>Ga0315288_10001874_pt1 | contig 27297 bp, 19 predicted proteins | sample YL17G11_20_MG_FD_203454 | JGI IMG/M metagenome (GOLD analysis project Ga0315288, IMG submission 203454) | Sediment microbial communities from Yellowstone Lake, YNP, Wyoming, USA - YL17G11_20 | ecosystem: Environmental > Aquatic > Freshwater > Lake > Sediment | place: USA: Wyoming | collected... | reverse complement strand
TACTTGACGAAACATTTCGTTTTCAATCATTTTAATCAAAAAAACTATCAAAAAAATATAAATTGAAAACTTATTTTATATTTCTCTTTTCATCAGATTCTCAACTCAACTTCTTAACGACTTTTCGATGACTTCCTTTACCCCATTTTCTCCCATTCGCGATTTAAAAGGTGACACAACCATCAACGTTCTTTCAACTCCAGCATTTTGTCCAACTCCTGCAATTCACACAACAAAACTAGAACCCATTGAACCCACACAGCTCTTCCCCCCCATTACCCACATTCACATTCAACCAAATTCGCCGCCAGCATCATCAGCACCAATTATGATAAAGACAACCAACGACTTGAAGTGGATGAATATGACAGATTCGTCATCGTCATCTTCATCATCGTGGTCGTCGTCATCATCTTGTTCATGCACACTTTTGTCCTCATCAAGTGAGAGTGATTTGAGCTCATCGTCATTTGAATCATCATCATCGAGCGGTTTATCCAAATCAGAATCCTCTGAATCAATTCAATTCAAGTGGAGCGCAACTCCCTGAAAATAAAACAAAACAAAAAATAAAAAACAAAAAATAAAAAACAAAAAATAAAAAACAAAAAATAAAAAACCTTTTTTTATTCAAAACATGGAATCAAACCAACCGAAATAATACCGAGGTTGTTTTTTTGTGTAAAGTTTTTTAATACTACCTGTTACAACTTCATATTCTTCTTCTGAATTATTTGAATTACCAGAATTATTTATAATAATTTCTGATACATTTTCATTTTTTTTTTCATTATCTTTATTAGATTTAATTCCTTGTAATTCGCCTTCGGCTTTGTCTTCTTCTTCTACTATTATAGACTCTACTACATTCATTTTCATTTCTTCACTATTTACATCGGTTGTTGCATTTGAATCATTTGAATCCTTTTGCACACACTCACCGCCACCACCGACAATCATGTGATTTGAAGTAAGAAATTCTGCCAACTCGCTTAAATTTGTTTGAGAATACTTGTTATACTGATGTGGTTTAATTACATTCATCACTTTTTGTATTCCCAATGCATATCCAATAAATGCTGCAACGCAAATCATGCAAACCAATGCATCAGACTCAATTTTTATATGAGTTGTATTCATTATAATAACTGCGCTTTCGTAGTGTATATAATAATAAATATTATTTTTTTAATATGTTTAATATGTTTATATATAATTAAGTCAATTTATTTATTCAAAGTAAAAATCGTATATAATAGATTATTGCAATCATTACATAATAAGAACCTCCGATTATACATGAAATATTAAATCTATTTTTAGAGTTTTTTTCCCATTCTAGTGACTCTAAAAATGGGTCTGCAATAGTAAAATCGTCATTGCATATTTTATTTTCAATCATGCTTAATATGCACCCGCCGAATGCGAAAAACATGAAAAAAACAATAACTAGCAATGCAACCACACAGTTTACAATATACCGTGGTGCAAATAATGAAAGAATTACAAATGATATAGGGGTGCTTGTATGAAATGACCGCATTAAAATTCCAATCGACTTTTCAGACAATTTACTATTTTTACAATTATTTTTTATTATTTCAACTATTTCATTTCGTTTTTCTTTCGATAAAAAAACCATAATGTATATAAATATAATTTATTTCTTTTTATTTATTTATTTATATTAACACAACAACACAATTTATACGAATGAACGATTTTAAAGAAATAATAAAGAATAAAAATAAAAATAAAAATAAAAATAAAAATAAAAATAAAAATAAAAATAAAAATAAAAATAAAAATTGTGAAGAATTGGAAAAATATACTAAATGCGATTCACTCAATTCGCGCAAAATCCAAGACACTCAACTACACAAGGACAAATTACATTCTGCATTTAAAGAAAGTATTAAAGTAAATAAATGGTTTTATTTGTCGTTGGGTTTATGTTTTTACATGTTTAAACAAAGTAATCCAGATAACACATCATACATAATACTTGTAATATCATACATTTTTATAATGATGGCAGGGCATATAGCTCATCGCATTTCACACAATATAAATTTTACAGATGCTTACAATAAATATAAAAAAAATAATGTAAATCCGCGCATAGACAATATTTTATTGAAATTTTGCAGATTTTTAGACTTTCATGCAATAACACACCATGACACGACAATAAATAAACAAACTGAAAATATTTTATATGAATTTATTAACAATGTGATAACACAAGGAGGAGCAATCATTATTTTTGTTAAACTTGTTAATTATTTTATTGATTTTAGAGTTGTAATACTATGGGCGCTCATGTATGCGACGACTCACAACATGAATTACCTGTTAACAAAACCGTCAACGCATCGCGACCATCACTTACACGATGATACAAATTATGGAATTGACATTGCTGACATTTTATTTGACACAAAACACGATTTAGATGATATTGAAACGCATAACCACGTTTCAATAAATCTAATAATTATAACATTGGTTATTATATATTTTTACAAAAGATAAATTCATGTAATATTGTTTTATTTTTTATTATTTATTATGTTCTTCTGGCCTTGCATCTAGAATTTACAACAGTGCCATTTCCTGCGACGGATAAACTGTGAGGTTTATAAAAAACTTGCGCATTATTGGTAAACAAACTCTGCATCGTCCCAACACCGCCAATGGCGCTTGAACTATATGAAAATGGAAACATCAATGTATTCGGTATGTTTATATGTTATATATATACTTTATAAAATAATAAAAAATAATATTTTAATTATTCAAATATTTTTATTAATTTACTCATCAGTATTTATATTTACAAAAATTCAATGGAATGCTGTCCTGATTCATTTTTAGAACACTTTGCAATAATTTGAGGATTTACCGAGTTTTCAATCACATCTTCGTGTTTGTAAACATTATTTTTAGAATCTATAAAATATTCAATTCCCTTGATATTCTGAACCCACACATTAACATTTTGTTGTGACACTTTAATAGTCGACAAACTTCCATTTGCGACATCATCCATTATACTATTGGGTACACCTTTTGTGTGCGTTCCGCAGTAATCGCATCCCGCTTTTTTTTTCCTGGTGCACTGTTCGCCGTTTGCGCGCTTTGCATGACACCGATGTTGAGCGGGAACAATATTCTTCACACGTTTTCGTTTCATAAAATCTTCCTTTGTGAGTTTGAGTTTATCGTAATCATAAACAAATGAAATGATTTGCTTAAATAAACCATCAATTTTAATTTGCATTTGTTGGTATTTGTCTTTATCACCGGCATCATGTTTTTCATTTGAAAGTGCGGCAACTGCTGCATTCAAATCTCGCAACTTTGAAGCCGCTTCATCTTTGAAAGCAATTGTGTATGAATCTATTTTCGCTCCGATTCTACGCTCCATTTGTGATTTTGTGTGTTTATGGGTGTGGATGTTAATTATATAAATGTGAGTCTTTATTTCAATTTTTTAAATAATTAAATAATTATAATTATTATTATTACATGTTCCCATCATTGCTTGCACTTGTAGAGTGTGTAGATGCATCATCATTTGGATTAGGTTGAACAACATTTTGATTTTCTAATTCTTTGTCTTCCGGAACGTCTATAACTAAACTCATATTATTATTATCACCATTTTTATTTTTATCAACATTTTGTGTTAAAGGTGGATTTTGGGATAAAGGAGGCAACTGTAGTTTTAATAGCGTCGTTGTTGTATTCAAATGCGCAGGTGTGGTTATGGTTTTCATTATTGTTGCGTCATCATCATATGACAATTTTGTACTTACAACATATTTTTGGGGACTGGATACTGATGGCGGTTTCATACCAATATCATTTTGGTTTTCAAAATTTGAATGAAGATAATCATTATTTACAAATCCACCACCTCCGCCACCGTTAAATCCACCTCCGCCACCGTTAAATCCACCTCCGCCACCGTTAAATCCACCACCACTCACACTATTTCCACCACGAACTGAGTGTGACAAAGATGCAAGTGCTTCATCTTCGAGAGAATTTATATTTATTTTCACTTCACTAAGCCCGTTTACAAAATTTGGTTTTTTTACATTATTGTATTTTCCATATTTTACATTATATTCTTGTATAATTTCCTTATCGATAATGGGACTAATGTCCTGTAAATTCTTTATATCGGTTTTTATGATTGAAAGCATATCTTTTGCGGTTTGACGTTGTTCTCTGCAGAGAGAAAGTTCAATTTGAATCTTCTTATTTATTTGCGTGTATTGCAAGGCGCATAACCTGTGCGCTTCCGCGCGTTTTCCAAGCTGAAAATAAGAATCAATAGATTTGATAATTCCAACAAAAACGCTTCCAATGCCGAGTATAATATTCATTTTATCATAATTCAAATCAATGCCGGTTATAAAACCAATTCCGCTGCTTAAAACAATTACCGGAATATTTATATAATTCGAAAGCAGATTATATTTTTCATATGATGCAAGATGTAATATTCCCAAACTTTCACATTCTTCCGCAGATTGAGCTAAAAGATGTTCTAAATCTCGGTTATAATTTATTGTTTCCATTATTATATTTTAGTATTATTTATATACAATGTATGTTATATTATTTATATAACTATAAAAATAATACTAAATAACTAATTAAGATAACAAATATGATAAATGGTATTAAATACCATCAAGCGGTGATTCAATTCTAGACGGTAGTACAACCCAAAATATAACAAGAGCATTCCAAAATGTCAAATAATTTGCATATAAACTAGGGTCTATTCCTAAAAAATTCATAATTGTTGTTACAACATAATCAAAAACAATCGCAGCACCAATTACAACTAGTTTTAATTTTAAAGATACCATTATTCTTTAAATGTATTATTAATTATGTGATTGTTATTAATATATTACTATAATATAATTATTTTATAATTAAAATCGTGCGATTTTATTTATAAAATAATTATTACTTTAAATTACGTAATTAAATATTTATTTTATATTATATTCGGAGTAATCCACGTTGTATTTTTCAGGAATGCTATTTGTTTCAATCATATGATAAGACAAAATGGATGAATGATTATAATTTTTGAAAAACCATTCTACAGTATTCACAGCGATTCTTTTTTTTTTATCTTTTGCATCATTGTCATTGTCATTGTCGCCGACATCATCACCGTTAATGGATACAAAATATAACCCACTATATGCCGTATCATAATTTTCCGTCCAATTTCCATTAGAATCTCGAAGTGCAAGTAATTTTCGAACAGATTCGTCTTTTTTTGCAACTTCTTGAGAGATTTGTGAATTATCAGGAATTCCTGATTTTAAAAATACATTCATTTTGCCCACAAATAATACCGACCTCAGAACGCCCCCTTCGACATATTTACCATATTTTCCTATTGTCAATGCGGTCCCATCATATAGTTCAAATGGTTTATTGTCGTGTGTATAACAAGCATATTTCATAGATGATAAAAAATTTGTTCCAACATAAAACGGACCAAATGAACTTTTCAGTGGCGCCTTTAATAATCCAAAAAAAGCCAAATATGTAATTTTTTGATACTGGTCTCCATAGTAACATATTACCGGTGTTTCTATTAACTGGTTGTTGCAATCATATAACCGCATAATTGCAGGATTTCTTATAAAAAGGTCAGTTGCGCGCTTGTCGATATCAATGTACAATACCTTTTTAAAATTTATAATTTCGCTTGTAACCGTCCACCATAAATCGTCGGAAATTGAAAGTTTATGAGGAAATTTAAGTTTTATAAAATATTTATGAAAAAAGAAATAAATACCATTGTTTGTTTTTAAATGTCCTCTATATTTTACAACTTCATTGTCTTTAAATAAAATAGATGAAACATGGTTTTTTACTTGGTCAAGCACCGTTCGTTTCGACGGAGCATATTTTATACTTGGGAATTCGAACTGTTGTTTTTTTGACTCCTTGTTATAACCATTCTTCATCATGTATTCAATGAATGGAAGCTCGCATGATGTATTTATTTGATAAACACAAATGTTAAGCATCGCTTCTTCTCCGTCGGCGTCAATTTCAGATTCATCAACATCTTTTTCAAGTGTGGATGCAAACGGATAAATTTCACAACTGCCATTTTTGTTACCTTTTTTTCCATTATTGTCATCGACTTCTTCAATATCACTGCCGCTGCCACTACCACTTGAAAATTCATATGCACCTGCATCACCTAGTTTATCTAAACTATATTGTAATGACAGCTCGCGATTATTGATATCTTCGTCGTTATCGTTACATATTTTATTTTTATCCAATTTTTTAGAGTCTGTGTCAATTTTTCGCGTAGACTTTCCAGGTAACATGTTTATTATATTTAATATATTAATATAATAGATATTATTAATATATTAAATAATTGTTTATATGTTATTTTTATTCTACTATTTACATTCTAGAAATTTTGACGACCATGCCTGATGTTGATATTATATTTTTTTTCGACGTATAGATTCTTTTATTTTTTCTTCTCTTGTTTCCATTAAAAAATCTCCAACTTTTTGCGCTTGATTCTGGTCATTTTGGTAAAATTTCAACAGAGCATTCATTAACGTGTTTTTATTTAGAGGCGCTTTTACTTTTGTTGTCGAATATATAAGTTGTCCCCCATTTATGTCGAAACAATCAATTTCATTATCCTTCATGATGTGCAATAATTTATCTGTAACATCTTTCTTTTTATCTTTTCTCTCCTTAATTTCTTTTTGAAACTCTTTTATTTCATTATCCATTTGTATCCACGCTTTAACATTTTTTACGAGTTGTTCTTTTGTGTTTGCATCTGTTACAGACATAGTTTATTATTTTTTATATATACATCTATGTAAATATCCTTTTATTATGTTTATTAAAATCATTAAATAAACATAATCAATTTATAGAATAATTAAATAATAAATAATATATAAATACATTATCATATTATTATAAAACCAATAACACAAACACACAAACAAACGAACCATTATGATTGATTTTGTATCAGCAACCATCGGAATATCTGTTTTTTTTATTGTAGCGTGCGGGAGTTTCTATTTAAAAGATAAATATTATAGGGACAACTATTATAACACAAAATCGTATCATCATTATCAACAACCACTTAATGACAGCAGTTATTTAGAAAGGGTATAAAACAAAAAAATAAAAATAATTATATTACAATTTAAAATGCATCTAATTCCTTGTCAATAAATATTTCCTTACCAATTGTTTTTATCATTTTTTTCCCACTAACTTCTGTTATTGGGGTGCTAACATGATTCATTGTTACAAGAAATTTATCTCTTTTATCATCATTTGTTTTTATTTCCGGGTCAGAATCTCTCAGCTCTTTCAAAGTATACATTTGTTTTTTTGAAAGAGTATCTATCGATTCTTTAAGTTTAACATTACCATCATCTTTTTCCCATTTTTGTTCATCTTTAATGTACATTACATCTCTCTTTTGGTCAGTGCAGTGAATGGGGCGCTTGTAAACATCTAGTTCTTTTAACCCTCTCAACATGATTGTGCTGACGCTTTCTTCTAGACTCTTGTCTCTCGTAATTTCCAAATCATGAAACGTGACTTTGAGTGATTTAATAAAATCGCACAAATTTATCGCATCTTTACACTGCTCGTTTAAAAAAATATTTATGTTGAATTTCTGTTTAATATTTTTGTGTCTTATATTGGTTGTTGTTGTTGTGTTGTTGTGATTTGCAATCATTTCCTTCAACATGTCATTCTGTTCCTTCATGAATATTTTCATTGATTCATTATCTTTTAATAATTGAAGGATTAGTTCATTTTTATTTTCGCCGGACTCATCATCACATTCATTAATATAAAATTCAAGTTCTTTTTTATCCTCGCTTGTTTTCAACGACGATGAAGATGATGGTGCAGTACTATTTTGAACTTCGTCAAGGTGTTTTCTAGTCATCAAATGTTGTTTAAAGTGTTTACTTTTAAAGCACCTATAATTGCAATGGTTGCATATAAATATTTTATCAGTGGCACTACTGCTCTTGCTCTTGCTCTTGCTCTTACTCTTGCTCTTTACACTACCATTGTTACCGTTTACATTTCCACCATCACTACTGTTGCAATCTCCATTATTATCTATAACAACACTTGTTTTTTTATTCAACATATCAGAATGATGTATTTCTCTCAAGACAATGTCAATGTGTGTTTTACATTCGTATTTTTCTAATATCTGTAAACTCCAATTTTCCCATCCTCCGCTATTTTTAATGAAATCAATCATGTCAGAATAATATATTTCCGACTGTGTCTGTTTTTTCAATATATGTTTTCTTTGGTTTACATTTGTGGTGTGACCTATAAATACTTTAGTTATGTTTGGAGATAAACAACATATTTTATAAAATATCATTTCGGCATAATTTATTTTGACCTTGGGCATTTAAAAATTTACAAAATGTTCATATACATGTAATATATTATTTATTCTTATATTGTTTTTATTCGTATATTATTTTCATTGATTTTTTTGTCCTGTTTTGTCCTATTTTGTCCTATTTTGTCCTATTTTGTCCCTATAAATTCAACGTATTTCCAATAGTCTTATCCACGGTCCTATTTTGTTCTTATCCATGTTTAATTTGTTCTTATACAGGCGATATTTGTCCTATTTTGTCCTATTTTGTCCTATTTTTTTGGCACATTTTCTAGATTTTTCCAAGTTTTTCCAAGTTTTTCCAAGTTTTTCCAAGTTTTTCCAAGTTTTTCCAAGTTTTTCTTATGCAGTCAGGCATTTTTTTAGAATATAATCAAGACCGTATGTGATATGGAGTTGCACACTTATCTCATAAAAAAAATAATGGATTTTTTAGGATTTTTTTTTGTAAAGATTCTTTTTTAAAAATGGAATTTGGACATTTATAAATGTCCATTTTTGATTTTTAAAAAAAAGTTTGTAAAATTATATATTTTGTTAATTTGAAAAAATCTTATTCGTGGTCCTATTTTGTTCTTATCCATGTTTAATTTGTTCTTATACAGGCGATATTTGTCCTATTTTGTCCTATTTTGTCCTATTTTTTTGGCACATTTTCCAGATTTTTCTAGATTTTCCCGGATTTTCCCGGATTTTTCCATTTTTTTCTTATGCAGTCGGGCAGTTTTTTCGAATATAATCAAGACTGTGTGTGATACGGAGTTTCGCATTTATCTCATAAAAAAAATAATGGATTTTTTAAGATTTTTTTTGTAAAGATTCTTTTTTAAAAATGGAATTTGGACATTTATAAATGTCCATTTTTGTTTTTTAAAAAAAAGTTTATAAAAATGATATATTTTATTAGTTTTTCGAAGAATGGTCAGAATGTTCCTATTTTGTTCTTATCCATGTTCTTATTTGTTCTTATACATGTCCTTTTTTATCCTATTTTTGTCCTATTTTATCCTATTTTTTGGAACATTTCCCGGAATTTCCCGGAATTTCCCGAAATTTCCCGAAATTTTCTTATGCAGTCATGTGTTTTTTTCGAATATAACCAAGACTATGTGTGATGAGGAGTTTCACAATTACCTCATAAAAAAATAATAGATTTTTTAGGATTTTTTTTTGTAAAGATTCTTTTTTAAAAATGGAATTTGGACATTTATAAATGTCCATTTTTGATTTTAAAAAAAAAGTTTGTAAAAATGATATATTTATTAATTTTGAATAATTATCCTATTTTAATCTTATATACATTTAAATTGTTCTTATACATGTCCTTTTTTGTCCTATTTTGTCCTATTTTGTCCTATTTTTTCGGAACATTTTCCAGAAAATCCCGGATTTTTCCGGATTTTCCCAGATTTTTCCAAGTTTTTCTTATGCAGTCGGGTGTTTTTTTTTGAATATAGCCAACGTCATGCGTGCTGCAGAAATTCACAATTATCTCATAAAAAAAATAATGGATTTTTTAGGATTTTTTATTTTCAAGATTCTTTTTTAAAAATGGAATTTGGACATTTATAAATGTCCATTTTTGATTTTAAAAAAAAAGTTTGTAAAAATGAACATTTTTTTTTGTACAAGTAATAAAATAATTTAAATAATGAATTAAATTTACTGTGAAAACCGCGAAACAAACCAAGAACCAAACATAAGTAATTGAATATAAACCATGTTTACGCTTTCCATCATGACCCATCTTATTGCTATGCAATGTGGCGACATTATTGTGAAAGGTGACATTGTGAGCGTGGAAAGACTTGCCAGGTGGTTAACTGTACAAAAGTGTAAATATAATTTAGATGCACAATGGTGCGATATATTACACATTATGAAATAAGCGATAATGTGTAATAAAGTATTTGAAATAATCAAAAATGTTACATATTTGCACGCTTTGAATGCACGCTCAAGTAATTGAACAATTTTTTGTTTTTTTCTTGACGCTGTATTTTCCGTGGCGGGTTGTTGTGATTGCATTATGACACTGTTACTGTCTGTGATTTACTGCAAAACATTGTTAACAACATAAAACTCAATTTTATAATAAAAAATTAATTTAATACATTATAAATAATTTTTACTTACATTATTACATTATACATCTTTAAATCTACATTATTATTTTATGATGTTGATGTTGTAACTTTATATTTTTCATCTACTTTTAATAACCCATACGGAACGGATGTCAAAGCGTGTCCTAAAAATTGTGGTATTAAAAATTGCAGTTGCATTGTCATACTGCAAAAAAATTGAATTATTCTTAATATCCAAATTAGCAAAGGTTCTATGGTTGTTATTATTTGTGCCCATGTTTTTGTCATATTTATTTTTGTTTTATATGCTGGATTCCACATTTTCAAATAAATAAAATTAAACATTGCAGTTGATGAATATGTTTGTAATATTGAACTACAAAATGAAATAAAATACACCAATATAACTTTATTCCACGTGTTCAATATCATTCCTAAAAATTTTGTATTTTGGTCTGGTCCAAATTTCAAGAAATTATTTTTAAATGCTCCTTCATCATCTAAAAGTATTAAATAAACGATTAAAGATATAATAAATATAAAAAATGAAACTTTTGGAAGGAATAAAAAGTTTACGGACTTATCTTCTTCATCATTAATTTTCATACAAATTATTTATTTTACAATATTCAATTTTTTATACTTATATATAACTTACATTATTATAAAATAAATATTAGTAATTTTATATAAATAATTGATTTATATAAATATAAATTGATATATATATTTTTATTTTTTAAATTTCATGATTTTCGTGTTCAGGCATTTCATTCAAGTCAGTAAGTAAAACGCGTTGTGAATAAGCGGGATAGTATTTGTAATACAAAATTTGAAGTGTTGCTATAATTGTAGAAACCCACGAAATAATAACATACCACATTTGGTAATATATACAATATGTGGACCATATTATCCCAGATACCAATCTCATCCATAGGAAATAAGAAGATATATCATCAGCTTTTTTTAATTTATATGTTCTCCACATTTGTGGAATATTGTATATTACACTAAGAACATTTCCAATATTTATAATAATGGTCATAAATAAATCTATTTGTGAATTTGAACTTGAATGTGAATCACTAGACATGATGGGATGAGTTGTCTAATCATTTTATATTTATACATTTATATTACTTATATAAAATGATTTATCGATTGAGGTAAGTGTGTGTCGTAAACGATACATTAATTTTTTTTATTTTCAAGTTACAACTTGTAAAAAATCAAAATATAAACTATCTTTTTGGATGAATTAGAACGCAGTTGGTTAGTTGGTTGCCTGCCTGCAATGGAGTTATCTTACATACTTTCCGGCTCTTGCGAAAGAATCCACCACAAAAATAACAAACACTCCTAGAAAACAATATAATATCAGTTCTTCTGTAACATTTCCTGTTTTTTCATCTTGTTGTTCTTCAAGCATGTGTATAATGTGATTCATTTTTTCAAGTAACTCGTCTTTTGGGGGCGCATTTTCAGACACTGTCTTGAAAGCGGATTGACTATGTGGAATATATTGTTGGTAATATTGTTTCGCATATGAACTGGGTAAATCCATGAAATTTTCTTTTGTTACAGCATTATCATTATTATTATCATGACTGGGTGGATTCATTTGCTGCTGCTCTTGCTGCTGTTGCTGTTGTTGCTGCTGCTGGTCAGTTGTCGGAATATAATCTGCTAAATCTTCTGAATCGCCGTAAGGACCATAGGGACTTCCACCATCATCATCTCCAATATAACTTGTTGTGCTAGTTGTGGCATGAGAATTTAATTTATTCATAAAATCTGAAACACGCGACGGTGGTTGTTGTGACTGCGATTGTTGTGAAGGTGGTGATTGCTGCTGCAATGGACGTTTAATCGTTTTTCTTAAAGATGACGAGGATAATGATGATGATATTGCGGTGGACATTTTCTTACCATTTTGATTTTTTTGATTTTTATTATTATCTAATTCTGATTCATCATTATTATAAGGTGAAGCATATTGTGCTAAAGACATTCTACTATAAAAAAATGAGATTTTATTTTAGAAAACATACGTATATACTATTAATTTAATTATTTAATTGATATTAATTATTTAATTAATATCTTATTTTTCTTCACCTATTTATATATATTGTTACATATTGTTAGATATTGTAAAGAATTATAAAACATTTACATAAAAAATGAACAAATCAGTCGGAGATGTTATAAAAGATGTGAAAAGTATTCAAATAAAAAACTTATTCAATAAAAGTCAGTCATCTGTGGCACAAATCGCATTAGGATTAGGAATAATTTATGCATGCATTTGTCATTCTAATATAGTGCAACATTATTACAATACAATTTCAGGTCGAATTTTAATTATATTAATAATAAGTATTAGTTGTAGCTACAAGTATACACTCTTTGTAATTATATTTATTATTTGTATATTTCTGAATTCATTCAAGACATATGAAGGATTTAGCTTGACAGATATTGATTCGATTACATCGAGTATTAAAAATAATCTACCAGCATCCATGGTGTCGTTGCCGGCGAATCCGAACCCTCAAGATATTTACGATTATTTGAATAAACAAATTTGCACAGCTGGAAATGCGGATATTTATAAACAAATTTATCAATCGACTTCGTCGTCGGATGACGCAAAACTACTCGCAATGACAGCATTAGGGTTCAATGGTGAAATGTGTAATAGCGGGGTCGGAGCCACATTTTATCAAAACCCACAAGCACTTTTTGATGATTTTAAAAATAATACATGTGCATCTAATCCAAATTTATCAGACTCAACCAAGAAATTGACAGCACTTTCATCATCAATTACTGCAGACCCAACTTCAAGCAATGTGTTTAGCGCTCCATTAATTGCAATTGCGAAATGGATATCAACGACACAAAGTGCAATATGCGGAGCAGCAGCAACACCGGCAGCAACGACAACGCCAACAGCAACGACAACGCCAACAGTAACGACAACGCCAACAGTAACGACAACGCCAAGTTAAAAAATAAAGGTTAAATAATTAAATTAATGAATAAATAAATAATAATATTATTATTTAATATAGGATTAAATAAATTTAATTTATTAAAATAAAAATGATTTCAAAAATACATGAATCAATTAGTTCATTGAATTCAAACATGTTTTTTGCAGGAATTATGATGCTTACGCTGAACATTGGCTCAAGGTATGTTCAGCTGAACCTCAGCCCTTCTGCCGAATCATATTTGAAATACGCAATCACGAAAGAGTTTCTTGTATTCACTATTGCATGGATGGGAACGCGCAACATTTATGTGGCTCTAACACTTACAGCCGCTTTTGTAATATTAGCAGATTATGGCTTGAATGATAAAAGTAATTTCTGCATATTACCCGAAAAATTCAAGAAGTTACAAGATTCAATTGATACCAACAATGATAAAATCATTAGCGAACTTGAAATCAAAAATGCAATGGACACTTTAGAAAAAGCAAAAAAACAACAAGATAATCGAGTTCAATTGGGATATTTATCATTTTATGATAATGTAAAAATATAAAATAAAAACATAAAAACAAAAGTATATACTAAAAATAATAAATAAATAGAATTAATATTATTAATATATCAATATATTAATAATTAATTAATATTGAATAAAATCTATAATCTTACACAATCAACATATATATCTATAATCTATAAATGTCTAGTAAACCAGCGGCGGCGAATGTAACTGCAAAAAAAAAATGGTATGAAGATGATGATTTAACTATTACTGAGAAAGAAAATGATGAACCACAATTTAGCCAAGGTAATATTGGGGTTGGGTTTGATGCAATCAAAGTGAAAATACAAGAAACGTATGAAATTGGAATTTTGAAACTGTTTATTGAAACCGAAATTTTAAAAAGTGGTTCAGGGTCATTTGAACCCAGTTTTAAAGAATTATACAACCCCAAAACGATGACAAAACCTTTTCAAATTGGTAAAGAGTTATTATTTACATCTGATGTTGAATTTAGCGAGGCGGGATTTTTGCCCGGGTCTTTACAAGATGACCGTCGAAAATATTTTTTGAATCGTCTTGCTTTTAATAATTATTTACTTCGACTTCCCAGACCGATATCTGACATTGAAACACCCATTAAAGAAAAAACAGATTCTAATGCATACAAGTATTTACAGATTCTTGGAAGTGAAGAACAAGATAGAATTATAATTCTTTGTGATAAATTTGGTGAAAATTATGTGAATAAAGAACGGGGTAATTTGAATGCCATTATCAAATTAAAAAAAGAATTGAGCGACATAAAGCTTCTAGCAGTTGGTCAAACTTTGACACAAGATGCAAAAACGAAACTAGAAGAAGCAAAACAAAAAGAATTAATAAAGGAAGAAAATAAAAAAATAAGATTAGAAACCAAAAAAAAAAATTATAAAGCGGCGTGTAAAATTCTCTCCAATGCGATTCGGCGTGCTCAGTATAATGTAACACTTGAAGAATCGCGTGCTACAACTATAAAAGATGCCAGTTCGCTTTCTACAACCATTGTTGATTGGATGAAATATAAACAAAATAGCCCAGATTTTTTTAAAGAGGTTCTAACCATTTTTAAACCTGTGCTGTCGAAGCAAGTGCAAACAGAGAAAGACACAGTCGGTTCAAAAATGCAAGAAGTTATAACAAAATTGACTTCAATGTTTAAACTCATAATTGAAAGTTATTTTTATGATGTGTTGAATATTTTTATGATGTTGGGGGGAGGGGTACCAGCAACCATCAAACCAGCCGACCAAACATTTTTAAATGATGTCATTGTTCTTGCAAATCGTACAAACGACCCGGTAAAATATTCGTGGAACAATATTAATTCTACACTTGAAAGAGTTTCCAAGTTACCTTTTGCAAATGCCGCGAGTAAAGAGGATGCCGATAAATTATATTTTATTTCAAGTTTGATGTTGAATTTTCAATTAGAACTACTTCGAATATTTACATTCAATAAAAAAGAAGGAGGAATTCAGGAAATTTTTGAAGAAATATCAACGAGTGAAAGTGCTTTGAATTCTAGCAGCGTCGTTAATATGCTTTATCATAATATTGTGTATTTGAGGGCAATGCTGGATAAAATTATTGAGGCAATTCAAAGAGTGTACTATCAGCTGCCACCAGTTCCTCCAAATACTGCTAGACCTCCGCTTGTTGCAGCATTAGCAGCATTGGTTTTACCTTTACTTCCAGCCCAACAACTTCCGGGTTTTTTACAACAGTTAATCGCATTAAGAGAACTTGTTACTCCGCTAGAAGCACTTGTTCGCGATTTTCGTTTGGCAGTTCAACGCAACAGTTATAAAACGATACTGGGCGAAGCATCACATGCCGCATTTGTTGAAAGTATATTTTCCGAAAAGGTTGCGCCCATTTCACACGCCAATCGAAATAATAAATTTTTGGTAGTTTCTGATTTCATTACTGATGCGTATGATATTGGACCAGTTGTAATTACCATTCCTGATGATTATTATGACCTTGCAACGCTGGGCAATGCGATTGAAAAAGAGTTGTGCGATAAATGCAAGTGGAGGGATGCTGCAAACGTGGCTGCAAGAGACACGATTTGGAGTTGCATGTATGATGAAAACAATAAAATGCAGCTGAAACTATATTTTCCTCAAAATGATTTAATGAAGGAAACTAATATTATTCCAAATATACATGACGCGTATCCTGCTGGATTTATTCGTCCGGCTATACCCGCAGCCATTATTCCAGCAAATAATATTTTTCAAGTTAGTGGAGGGTACATCCGTGCAGGAGTTTTTAAAACCTTGACAATTCCTCAAGGTGAATATAGAGATATTCAACAGTTATTAGGTGTCATGGCGAAAACAATCAATGACTTTATTGGAAAAGTCAGTATTGACCTACCTCGAAAATATGAAACTGAAATGAAAATTACATTGAATGCTGCCATCCCCCCCCGCGTAAAGTTTCAATTTAAATCGAGCAATGCTGAAAAATTGCGATTGGCACTGCTTGAGCAGGTTCGAGTACAAGGCAATTATAATTTTGCGGTGGGTAATGCAATAGCTCAAGCTAGAATTTATCCATCTCTTCAAGCAATAAACTTCAAAGTTGCACGTTTAACCCGATTAGCTACTGGTTCAGAAAATGAAATATTAAATGTTGATTTAATTAGAGAAGAGTTATCTATAATATTGGGGTCGACGGTGAGAAGAGCACCAGGAGCACCACCATTTATTGCCAATGGTTATATTTTTCATAGCGCAGGACCAACTGCTGTAGCACCATTCCCAAGTGACGAATTTACAATGGGAAATAATCCCGCTTTTCCGGAACCTTCTAAAAGTGTTACAATTGAAACAAGAATGCAGATTGACGGAGATGAATATGACGCATCAGGCATGTTTGGAGTTCCTTCATCGGTTGCACCCGTGGGTAAAGTTACAATCACCCCTGAAATTACGATACGAGAGCTTTCGCTCAATAAAAATAAAATCAAGGTGAATGAAATGCTGGATGACTATTTAGGATTTTCAAGAATTGGTCCCCCTGGTCCTATCGCATTAGAACGAATATCTGATTATGGAGTTTTAAATTTCACAGGTGGAATGGGGTTTCGGGTTACAGTGTACAATCCTGCTGCACCTCTTGCACCGGCGGCAATAACTGTATTAGATGCAGTTGATTTAAGTAAAATTGTTAGTAAAGCGAATAGTGGTGCAAATGATTCAAAATTGAAAACCGAAATAATAGAAAAGACGGGACTTTACATAAATAATTCATTACTTCAAGCAAAAGTCCCGGTGATTACTTATACAGATATATTGAATAGTCTTTTTTATAGGTATCCATGTATTCCTTCACCGGAAATAAAAGATATATCAGAAGGCAAACCTGCATTTGATAAATTCATTGAAGAGCGCGTGAATGTGTCCAAATTCAAAGATGTAGTTTGGTTGGGAAAGGGGAAAAACGATGCGAGCGAGACTCTTTCTTTAACCATAAGAAAAGCGCTCGATAAAACGCTAATGTATGATGATTGTGACGAAGAGCGCAGTAAACTTATGTGCGATTTACATTATGCGATTTGCGGTCCTGTATTTACTGAAACGGTATCAAAGCAACAAAATAGAGAAATAAATGAGCTGGAAATGTTTCACCAATTTCAACTTGAAATAAAACGACCAGATATTATTGATACGGCATTAAGATTAGTTGCGCCCCAGCCTCGTCCCATTGTTAAACCATTTACGGTGAAAGGAATCACGCCATATTATGATAACGCGAGTAAAAGTTACAAGTATTTGATTTATGGTCATTATTTAAATGTGGCGACCGGTCTACAAACCGGTTGTGTTAAATATTATGACCCCGGAACTAAAATAGGACCTCAGCCGAAAGCTTTGCAATTGTATGACATTTTATTATTTACACTTGCTGCTGGTGGTGGCGGACCAACAACAGTAAACAGTGTTGTTGAAGGAACGAATGATGGGATAGGTACTGTATATATTTATCCCATTTTTATAATTACTGGTGTGTTTGACTCGATTACACAAAATAATGAAGTTGATAATAATCTTTTTTTTTATAACACCTCGGGAATTGTAGCTTGGACTATTGGACCACAAGGTTTGCCTTTTGGTAATTTGCCTTTTGTTAACTTGCATAATATGTATGGTAATCCGGCGGTCCCCCCTAATGTTCAAAACGAAATAAATAGAATTACGGCAAATCCATTAGTTTCATCGGATGGATTTCAAATTTTCTGGAAAATTACATATAATTTTGGTACCTTTTTTCCAATCTCAAAAAACATAATTTCAGTACCAAATTTGAATACTGAAAAAATTTTGCAGGTTAAACAGTCGATTGACATAATATATCCAAATTCAAATGTGTTATTTAGTTTATATCTAAGTAGAAATAAATATAATGTCTGCATAGTTGCAAAATTAATCGTAAATGATAATACTAAAATTTTTCTTCCATATTACCAACCAGCACCACCAAATCCACCAGTACTACAAGTAAACGAAATTTTACAAGGTGTACTTGCATTAAAAATAACTTGTGGGGCAGTAAGTGTAAATAAAGATGTTTTCAATATAACCAAACAAATCCACTTTTATTTAAGAGAATATTGTTCAGAAATTTCTTCAATACCTGCCGGAGTAGTGATAAGTGAACGTTTAACTGACATACAAAATAAAATTACAGTATTAAGAAGAAGAATAAATAACTCATATAACTCAACAAACAATCTTATATGGATTGGGTTAAAAGAACAATGTGTCGATGCAGGAACAGGAGTTGTTCAACGAGAAATTCTTTCATGTACTGTAATTTATCAGATGTTAATAGGGGGTATTCCAACAGAACATGTAGTAACCTTACCGATTACATTTCTACGTGGCGATTTTATTGAAAAAATAAAAGTTGATATTAATGACCCGGAAATAGTAACAGTATTTGGAAGGTTTACAGCGACAATTCGGGATAGAGATGGAAGAGGAGATAAAACAATTCAGAATGCCATGGTTATATATACGAATTTGGGAAATCGATATAATAATAATGGAAACTTTGGCAGAGTAGTGGCACAACCACCAGCACCACAACCGCCTATTTTATATTCGCTTGAATACGATAACTTTCAGCCGATTACAATCAATGGTTTTCCCGAATTTACGGGGTATTATTCTTGTGTGGACGGACTTATTGTGGCTTCAAATCGTGGCGGAACTATGCAACAAAATATGGGTACATTATTGGTAAAAAAAAATCAAGCGTCAACACCTGTCGTAATTGGATTTCATGACCATAAAATAACGGAACTAACAATTGATAAACAATACAGCGATGCAAGTGACATATGGTCTAGCATACTTTGTTATGATTACAACATGTGTGCGGATATAATAGAGTATAATGAAACAACAAATCCTCCAACAACAGTAATAGACAAAGGGTTGTTTAATCCTCTTTCGTTCAATGCATTTAAAACCACGTTGAAAAATGTCGATGTGGGTGTTGCTGGTCCTCCACCAGGTCCTTATGTTTACACAACCAATCAACAGCGCATTACCGAATTATTTAATGGCGAGTTTGTGTTGGTTGCATCAAAACAATCCAGGCCGACGAATACTTTATCTAAAACGCATGTATTAAACACGTGGGGCATTGATTTAAGTAATAAGTACACGCCATTTTACAAGCGCATATTTGAAGAAGGTTCTCAAAAATTTAAATTGGAAATATATGAAAAGTATATAAATAAAGTGGTGGATACTATCCTTGGAAGTGCAAAAAAGTATTATAAAGACAAAATAAAAAATTCATTGTATGACGAAGAATATGGTACAATTACAAATCCAAATTCTCCACCTCCAAATATCATATTTAGAAAACAAGGTAACAGGAATGTTGTAATTGGAGGAGGAAGAAGAGAAGATGCTGCGGCGATGATTGTAGCAAAAAATATTGAGTTGGAAGAGATGAAAAAGTTACAGCGATTTAATAATAATAAAGAAACGCAAGAAGAAACATCAGTTATTGAAATACGTGTTCCTGATATAATGATGAGCGATGCATATTTAGCTGAACTTACAGATGATGAAAAAACCAAGGTTAGAAAATCATTTTTTGATGCATTGTACAAATATTCCAAGAAGTTGAAAGAAACTGCCAAACAAGAATATGCGAATGATTCGATAACACTTGGAGGACAAGGAAATGTAGTAATTAAAGATGTATATCAAGTTATTTTATGTTCATTACAAATGACCGAATTCAAATTTGATGACATGTATAAAGACAAAAAAGCGGGTGACGATGTAGATGAAATTGAATCATTTTTAAGTGTGACCACAGGATTGTATGATTATGATTTGAACGATGTGACGGACGGAATAAAAAATGTAATTCTGGTGAATGAGTGGAATGACCGAGGATTTATTGGAGATTATGGTGCTTTTGCTGCGGCTTCTTCATCTTCTTTAACTCCGAATCAAATGATAATTTCAAAGACGGTGAAAGTGAATCCTGGAGCGGTAGCGGCAGCAGCCAATCAAGTTGTGGAATATGAGCCCAAAGTTCCAAATTCGTCTTTTTTGATGAATCCTTTTATAACATATGGCACGTTTGATTCGAGTCGATGGAACGGTTTTAATTCCATGATTGATGACAACAAAGGGGAGAATAAAAAAGCCGAAGATGCATTGGTTCAGGTGGGTGGAGATAGGGAAGACGATTTGCGTAATTTACAAATGCAGTTGTTAAGAAGACAACAACAAGAATCCCAATATGAATATCAATTTGGTCGGCGAGGCCAAGGCCAAGGTCGTTTGGGGTATGGGTATGGCTATGACGATGACCCGTTACGGCAAAGGTACATGGAAGATAACGATTATGGTCGAATTTTATTACAGAGAAGAGCATTTGAAAAAACAAATATGTCGTCAACACAATTGAAAGAAGTTTCCATACGAGCAATGCAAACAGACTTCAAACTGAATAGGGTAGTTCTATGGTTATGCGATTTTAGAGAGGGTAAAATGCTGATGGTGAAAACGCATATTGGACCAAATGTTATTTTATCGTTGCCTTCACAACAGCAATTCCCTGGTGGAAATAAATTAAGCGGATACGCCCTTTTGCAACAGCTGTGCAAACGATTTTTTAAAACAGATGCAGTTATAAGAAAATGGACACCTGAATATGCATATGTTTACTCTTCCACTTTGACGGGCGTCTTTATATACAGCGCCAAGTCGAATGAATTACCCAAAGAAACAATGGACACGGCATTTGTTCCAATGAACGCCGTTTTTAACAGGGTAACAGAAGTAAAGGGGCAAGCATCGCAAATATCTATATCCAATGGTGACAAGTCAATTGTTGAGGAAATATTCAGGGTTGTTGCATTAATACAAGGCGGCCTTATATCTTCGACGTCCAAAGAATACAACGACATTGTGGCCAGGCTTGTTACCAGAACTATTCCACCACATTTGCGTTCTGTTATATCTGAGTCAAAACGAAAAACTAATATTGAAGCCAATGTAAATTTTCTCATCAAGTTATTTTTCTCACCAAATAATTTATTTTTTGTTCGAGGGAATGCTCCGTACTATATTTATTCCACTCAAAGAAATTGTAAAATATCTACAATTGTGAAGCAAGAGGGATATGACGACGACAGTTATTTAACGTGCTTGAAATTATTTTTACAAACAGAGACGGATTTCAAGAATGTGGATAAGGGCAAAGCGAGTAATTTCCGCGTTGGTTGTGCTGTAAAAAAGAAACTAATTACCGATAACTTTTCAGCCGTTTGGGATAATTTTTGGGGGGACCTTATTGAATCTGAAGAACAAAGCAAATATGATGACCAACTTGCAATAGATGTTGAAGGTAAAGAAGGACAAGAAGGTAAAATAGCAGCAGAAGGTAAAGAAGAAGGTAAAGAAGAAGGTAAAGAAGAAGGTAAAGAAGAAGGTAAAGCCGACGATAATGAGTCATCGACGATATGTTTAGAGTTGGCAAAACAGAGCGGTGTAACAATGTATGATTTACCGGAAGATTGGAATGTTTCAAAATATTGGCCAACGCTATATAATGATGTAGATTATAACATTCGTGAAAATGAAAAGTACAGGTTCAATAATGAATATTTTTATGATTTAGGTACTCTTGTTCCAACAACTCGTTTGGCAGCAGATGATTCATATTTAGGATTCAAGTGTATAGCATATTATAAAAATGGAAATAATCCTGTTTTATTTTTGGGACAAATGGGTGCTTCGGCAAATCCACTACGACGAGCGGGCAGAGTATATAAATTAGATTTAAAAACGCACAAGTTGACAATATTCATTCAAATGAATATTTCTTCAAATGTGTTGTCTATGGATATTTTAGATGTGGAAGAAGGTAGTTACATGTTGATTGGTGGAAATTTTACGCAAGTAACTACTTATCAGTATGATGATGTTGCTAATGTTGTTGTTCCAGTGCAGGCAGTTCCAATTCCAACAATTTTACCTGTCGTGTTGATTAATTTAAATACCTATGAGGTTATACGACTCTATGATGCCATGGCGGGAGCGGGAGCGCTGCCTACTGATTTTGCACCACCGAGTAGAGTAACTAATGTCTGCATATGTAAAACTAAAAAAATAGTTAAAGCGAAAGGTGGGGCACAAGCTGAAGATATTGAAGGATATATTGCAATGATTGGTGGACAATTTAGGTTTGATATAACGAACGATTTCAGTGTACGAGAACAAATGCGTGACATTGGTTGTGTATTGATTAGAAAAAATCCGAATAGTACGAATTTGGAAGCGCGATTGGTTGCAGTAGATACTAAAGTGAGTAGAACTGGAAGAAGAAGTGGCTTACCAGCAGCAAATAATGAGGTTAATTCAATTGTGTGTCAGGATAATGAAGATAATTCTAATAAATCTGAAACTGTATTTTTTATAGGTGGTAAATTTTCTCAATATAATGCCATCAACTATGTTGCATACCAGGAGGAAAAAGTTGCAGCAGCAGCTGCAGGAAGAGCTATAGTACTACCTGTTCCAATAAATCCAAATCCACTGTGTAATGGAATCATTAAATTGACATTGAAATGTGAATATGATGCGGATGATACTGTAACTCAATATAACCAAGCAAGTGTGATTGAACCAATTAATGTTAATGCTGTAGGAAACGCCGACCAAATTGTTCAAGCATCACTTCAATATGGAAAAATAAATTCAAAAATGTATTTATTTTGTTTCACGGCATTTTGGGATAGGATAGTAGACAATGTTTATACGAGATTGAATGTGTTTGATGTAGAATTGAAGTTGAATGTTGTACAAACACCGAATGTGCAACTTACAGTTCTTCCACCAATTCTTCGCCCAAACTATTCTAACCAAACACTATTGCTTACAAAAGATGACAGTGAAAGAGATAATGTTAAAAATATATTAATTATGAGTATTAGCATTTTAGTAAATCCGAATTTTTTTAACCATACATTTACATGTAATATAAGCGAGTTGAATAAAGATGCGGCGCCACCGATTTCAATTATTACAGTTGCAAGTAATGAAAATCCGAATATTGAAAAAAATAATATAATTTGGGATATGTTTTATACTGAAAACACCGGTGAAATATATATTGCACATGGAAACGTATTAAAAGATTCATTAACAGAATATCCCCTAACTATCCGTTCCAATTACCAGGAATTAGGTGAATGGAAACTAGAAAGTACCCTAGCAGACAATGACGATGAATTGGAAAAATTTGATAAATTTATTGATCAGGTATTTGAAATGAGAAAAATGTTTAAATTGAATCCTTCTATGATTTTATTTCTTCAAGATGTGGACAACCGACAAATCAATCAAGACAATTCTACGAGTTCCAAGATAACCAAGCCGCGTTTGAATATAATAATGAGTGATTTAATAAGTTTTGCTCGTAATAATGTTAACGTTAACAATGGTCTTAGTTGGCTTGTAGCCCCCAATGTTTCAACAATTAATATAGAGTTGCCTTGCAATCAAATTGATAGGCATATGATATTTGTTAAAAAATTTATATATAAAGTATTTCTTGTTAATGGTATAGCGATTCCCGCACCGGTTGCACAAACTATTATAGAAACTACTTATCAGTTTACAAACGGCCTTATATCACTATTAATATATAGTGGGTGTAATAAATTAGCTGAAATAATTTGTAACAACTATGTTAAATTTGTTACGTTACCGCAAGCGCAAGGAGTATACGTGCCGCTTGATAATAATAATTGGAAAGATAGATTTAAACGCATTATTAATACTACTAAGATTAATAAATTAATTGATAAAATTGCAAAACCGTTCCTTCGCGAAAATATTTCAGATGTTTATTTCAAAATATGTAGTGACCCGAAAACAAGAACGGGTGTTGCATATTTGGAATATAACTATAATCAAAATTTAAACTCTTTAATTACATTAAAAAATCAAGATAATCTTAAAAATAAAATTTATGAATATGGTAAGTCTGCATTTTTTTCTTCAAGTGATAAACCATTTCATTCAAGTTATATAGATATGGGTGTGGCAATGGAACGAATTGATTTTTGCAGTTTTTATAAATTTAATAGAATGACACCTTCACCGATTCCTGTTCAATTTGGAAACATTGGAAATGCGGACTCGGAAACGGTCTATGTGAGTGTTGATATTTTTGGTGATGGTATAAATAGTGGTCAAGTATTTGAATTTTTGGATATAATTCGAAGATATTTTATGAATTTGAGGAGCGGAGCAGTCATTGCAGATATAGGAATAAGCGGTCCAATAAAACGACTTACATTTGGTGGCGATTTTGGTTGTAATTTATTAAACGATGTGGAAGTGTGCAGGAAATTCAAATCGAAACAGATGAAAATATATACAAGTGACAAAAACCAAGATGCATTATTTAATGATACAGCGACAAACCATATATTTATGATTGATGTTGATTTAGAGCCGCCGGTGGTGCAAGTTGGTGGTGGTAATGGCGACAATAATAATCAAAATAATCAAAATAATCAAAATAATCAAAATAATCAAAAGCGCATTTGCATAGGAGAGTGCATTGAAAATATGAATCGAGTTGTAACCAGTAAAAGAAAAACGCGCCGCAAAGTCCCGTTGTTGTTGTCGTCTTCATAGAAGTGGGTAGGAATCATAAGAACATAAAAATAGTAAATAGAATTATTCGTATTTTATTGAGATGAAAAATATTTTATTAGATAAGAGGCAAGAGTCTAATAAAATATGAGCAACAACGAAACGATTGATGAAAATGGGAGACTTGTAACAGTTACAGTTGTAACAGCTTATTATTGTGTAAAGTCAAAACATGAACCGAAACAGTATCATGCGTGGATAAATAATTTACTGTTGCGTGTGGGTCGGAATTGTAAGATGGTAATTTTTACGTCTCCAGATTTGGTTGAATATATGAATGCAATGTGTAAAAAAAATGTTTTGGACGCATCTTTTACGGTGATAAGTATGGAAATGAAGGAATTCAAGTTGTTGAAACGGTATCCGATGAAGACGTGGATTCAACAATATGCGATGGACCCACAAAAATCGTGCGGTCGAACAATAGAATGTTATTTGATATGGAATTCCAAGTTGATGTTTCTGAAGGAGGCAATGGAGCGGAATATATATGGAAGCGACAAGTATATTTGGATAGACATTGGCAGCTGTAGGACGACAACGATGACGTCAAATGAATTGGAACATTTTCCGAGGTATGAAAATATATCAAATGATGACAAGGTAGACATTGTGTTACTGCGCCCTTATTCGCTAGAAGAAATGAAACAGGTAATATTTTACAACACTGTGCATTTAAGTGGTGCAATGTTTGGAGGAAATATAAAGGCAATAACTCGTTTATATGAAATTTTTTACAAGGCGCTAGATGTATATTTATGCGGGAAATGTTTTGCAGGATGTGACCAGCAAATTTTGTCAACATGTTGTGTGCATAATCCGGAAATATTTAATATAATTATTCCAGACAGTAAAAAAGGTGATGTTTGGTTTTACTTGTATCATCATTGGGGTTGTTTGAAAAATGTTTGAATTAAAAAACTAAAAATAAAAAATAAAATAAAAAAAACATTAGTGATTTTTTTATTTTTATTTCAAAGTTTTACACAAGTGATGTGGCGCTACCAGTCACCAAACCAGTCATCAGAGTCGTAATCGGTGCGGGCATGGGGGTTTTCTTCAAAGATGAACTCAAATCGTTTCATGTTTTTCAAGTAAGCTGGTGACACGTACCAACGAATCGGGGCTTTTTTTCCGAGTGTTTTCAAGTCTTTGACATTGCAGATGCCAGTTTGGCCGCGTTTGACTCCATGAACTTCATATTTCGGCGTTTTTTTGATGCCATAATGGGCTAATGCAGAGGTGGAACCCGACAGACCGCGTAAGTCGTCAGGGCGTGGCACAATTGTTTTACCTGGCCACATGTTTGCATTTGTGGACATGGTCCAGAGCGCTGCTTCGGGAGTAAATTGTTGGACTTGCGATTGCCAGTACAATGGGTTCCAGTGGAGTTTGGCGCCTTCAATGTAGACTTTTTCAAAGTCTTCGACGGTTTTGCATTTACATAATTCGTCTGCGCGGTTGTGAAACAACAATGCCAGAAATTCAGGGTGTATATTTCTTATTGTCGAGTTCCACGGAACCAAGTAGCCGTAATCAGGTGGAAGAGGAAAGGTTGGGTTAAGAGTAGAAAATCGGGTTTCCTCGTCAACCTGGTAGTATGGCTTGTAGACTTTTATAAACCCAAGAGCTTTTTCTTCCGGCGTAATGGAGGTCATGTTTGGAACAATGTGCCAATTCACTCTTTGTCTCCATACCTTGACTTTTTCAGAATAAATTTGGTTAGAGTACTTGTGATTTTCACTGTATTCATTATTATGCCACTCTTGCATGTCCTCGCTATTTTTGAAGATGGGAGCGACAGTTGGAGCGCCAGGTCGAGTGAGTGAAATATGCGCTGGGAAAGAATTTGGGTCGTCGTCGTGATGTTGAGGATGAGGACGTTCGATTGGTTTGATAGGTTCTGATGTTAGCTGTGGTGTTTCTTCTGTTTCTTCTTCTTTTTGTTGTTTTTGTT
>Ga0315288_10001872_pt1 | contig 27305 bp, 19 predicted proteins | sample YL17G11_20_MG_FD_203454 | JGI IMG/M metagenome (GOLD analysis project Ga0315288, IMG submission 203454) | Sediment microbial communities from Yellowstone Lake, YNP, Wyoming, USA - YL17G11_20 | ecosystem: Environmental > Aquatic > Freshwater > Lake > Sediment | place: USA: Wyoming | collected... | reverse complement strand
ATTTGGTTGCTGCGTTCTGTCGCGGGGTCAGCCGAGTCAATGGTCATCGAAATAAAATGGGCTTCATCTTTGACCATGACGACTTAAACAGAAAGGCAGCCTGAAATGTTTATGCGTTTCTACTTAGAAAGCAAGCAGAAGACAAAGTTGTCATTATGAGTGTAATTACTGCAATTGCCATTAGTATCGTCCTCATAGGGACCTTTGAATTTTGCGTTTATTTCTTTAAATGGCAATGGCTCCTTAACCATCAAAACAAACTTACATTAGAAATTGGAACTGATATTGCGTTGTTATTGGCAACGTTAGCATTATTTGTTCCAAGACGGCATAAGATGTATTGGTTTGGTGGTGTATGTGCTGTTGGCTTGCTGCTTTTGGGGTATCTGGGAGGATAATTTCCTGATGATATCCTATGCAAATACATTTTTGCGCAAGGGTTTTCGACGAATTTTTTCGCTCAGATCAGCCTGGGTGTGATGATATCAAAGAGAAAGGCGGAGACAAGAATGTATGCCTATTAGGGGTGCGAAGACAATACGGGATTTGATTTACTATCAGTATGCCAAGATAATTGTGGATCCCCTGCTGTAAAACTGGAGTGGAGGGTTCTCGGGGACAGGGGGGCAAATGAGGAAAGAGGCGAAGGCGCAATCATTTATTTCAAGACAAACGATATACTCTCTCGAACTAAGATTTTCAAGTTAGCTCACCGAAAGCGTTCTGGCGATGCACGCAGGAACGAAAGTTCTATGACCTGATACCGCCATTGTTAGAGAAGAAGTATCTCAAGACGATTTACAATTGCCACGAATGTGCCGGAACACTGAACGCCGGCGATATAGACGGCGATGGTGAACTGACGGTTTTGGATATTGACCGCATCATTGCGTAGAAGAATATAAAGCGAACCTCAGGCGGGCACCCCCGGCCGGAGAGCGGGGCTAACCATCGGCGGGGTAAACCCCGCCCTACAACTGGATTCCGCATCAAGTGCGGAATGACCCTACTTTGTCCTTAAGGGACTACGCAGGGCAGGCAGACCCCGAAACAGGCTTCGGGGCTAACCATCGGCGGGATTTTACAAAGCAACTGTTTGCGGGCCGGGTTTTAGAGCAACTGACTTTCCGTTCCATAAGAATTTTCCTGTCAGGCCCTGCGGCAAGGTTATGCTGGCGTTAACGCCGGTTTTTCCACTGCGCTCAAGCCGGACAAAAATATCTCCGAGCGGATGCGGTACTTTGCCCTCGACCCACGTCAAAGGCCCGAGGTGCGGTTCGATTCTGACGGATTTGAAACCCGGTTCGGCCGGCTCGATGCCGCAGACAGTTGCCAGTAAATCATAATTGGGGCTGGCGCTCCAAGCATGGCAGTCGGAACGGGTTGGTTCGGGATTTTCCGCAAACGTTGTAAGACCCATTTTGAGCATATCACGCCAGGGCCGGAGCATCTCGATATAGCGGTCGCCAAGGCCGACTTTATCAATAGCCCTGACAAGATAGTAACGGAAATAAAACGTGCACTGGGTAAGGTCTTTTTCGGAGACGACTTTTTCCATCAGTTTTTTCTGCTCTTTGGGAGGAACCAAATCGACGAGCACGGCGAGGATATTTGCGTGCTGGCTGAAAATAGTTTTATCCGGAGTGTCGGCCAATAGGCCCCGTTTGTCATCCCAGCAAAGTTTATAGGTGGATTTTTTGAGCGAATCGGACAATTTCCTGTAATGGTCCGCGAAATATTGTCTGCCGAAAGCGTCATTCAACCGGGCGGCGTAATTGAGGGCATAAACGAATTGAAGCGTAAGGATGGAAGAGCGGCCCCGGTCGTCGTTCGGGGGCACGCCGCCAATATCTTTTTTGCTATCCCAGGACCATGACCAGTCAACGAAATTCCACCAGGGTGTCGGGCCGAGCATTCCCCGCCTCGCCCGACTTGCGCTCGCCTCGCTGCGAAGCGGGTCCGGCGAGTCGAGGCGGGCGTTAGAGCCGATATATTTTTCGTGCCAATTGAGGACGGAGTCGATGCCGGGCAAATATGATTTGACGAATTCGGTATCGTCGCGGTGCATCCAGTAATCGTGAATCATAGCAATCCAGAAGAGTGAATAAGGCGGGATTATCTGCATAGATGAGCAGGGGTACCTGCTTTGGGTGAGACCTTCGGGGATGCGTGAGTCATCATTGGCGGCAATGGCGTTTCGCATAAGGCGGTCATCGCCGGAGACGTAAAGCGATATAAGCGCCTGGATACGCGTGTCGCCGACATACTGGAGCTGTTCGTAGTAGGGACAATCGAAATATGTTTCATTGGCGCAAAGCCGCGCGGTGCGCCAGCCGACGTCCCAGATATTTTTTAAGGAAGCATCGCTGCTGCTGAAGCTGGCGTTCTCCTTAAATGGATAGGCGGTGAATCTGCCGTAGAAATCGTTAATCGTTAATGGTTCATCTTTGGTCTGTATATCCATCTGGAGATAACGCCAGGTCCGAAACCACAGCGTGCAGAAAAGCCGATTGTCGCCGCCATCGAGCAGGAAAGTATCTGAGAAGCCATTGATTTGGCGGCCTTCTATCTCGTCCCTATTGCCCTTTTGCTTTTTGGCATCGAAGAGGGCTTCGCTGAAGGTCAGGACAATTTGCGAATCCCTGCCCCCGCTGACCAAAAGCTCAGGATAGGCGGTGGTGAGGAAGGTCTGGTCGAAAAGGATTGTTGCTTTGGTGTTCGGGGAAATCGTCAGTTTTTGTTGGCCTTCGAAAAAGTTATCGTCGATTTCCACGCCGGCTGCTCTTCTCACTTTGCCAATTCGCTGCAATTTGTCTTCCATCAGCGGAATTGTTCGGGGCACGAGCATCCAGGTATTATCGAGAGCGACGCCGGGGGGCGCCGCTTTATTGAGCAAGCGGACTTTAGGCCAGGCGATATCATTGAAATCCGTCTGCTGCCAGCCCCAGGGGTATTTGTCCGCGGTGATTTTCTCGCCTGGGCCAACAAAGTTGAAGGAATTTAAGGAGGAGATGACAGGTGAATAAGCGAGGTTTTGAAGCACCTTCCATTTTTGGTCGGTGTTGGCAAAATTGTGTCCTGGGTCATCGGCCTGGAGCAGAAAGGCCGTCCGCAGGGTCATCTGAGCGCCCGGAATAAATTCGCCGAAATTCCAGACGACGGCGGCAATTGTATTTTTGCCTTTTACAAGGTAAGGCGCAATATCGACTGTTTCGAATCGCCAGTGCATAAGGTCGCCCCGTGCCGGCCCGCGACAGACGCTCTGCCCATTGACGAAGAGCCGATACCGGTTATCCGCCGAGACGTGCAGAATAAATTTTTCCGGTGTTGAATCGAGGTCGAAGGTCCTGCGGAAGTGAAAGACGCCAAAGTCCCTCAGCGATGCCGTCGGATGTGAAATCCAGGATGCCGACCATCGTTTTGTTAATAAGTCAGGATTGATATTCACATCTGATGACTGTGCGACGACAGATGCCTCAATAAAAACACTCATAGCTAAAAATAATATCTTCTTAGACAACTTGAATCTCCTACAAAAAGTTTTTCATTGAGATTTCCCATACCAAGCGTCCGGCTACGAAACAAATACTTCCAATTCCGCTGACTATAATTTGCGAATTCGGACATTTCGGTAATAGACTTTATCGCCGTGGTCCTGCAGGAGAATATGACCTTTTTTAGCCAGTCCAAAGTCAGGAAAGTCTTTGTATTTGCTCTCTGCGACCAGTTTGCGGAAGGCCGGGTCGTCGCGTTTATATTCCACGATTTTTTTTCCGTTGAGCCAGTGCTCGATGGTCATATCTTTGGCAACAATGCGAGCGGTGTTCCATTCGCCCACCGGCTTGATTGGCTTATCGGCCGGAGCGGCAATCAAATCATACAGCGACCCGACGGTTCGGTTACCGTTTTTACCCAACTTGGCGTCGGGATGTCCGGCGTCATCCAGAATCTGATATTCCAGCCCGATTCCCGATGTGCCGCCTGCCGACAGGGCTTCGACAACATAATATTTAATCCCGCTGTTGGCCTTTTCGGTAATCTTGAAATCGAGAACCAGCTCAAAATTACCGTATTGTTTTCTGGTAATAATATCGCCTGGGCTGCCCTGAGCCGGGTCGCGGACAAGAAGACCGTCCTGCACAGCCCATCCTTTGTCAGGAAAAGAAACGCTACTAATCCCGCGCCATTGAGAAACATCCCTGCCGTCGAAAAGTGTAATCCATTCTTTTTGCATACTTAAATTTTTGCTTTGACACGATGCAAAAAAGACGCATAACGTCCCGACCAGAATGACTTTCATTGTATTCATATTGTTTCTCCCAACGTAATACTATTAAATTTTTTCCGGCACAATATACGGCTTGCGATAGTTCCGTGTCAACAGGCCGTCGGCTTCCGAATCGCTGATAAACTTTTCCTTTCCGCCGTCAAACTTCAGGGTCCGGCCCAGACGGTAAGAAATATTCGCCAGTGCCGGCAACGCAGAGGACATAAACCCTTCCTCAATATCCGCCGTCAGCTCAGACACCCTGCCGGAACGCAGCGCGGTGATAAAATTAAAAATATGCCCGCCGCTGCCGGTGCCGGAGGCGTTTTGGGGGTCGGCTGCGGCCTCATCGGTTTCTCCTGAACCTGGTCCCGGCTCGTTTTTGCGACCGAAAAACGTTGCCCATTTAGGACCATTAACCCACATCCAGCCCTTAGTGCCGTAGAAAAAGTTGCCCATATTAATATCTTTTTCATCATTGGAATACAGGCCTCGAACCTCAAACACCAGCAGCGTCCCGTCGGCGTATTTGAAATCAGCCGTTTGGGTATTCGGTGTTTCCTGATTGGTCTTAGGCCCCGCCACTACGCCGGCGGAACTTATTTCCACTGGATGCTCGGCCTTGCCAAGTCCCCAGCGGGCGATATCAAACTGATGCGGCCCCTGGTTAGCGATATCGCCTCCGCCGTATGCCCAGTTCCAGTGCCAGTTATAATGAAACCGGTTGTAATTAAAAGGCCTAAGCGGCGCAGGCCCCGTCCACATATCATAATTCACCCGGCCCATATATTCGGCGGTATAGTTTTCGCCGGGGCTGTTGAAAACGAAATACTTATAATCCGGCCCAGTGCCGATGCCGTCCTTGCATAATCCAATAGGGTCTCGCGCCTTAAAACAGAGTCCGCGAGCCATATAAATATCCCCGATGCCGCCTGAACGCAGAAATTCCATTGCCCGGCATACCCCCTTAATAGACCGGTTCTGAAATCCGGCCTGCACGATACGATTGTATTTGCGGGCGGCTTCGACCATTTTGCGGCCTTCAAAGATATTATGGCAGCAGGGTTTTTCCACATACACGTGCTTGCCCGCCTGACAGGCCCAGATTGTCGCCAGCGCATGCCAGTGGTTCGGCGTGGCGATAATCACAGCATCGATATCCGGGTCTTCAAACATCTTGCGCATATCCTGGTAACCGGCTGGTTTATATCCGGCCTTTTTCTCGGTTTCCGAAATCCTTTTGTCGAGGATATTGCCGTCAACATCGCAAATCGCCTTTAGTTGAACGCCCGGATTATTCATAAAATCCCCGGCAACTGCCCAGCCGCGGCCGCGAGCTCCGACTACTGCTATATTAATCCGTTCACTGGCTCCAATGGGTTTTAACGTCGTCGGTAAGGCGGTTTTGTTTGCAACGGTACAGGAAGCCAACGCACCCGCCGTAAGAACGCCTACGGACACTTTGCAGCTATCGGCAAGAAATTGTCGGCGGGAATACGACTGATTGTGCTGGTTCATTGCTGACTCCTTATATATTTTCTATTTGCAGTATATTTCCTAAAGAGCCGTTCTCAGATATTCTCATTGTGGCGAGGTTACAGGTGTTGTCAAGAAATCTCTCACCTCTTGCGAAATTTCCTTGACAAAAGCATCGACTTTTTTTTTAATTGAACGCATCCAATAAGAAAATAATAATGTGGAGGTCGTATCAATGCAATCAACCACGTCCCGTCGGGATTTAATCAAAATCGCCGGCCTCGGCACAATCGCCGCCGTCTCCGGCCGAACGTTTGCCCAAACTGAATCCACTAAAACAGCTTCCCGACTTCGGAGTCCCGCTTACAAACTTGGGCTGGCATCCTATACAACCCGCAATTTAGACCTCGATAAGACAATCGATATGGCCAAACGCCTGCAACTGGAGGCCATTTCGCTTAAACAGGATTTTCATCTTCCGATGGATCTGCCCGCTGAAGAGCAAAAAGCCGTCGCTAAAAAAGTCCGCGATTCCGGGCTGGATTTTTACGCCTGCGGAGTTATTTATATGAAAACCGTCAACGAGGTCAAAAAGGCCTTTGAATTCGCCAAAAATGTCGGGATTCATCTCATTGTCAGCGTCCCCAATCATGAACTGCTGGACTTGACCGAACAGATGGTCAAAGAATACGATATCGCCGTCGGTATCCACAATCACGGTCCAACCGACAAGCTCTATCCAACTCCATCCAGCGCCTATGAATTGGTTAAAAAACGCGACAAGCGCCTCGGCGTCTGCATTGACCTGGGCCATACCCAGCGTTGCGGCATCGACCCGTCCGAAGAAATTCTCAAAGTCGCCGACCGGCTCGCGGATTTTCACTTCAAGGACGTAACCGCTTCCGAGGACAAAGGAACAACAATTGAGATGGGCCGCGGGGTTGTGGATATCCCCAAAATCCTCCGCACCCTCGACACAATCGGCTATAATAAAAATGCCGCGTTTGAATTTGAAAAAGACCCGGAAAATCCCCTGCCAGGCCTGGCTGAAACCGTCGGCTATCTCCGTGGCGTAATTCGCGGATTACAGGCATCGTAGCCAGCATCTATTCGGCCACCGGATTGCATTTTATTCTGATGTGGTTTACAGGCGATTGCGGAGTAATTTGTCAACACAGAAGAACGATAGCCGATTCTTGATTTACCGCCGAACCCTTCTTTCCCATTTTCTGCATTCTGTTTTTCGGTTTTCGTCAAGGAGTACGGCGGTAAAAAGTCGAGGTTTGCAGCCGAATCCGCGAAAAGAAAATCGATACCCCTGTCATTATGCTCACTGCCAAGGACCAGGAGCAGGATATTGTGATGGGCCTTAATCTCGGCGCAAACGACTACGTCACAAAGCCCTTCAGCATAAAAGAGCTTCTCGCCCGTGCCGCCGCATTCTTGCGGCGAAACAAACAGACCAGGCAGGACGTCTACGAGTTCGGCGACTATCGGCTCGATATACCCGCAAGGCGGCTTACACGAAAGGGAAAAGGAATCGAGCTGTCGCCCAAAGAGTTCAACCTTCTCGAATTCTTCGTCAAAAAGCCGGGCCGGGCGCTTACCCGCGATGAGATACTAAATGCCGTCTGGGGATACGATTGCATTGTTACGCCCCGCAGCATAGACCGTTTTGTCACCACCCTGCGGAACAAAATCGAGCCGGACCCCTCCCGCCCTGTCTTCATTCACACCATCCGTGAAATCGGCTACAGATTCGAACCCCCGGACTAAAACATTGATACCGACAATCGCTATGCTGCCTTTTGTCCTTCCTGGGTCCGCTTCGGCGAACAAGTTCTTTAATCGCCTCAAGTTCAAGTAGCATTCTTTTGTCTGATGGCCTTTTAATTGGCTTTCCTGATTTTTTCATTGCGTTAAGCTTAATCTGATGTCGCCTGATGCGCTCGCCGTAACTTAGCTTGAGATTGTCCTTCAGCGCCGAAATATCAATCCCGAATTCAGCCGCTGCTTTAATGGCGTCTTTGGGCCCGGTTTTTTTCTGCCATACTGTAAGTATAAGCCCTCTTCCCCTCGCCCTCAACGCCAAAGTCCTCAGGCCTTGTCATTCCGAGCGAGCCCTGCACCATACGGTGCGGGGAAGTCGAGGAATCTATTTCTTTCGGCAGATTTCTCCGCTCCGCCCAGCGCTGGGCGGGGCTGCGGTCGAAATGACAGCGGGGCCGAAGTCCGCACAGTTGGGCCTTGCTTCCCATCCGGGAGCTTGAGAAAGATTATCTTGACGGGATAAGGCGGTTTTAGTATAATTTTACCCCTCGCGGCCAAAGAGGATGTGGTTGGTGAAGATGTGAAAATGGGTGCCAGAAAAGTACCTGCGGTATCGCTTGCGATATTTTTATTGTCCGTCCTGCCCAAATCCGGCCCCGTCCCATACTACAGCGGCTCGGGCACTCCCAACGACCCATATTTGATATACACTGCCACGGAGATGAACCAAATCGGGCTCAACTTCACTGACTGGAACAAGAACTTCATGCTGATGGCCGATATAAATCTGGACGCCTATACCGGCACACAGTTCAGTCGCATCGGCACTGACGACAGACACGCTTTTAACGGCGTTTTTAACGGCAATGGGCATACGATTTCCAATTTCACGTACACGGCACCAAGCAGCAGCTATGTCGGCATTTTCGGTCATACCAGCGCTTCAGCAAGGGTCGAAAAGGTTGCACTTGTCAATGTAAACGTAACAGGAAGCGAATTTATTGGCGGCCTGGTGGGATACAATGAGGGAACCATCAGCGACTCCTCTGTTGCCGGGGCCATTTCAGGTTATTCCTTTGTCGGCGGGCTAACCGGATATAACTTCACCGGCACCATCAGCAATTGCTCCTCAACAGGCACCGTTACCGGCGGGGATTATTCAGAATATCTCGGCGGGCTGGTGGGATACAGCAACGGCAATTTCGGCAATTGCTTCTCAACGGGCGCAACCTCAGGCAGGGTTAGTTCAAACTATCTCGGCGGCCTGGTGGGACAAAGCGATGGCAGTATCAGTAATTGCCATTCCAAAGGCACCGTCGCCGGCGGGGATACATCAAACTATCTCGGTGGGCTGGCGGGAGTAAACTACGGCATTATCAGTAACTCCTTTTCAACAGCCGCCGTCTCCGGCGGAAGTAGTGCATACTGCCTTGGCGGGCTGGCAGGATATAACTATAATACCGTTTCGGCCTGTTGGGCTGGGAGTAATGTGTCGGGAGGTGCTTCACGGCGTTCGGTTGGCGGCCTCGTCGGAGAAATCGGCCCGCCTGGCGTCGTCTCGAACTGCTATGCCACAGGTGAGGTTTCCGCTGACCACGATGTAGGCGGCTTAGTTGGAATGAACGACAAGGGCACTATCACCAAATGCCACTCATCAGGCAAAGTGTCCGGGAGTGAGTACGCTGGAGGGCTGCTGGGATGGAATAATTTGGGGACAATCTCGAATTCCTTTTGGGATACCAACAGCAGCACCCAGTCCTCGAGCGCCGGCGGCATCGGCAAGACCACGGAACAGATGAAAACGTACTCCACATTTGCTGATGCTGGGTGGGACTTCAATGACATCTGGTCAATACGCGAGGGTATAAACTACCCGAGATTTATCTGGCAGATACTGCTTGGCGATATCGTTTGTCCCGGTGGCGTGGATATTTACGACCTTACCGAACTGTGCGACGAATGGCTCTTCGAGAAAATACCGGCGGATTTGGCGCCCCTCGGGGGCGACGGAATCGTCAATTTTGCCGACTTTGCCGTCTTCGCAGACCAATGGGGCGTCAGCCAGGACATTGATACATTGCTCGACTTCGCCGAGCAATGGCTAAAGGTCGGACTACCAAGCCATTCTGCCGATATCTGGCCCCGGCCCAATGGCGACGGCCGGGTGAATGCATCCGACCTGGCAGTGCTCGCCGACAACTGGCTGCAATAACTCAGCGTCACTCAAAGTCCTCAAACCGATGACAACATAGCCGCTGCGCGAGCTCCTACTCCACCGCAGACCGCCACATTCGGCCTCTCCTGTTGTCATCGAAATCATCCGATGGCAAAGCGTTATAGTCCTGAGCCGTCTGGTCACTGCTGACGTTAGTGTATGACCGGCTGTTCGGGTCAAAAGTGTAACCATACTTGGCCGGTGTTACTACTCCAGTCCAGCCAGAGCTGACTATGGCGCTATAGAAGCCATTTGCGTCGGTAACAACGCCTAAGCCAACCATATTCACGTCGTTAACCTCCGAACCGGCGCAGGTTATTGTGCCGCTGATTGTGAACTGCGACTGCCTGAACGTCACATTGACCGTATGGGCTGCGGTGACGTGCTCAATAGTATAAGTTGTCCCGCCCGCCTGGACCACGGAGCCATCCACCGACCACTCATTAACCTCGTAGCCGAGTCCGGCATTGGCCGTAAACAGCCGGCTGCCGTCGTAATTGACCACTGCGCTTGTCGGCTCTACCGAGCCGTTGGGGCCTGCTGAAGCGGTAACGGTGTAATGGTTCACTGCAAAATTCGCCTGGATGACGTAATTGCCATTCATCGTGATTATGGTGACCGCGGCATTCACGTTGGCGATTGTGCCGGTATCCCCGGTCCAGTTGACGAAATGGTAGCCAACGTTTGGCACAGCATTGAGGTCAACCACAGCTCCGTGGCCATACTGGAAGGCCCCTATGCCCGGCTGCGTTATAGTGCCGCTGCCCGTAACGGAAGTTGTCAATGACCTCTGGTCTATGGCGAAGTTGGCCTGAACCGTGTAGTTGGCATCCATAGTAACGGTTGTCGTAGCTGAATTGGGGTCTGCCACCTTTCCCGCCGTAACCGCTGAGCCCGTCCAGTTAACGAAATGATAATTGGCGCTGGCTGATGCAACGAGATTTACGACGTTGCCGTCGGGGTAATTAAAGTCACCTATGCCGGGCATAATTACGGTGCCATTTCCTGAAGAAGAGACCGTCAACTTGCGAGCCGGCCTTGCCAGGACTACGAAACCGAGGAGAACCTGACGGCTGGTAGTGGAGGAGTGCGTTACGCTCGGCGTTTCATTTGCGCCTGTTGCGGCTTTATTTCCGTCCATCCCGTCAAAACTAGTGCCGTTTCCAAAAAGGTAATATAACTTTTTATAATTGAAGCTTTACATAAGTCTCTTATTTTCAATGGATTCCCGCTTTCGCGGGAATGACAAAAGCGATACTTTATTTTTAGAAACGGCACTAGCCACTCCAAGGTCGATATCCATGGTAAAGCCGTTGTTTGCCGTATAGTTCCCGTCTGAGTATTAGTACCACCCTCAATAACCATATCCCCGTTCTTTGTTGCAAGTGCAGAAGTTGTTATCGTCTGGGTATTGTTTAAGCCGTTAGAGGCATAAGCCCCGTAAAGAGCCGCCTGGTTAACGTCTCTAAGAAATACACTGGTTAATGAGGTTGATGTCGGTGAGCCGCCCCAAGTTGCACTAATAGTGGTGCTGCTTGCAAGATTGACGTCGGCTTCATTAAAGATAAATGCCCCGACGTATGCTCGTGTTGATGAACCTGAGGTCTGGACTCTGTCTGTGATTTTCGTCATTGTTCGTGTGCCATAAGTTACCGTATTCAGAGTAGGACTACTGGTACCACTGCCCTCCGCGTGTGCAATAACGACGAATGCGCGGTTGCTGCCCGACTCTTTTGTGTGAGTCGTGCCTGATATCCAGGAACCTAAGATGCTAACCGGCGGGTCGCTCGCCTCGACCCGGCCCGCCGCAGCAACAAAAAATGTTAAGATGGCTAATATGGCCACAACAGGCGATAAATGTTTCTTCATAATTGCCTCCTGCCTTTATGAGTTTTTGTATATTTAGGCCACGATACCAAATTTCCGGCCTAAAAGCAAGGCGCTTTGGGACATTCATTATCATTGCCAAAGTAGCTTGACACCGGATGGCAGAGGGACTAAAATGACGGCGATTGGCAGCTATTGTGAAAAAGGGTCGGTTTATCGGATTGACTAATGGCGAGAATTACACTGCCGGACGGCTCCAGAATAGAGGCCGCTGACGGCGTAACGGCAAAGCAACTGGCGGAGAAAATCGGTGCCGGGCTTGCGAAGGCGGCCGTGGCGGCGAGAATCGACGGTCAAATCGTTGACCTCTCTACGCCGATAACAGGCGATGCAAACCTCCAAATCATCACGCTTAAAGATGACGTTGGTCTGGAAGTGATGCGTCATAGCTGTGCGCACATTATGGCCGAGGCGATATGCAACATCTGGCCCAATACCAAACTCGTCTATGGCCCGACAGTGGAGGACGGATTTTATTACGATATAGACCTCGATGAGCCGATTCGCCCAGGCGACTTTGAGCGCATCGAGGAAAAAATGAGCGAAATCGTCAAGGCCGACAAGCCCTTCATCCGCAAAGAAATGACCCGCGCCGAAGCCCTTAAAAAACTATCCGGCGACAAATACAAAACCGACAACGTCAATCGCGCCACCGGAGACATAATGAGTTTTTATTCCTCTGGCGATGGCCTCGACTCCGCTCAGGGCAAGTGCTTCGAGGACCTCTGCCGAGGCCCACACCTGCCAAGCACCGGAAAAGCCGGCGCATTTAAGATTATGTCGGTCGCCGGCGCATACTGGCACGGCGACCCCACCCAGAAGATGCTGCAAAGGGTTTACGGCACCGCCTGGCGGACCCGCAAAGAGCTTGATGAGTATCTCACTCGACTTGAAGAAGCCAGAAGACGCGACCATCGCGTGATTGGCAAACAATTAGACCTGTTCAGCTTCAACGACGCAGGCCCCGGCTTTGCCTTTATGCACCCAAAGGGAATGATTATATGGAACTCGATAGTCGAGTTCTGGCGCGGCGTTCACGCCAAGTTCAATTACGAGGAAATCAAAACGCCTATCATCCTCAACAAGGAGCTTTGGCACAAGAGCGGCCACTGGGACCACTACAAGGAAAATATGTATTTCACCCGCTTCGACGACGCCGATTACGCAATAAAGCCGATGAACTGCCCCGGCGGCTGTCTCGTTTATAAAACACGCAAGCACTCATACCGCGAATTTCCCCTGCGCGTTGCCGAGCTTGGCCTTGTCCATCGCCACGAGGCCAGCGGCGTGATGCACGGCCTGTTCAGGGTCAGACAGTTCACACAGGATGATGCCCATATCTTCTGCACGCCCGACCAGATTGAGTCGGAAATCGTCGGCGTCATAGAATTGACCTTCGAGATATACCGGGCCTTCGGATTCTCGGAGTTCCACGTCGAGCTTTCCACCAAGCCGGAAAATCACATCGGCTCCGATGAAATCTGGGATATTGCAACCAATGCCCTCAAAGAGGCGCTTCGGCACAAAGGCATCGATTACAAAATCAACGAAGGCGACGGCGCATTTTACGGCCCCAAGATTGATTTTCATATTCAGGATTGCCTCAAACGCTCCTGGCAATTAGGAACCATTCAGCTCGATTTCTCTATGCCGCAGCGTTTCGAGCTTGTCTATACCGACAAGGACAACACCGAAAAGACGCCTGTTATGATTCACCGGGCCGTGCTCGGCTCCTTTGAGCGATTTATCGGGATTCTTATTGAGCATTACGCCGGCGAAATGCCGTTGTGGCTCGCCCCCGAACAGGCGAGGATAATGCCCATAAGCGAAAAGAGCAACGACTACGCCAGGGCGGTCGAGAACAAGCTGGCGGCGCGAAACCTGCGCTGCTCATCCGATTTGTCCGATGAGAAAATCGGGGCCAAAATCGCCAGAGCGCATACGGACAAACCACCCTATATGCTGGTGGTCGGCCCGAAGGAGTCACAGTCGGATTCCGTCAACGTCAGGATTCGAGGGCAGGCCCGCCTCGACTCGCCTCAGCGAGGCCGGGAACAAACCAAAACACTCAAGACCGACGAGTTTATAACAATCGCCGCGCGGAAAATTGCCGATAAGCAGATAGGGCTGGCTTTGTAAAATTTCACCGCGGAGTTCGCTGGCCTGTCCTGAGCGAAGTCGAAGGAGACCGCTGAGAAAAAGATATAATAAACTCTGCGTGCTCCGCGGTGTATGCGGTAGAAAAATTTATTGTTTTTTTGAGAAAGGAAAGGTGTAGTGTTAATTAAAGTCAAGGGTTTGAGGGTAAACGGAGGAATACGAGTCGATAGAATTCGGCTCGTCGATGAATCAAACAATCAGGTCGGAATCGTTGACAGAAATTTCGCACTCGATAGGGCCCGCGGGGTGAATCTGGACCTTGTCGAGGTGTCCCCGACAAGCGACCCGCCCGTCTGCCGGATAATGGACTACGGCAAATGGCTCTATGAGCAGAAGCGAAAGATACGCGAGGCACGCAAAAAAACCCACCACGCCGGCGGACTAAAAGAGGTTCGCCTGCGACCCGAAACCGACCAGCACGATATCGATATCAAGGTCAAACACGCCCGTGAATTTATCGAAAAAGGGCACAAGGTCCAGTTTACGCTTATCTTCCGCGGCCGACAGCTCGCCCATCAGGAAAGGGGCCTCGAGCTCCTGAACAAAATTATCGAGGCAATGGGCGACCTCGCCAAGGTTGACCAGCAGGGCCGCCTCTTAGGCAAGCGAATCGCACTGGTCCTTTCTCCCAAGTAGCTCGGATTGCTGTTTCGTTTTTTCTGCCATACACCCGAAATCACTGTTGACCTCGGCGGGCAAATACTGTATCCTTCTGCGTTTAACCCGTGAGATAACAGATCGATGGATTTATATGTTATCTCCAGCGTTTTATCTCACGGGTTGAACTCGTGGCGGGCGATGCGGTTATGCGCCACTGTCCTTGTATCTTTTTTCAGGGTTGTTACAAATGCCTAAGATGAAAACCCACAAGGGGATAAAAAAGAGATTTAAGGTTACCGCCAAAGGGAAGCTGAGGTATAAGCATCCCTGCGGCAGCCATTTGATGAACAGCAAGAACGCCAAGCGGCGGCGAAGATTAGGCAGTCCCGCCGTCCTCACAGGGGTTTACGCCGAAAAAATGCGACTTGCCCTGGGCAAGTGAAAGGAAAGCTGATATGCCGAGAGTGAGAAAAGGCGCCGCCAGGCGTCGGGCACATAACCGGGCCATCAAGGCGGTGAAAGGTTATCGCAGTTCTGACGGCCACCTTTATCGTGCGGCGAGAGAAGCCGCCATGCGGGCGGGAGTCTATGCCCGCGTAGGACGCAAGCTGCGAAAGAGAAACTTCAGGGCGCTTTGGATTGCCCGGCTGACCGCGGCCTGCCGACAACGCGGCATTATGTACAGCCGGCTTGTCAGCGGACTCAAAAAAGCCAATGTCATGCTGAACCGAAAAATGCTCAGCGAAATAGCAATCGCCGACCCCGCCGGCTTTGACGCAATCGTCGCCGCCGCCAAACCCGCGACAATTTAAGGTTTTACCACTGAGCACGCGGGGACCGCGGAGAAAAATTATTAAAAAATCATCTCTGCGTGCTTTGCGGTCTCTGCGGTAAAAAAGAGGATAGGATGCTCGACCAGTTCGCCAAAATCGGTAAAGACGCCCTCGATGACCTCAAGGCCGTCAGGGATTCCGCCTCTCTCGAACAATTCCGCATAAAGTATCTCGGCCGCAAAGGCCTCATCCTCAATATGCTCACCCAGATAGGAAAGGTCCCCGCCGAGCAGCGACCCGCAGCAGGACAGTTGGCCAACAAAATAAAAAACGAAGTCGCCGAGGCATTCGAGCGGGCCAAAGAAATAATCACCCAGGCCGACCGCGCCAAACATCGCTGGCTCATAGACGTTACCCTCCCGGGCCTGGCTCCTCGTATCGGCAGACGACACATCATCACCCAGACCATAAATGAACTGCTCGAGATATTCGCACGAATGGGCTTCTCTGTCGCCTATGGCCCCGAGGTCGAGGACGAATGGCATAACTTTGTCGCCCTCAATATCGCACCTGGCCATCCCGCCCGCGACACCTTAGACAATTTCTACATCGACGACAGCACCCTGCTGCGAAGCCAAACCTCGACAATTCAGATTCGCGTAATGGAAAAGACAAAACCGCCCATTCGCGTCGTCGCGCCAGGCCGGGTCTATCGGCCCGACACCGTTGATGCGACGCATATGTTTATGTTTCATCAGCTCGAGGCCCTCGTCGTCGATGAGGGTGTTAGTATGGTCGATATGAAGACCGCCATCGACCAGTTCATTAAGGCCTTTCTTGGCCGCGACGCCAAATGGCGTTTCCGCCCAAGCTTCTTCCCCTTCACGGAACCAAGCGCCGAGGTCGATTTACTTCTGGCCGACAAATCCGGCAAAGAAACCTGGGTCGAGATGGGTGGCTGCGGTATGGTTGACCCCAATGTATTCGACGCCGTCGGCATTGACAGCGAAAAATACACCGGCTGGGCTTTCGGCTTCGGCATCGAACGCCTCGCTATGCGAAAATTCGGCATCACCGATATTCGACTCTTCTACGAAAACGATTTGCGCTTTCTTCAGCAGTTCTAAAAGCAAAACTACAATGCACTCGCCTCTGACGCCTTCTATGTGTCTATTTCCGGAAGCACCGCGTTGTTTTTTGTAAACACACAGCCGAGGTTTGCTCTAAGTTGACAGTTTATCGGCCCGAAAGTCGAACGGGACAGGTTTACCCTGAATTTCGTGTTGCAAAAAAACGACACAGTGCTAAAAGATGTCAGCCGCTTTTATTGTCCTGCAAATTACATCATAGGCGTAACTATATCGGGGCCAGATTCTTATGCCTGCGAAAATTGCGCGATACGGATGTTGGTCTTTAATGGCACAGTATTTGCACCTTAGGGGTGTTTACGTCTGATTATATGTTGGGCGGGACGCTCAAGACGCTTGGTGATTCAGGAGGAGGAGTGTCTCCGCCCGGTTGAGAGGTAACCAAAATCGGCGTCGCTGGCTTTGCTTGCCTCTGCAAGTCTTTGGCAGGGGACCAGCCGGCAGACCGGTTTTGTTAGTTATACGATATGGGGTCGTTCCGGAAGAGGGGCGACCCCCATTTTTTTGTGCCACTACGCGTGCGATTCCTTATAATCAAAGCCGCTATGGAACGCCCGGCTTACAGGATAATCGATGCAAATTTCAATCGTGCCCGCGAAGCGATTCGCGTTATAGAAGACTACTGCCGATTCGCCCTCAACTGCGGCTCATTGAGCGGCCGGGCCAAAGAGTTACGTCATCAGCTTTCGTCGGCAATTGCCCGTCTTAACGCCGAGCAATTGCTTGCCAGCAGGGATACGCCGGGCGACGTCGGCATCGGGCAGACAACCGAAAGTGCCCTTGGCCGGGCCGACTTAAAAGATGCGCTTACCGCGGCCTGTAAACGATTGCCCGAGGCACTCCGCGTTCTTACGGAAACCATTCGCCCGACAGATACCGCCGTCGCTGAGCGGATAGAACAACTGCGCTACGCTGCCTATACCCTTGAAAAGGATATTGCCCTGTTTGCCGATGTCCAGGCAAGATTCGGCAAGGTTCGGCTGTATGTGATAATCAGTTCAAACCTGCCGGTCGATGTTTTCTCCCTCGCCAACGACTGTATCGCAGGCGGGGCGGATTGCCTTCAACTGCGGGCCAAGGGCATCGACGACGACAGGTATTTTGCCATTGCCGGCGAGTTTGTGAAGATATGCAAGGAGGCGGGTGTTCCAGCCATTATCAACGACCGCGTCGATATCGCGGTCGCAAGCGGCGCCGACGGCGTGCACTTAGGCCAAAACGATTTGCCGGTCGAACAGGCACGCAAGATTCAGATGACCCCGCTGATTTTAGGCAAAAGCACACATTCACCGGCGCAACTGGCCGCTGCAATCGCTGAACTGCCGACATACGTCTCGCTCGGCCCCGTCTTTGCGTCGCCTACAAAGCCGGAGACCAAACCAGTTGGTATCGATTACGTCAAACAGGCCTTGCCCATTTTATCAGGCACCGGCATTGGCCACGTCGCCATCGGCGGCATAACCCCGGACAATGTCGATGCCATCCTGCGAGCGGGCGCCCAGGCCATCGCCGTCAGCTCCGCCGTCGCCGCCTCGCCCGACCCGACAGCCGCTTGCAAGAATCTGAAGGTAAAAATCACCGCGTTCTTCGGCAAAAGTTGAACTTTTACCGCAGAGACCGCAAAGCTCGCAGAGGAAACAGGATGAAAAAATCTCTACGGTCTCGTTGATGAATCAACCGAAGAGTGATTGCATAACTGCCGTTGTCCCCACGATTTGCTGAAAGCCGCCGGCGCTTGTAACCATCGTCGAATAGGGAGTTATCCACCTTGACTTTGACGCATTGTTAAAACAGTTTGAGCTTAGGATTGGTCGGCTTTTTACCTATATTGAAAATCTGGACTCGGCTTGCCGATTTTAACCATCCTTTGCTGTATCATAACTCGTTTTGTCAGCGTAAGTTACCGTCCTACCCATAACTGCCGAACCTACTGGTTTGCCCCTTTTACAGAAAAGAACCGGACGACTCCTGCGTTTTTCCTGAACCAACGTCAGGACTATCAACAAGTTATCCACAAGGCATTGTTCTTGCCTTACTTCGCATTATTTTTTACCGCGGAGGTCGCAGAGAACGCAGAGATTCATTATTTTTTAGCCACCCGCCAAAGGGCGAGGTCTCGCCCGCCTCGGCTCACGCTGCAGGCGAGGCCGGGCCAAGGGCGGACAGAGCACACAGAGATTTTTCAATAAAAATTACGGATTGAAACCAAAGAAGAAAGGGAGTAGACTTTATTGGAAGGAAGGTCGCTATGAAAATTATCGGGGCAATTCCGGGTTTTATCCTTCTCGCTGCGGCTGTGTGGATTGCTATTTTAAATATCGTCACTTGTATTCGTGGTTATGTGCGAAGAAGGAGAGGAGACACTCGAAGCTATACTCTTGCCCCCGGGGTAACTTGCACTGGCAGTCATTATATAGGCTACGAGATGGCCTTATTTTGGAATGTGGGTATTTCTGCCGGCTGTTCTGGACCCGGGAACATGGATTCTGCCGCTGTTTCCATGGGTTATTTTCAAGGAATATATCTCAAAGAAAAAAAAGAAGAATAAAGAGGATTGAACCGCCAGACCAGAGCCAGAGATGCTTCGCTTTGGCAATCTCGATTTGGGGACGATTTACGGCTCGGCGCCTACGCCGAGACGAGCGTTAAGAAATACTACCATACTTTGGCCTATTCCTTAACGGGGAGCAGTATACATGCAGCAAAAAGATTCTAAAACTAAGCCATACCGCTTTTCAGAGAGGCAAACTATGTGGATCATGTCATTGCTCGAAGAGAATGCGAGATTGAGAGCAATCGAAAAGAGTATATTTAGGTGGATGCTAAGATTTATACAGGGATATATTAGCCTGTCAGAAGTCGAAACAAGGCTACGAAAATACATTGGTGAGGAGGAAATCTCACGTCTGTACGAATTTGCTCTTAAAAAACCGAGGCATTATAGAAACAGAGCGATCACGATTATATTCTATTACTCAGGCATTCCTAAGTGCACTATTGCGGAATTTCTAAACTTAGCTCATCGAACGGTGAGAAAGTATATCCGTTGGTTTGAAGCCGCAGGGGTAGATAGATTTCTCGATTGGAGCCATAACAAGACAAAAAAATTCGATGATGAGAAACTAAAAGAAGCGGTCTTCGCAATTTTACATGCACCTCCGATTTCGTATAACATCAATCGTACAACATGGAGAATCAAAGATATTCATAAAGTGATGTCTGAACGAGATTTGTTAATAGGACATAACTATATCAGTAAAATCATTAAGGGTGCGGGTTATCGATTTCGTAAGGCGAAAACAGTGTTGACTAGTGCCGATCCGTGTTACAAAGAAAAACTCAAAGAGATCACGGGAATACTTTCACAGCTTAGACCCAGCGAGAAGTTCTTCTCCATAGATGAGTTTGGACCTGTCGCGATAACGATAAAAGGTGGCAGGTCTTTTGTTGCTCCGGGACAAGTGAGAGTTGTGCCACAATGGCAAACAAGCAAAGGATGCCTAATTATTACCGCTGCTCTGGAGTTAAGCACTAATCAGGTCATGCATTTCTATTCTGAAAAGAAGAACACATATGAAATGATCAAACTGCTTAACCGTTTGCTCACGCAATGGGCCAACGAAGAATGCATTTACCTATCTTGGGATTGTGCATCTTGGCATGTTTCTAACAAGTTGTATGAAGTTATTGAGGAGATCAATAGTCGCGACTATAAAAGGGCACACAAAACACCGACGGTGAAATTAGCGCCTTTGCCTGCATGTGCTCAGTTCCTTAATGTTATCGAATCTGTTTTCAGCGGAATGGCGAGAGCGGTCATCCACAACAGCGATTACCAGTCTGTTGGTGATTGCAAAAAAGCGATTAATAGATACTTCTCAGAAAGAAATCTGTATTTCAAGAGGTATCCCAAGAGAGCAGGAAAGAAGATATGGGGAGATGAACTCGTGTTAGCAAGATTCAATGAGGGCAACAATTGCAAGCCTCTGCACATTTGAGGGGAAATCCGGGGCAGTTCCGAAAACGCCTGTTTTGTGAAGAAGGCCGAGTTTATGAATCATGTCTGGACGTATGACTTTATCGAGGACCGCACCGAGGACGGCAGAAAGCTGAAGTTCCTGACGGTGCTTGATGAATGGACACGGGAGTCGCCAGCGATTGAGGTTGGGCGTTCAATCACATCGAAGGGTGTAATTGCAGTCCTTGAATATTTGTTTATGGTTCGCGGTGCACCACGATTTATTCGCAGCGACAACGGGTCGGAGTTTATTGCCGACGCGATTAAACGGTGGCTGGCGGAAAGCAGCGTGGGGACATTGTATATCGAGCCGGGCAGTCCCTGGGAGAATGGCTACATCGAGTCGTTTCACGGCAGGTTACGTGATGAGCTTTTGAATCGCGAACTGTTTTACAGCGTCAGGGAGGCGAAGGTCCTTGCGGAGAGCTGGCGGCTGGAATACAATCATCATCGGCCGCACAGCAGTTTGAATTATATGACGCCTGCGGCGTTCGCGGCGACGTGTATTGCCTCGGCTTCGGCTCCGTCGGGGCCTTCGCCTCGGCAATACACGACAGGAAACGTGGATAATCCTCTAATCGCATGTGGTACATAATTTAGGGGTGTAGCTCAGTTTGGCTATAACGCAACTTCTTATGTTAGAATGACTTAGGAGAATATGATGGGTACCCTTTACATCATCATGTACCTTGAGTGCGAGCTCCCTCGAAAATCTCTCGAAAAAATTTTGAAGTCTTAGTAGATTTTCTCTTTACATTTTATATCTGCCTCGGATAATGGAATTTCTAAATCAGGTTGAGACTCTGCAGCCGCCTTGGCAAGCAGGGACTTTTTACTGATTGGTTTAAGCAATTACGAGGTGAGAAAAAACTACAGAGGTTTAAATAGTGGGAGAGTCCAATGCAATTTTGCACAATTTCTTTTTACCAGCCAATGATTGACGTTTTTGCAGAGTTAGGGAGGCTATATATGAGTCTATCAAGGAGAGCAGCGTTCGTAATACTGATTGTCCTGGTCGTTTCAACAGGGGTATGTTTTGCAGAAACTGATGCAGAAGCGAAGAAGGCCGAACTGGAAAAGAGCTTAGGACCGTTAGTAAAAGAGGCCCTAACGTCGGAAGCAAACTTACATGGGTTGGCTTTTCCCGAGGACACAAGTCCGCGCTTTGCGGCCAAAGAACTGCAGATTATGGGCAACACCCTGCTGCCAACAGAGGAATTGCTGAAAAAGCTGCCTTTGGCCTACAAAGTCTCCGTGCAGAAAGGCGGAACGATGGTCGAGGAGACCTATGATTTCCGAGCGATACATCAAATAATTTTAAATCCAGGTGAAGAGTGCGAAGTATCGCTAAAGACGATGCAGGGATTAACGAAGTACATTCTATCGGTGTACCAGGCAAAGGATTATGCCGGTATCTACGTGTATATACCAGCCAATTCAGTTGAGGCAACCGAGGCAACACCGCGATTAGTAGACAAGGTTTTGATTGTAGAGGTTCTTGAGGGTAAGGTGGCGAAGATTGAGGTGAACAGGTATGATTTTGAACACAATAAGCTGGAAGAAGGATTTTTGAAAGAATCCGTGCTTGAATCCTGGTCTCCAGTAAAGGAGGGCGAAGTAATTAAGAAGGATAAACTGGATGATTTTGTGAGGACTCTCAATCTTAATCCGGACAGATACATCTCTGCAGTTATTTCAAGGAGTGCTGACCCAAATAAATTAGATTTGGGATACGATGTTTTTGAGGTTAATCCCTGGCACTGGTACATTCAGGCCGACAACGCCGGAACCAAAGACAGGCAATGGTCTCCAAGAATCGGTGTTATCAATACCAACCTTTTGGGTTTTGATGACAGATTGAGTGTAATGTATCAGGCCCCATGGGACAAACGAATAGAAGACAAATACGCCGTGTTTGGCAGTTACGACTTTCCCCTCCTGACCCCCAGATTGCGTCTGAACCTTTATGCCGGGTACAGCCAGTTTAACATAACGCCTGAGGGGGGGCCGGGAATAAATTTCATTGGCAACGGCTCATTTTACGGCAGCATATTGAGCTACAACCTCTTTCAGATTAATAGCTGGTTTGTTGACATCACCGGTTCGGTAAGTCACGAGAGAAGCAAAGTTGTCCCTTCGCCAGGCCTGGCAAGTGATGTTGATTTTGACCTTTGGGGAACAGGTCTGCGTATCCATCATTCGGATGATATGTCAAACACCTCGATTACATTCAATAGGACTGAGAGTATGGGGGGCTCCAGCAGGAAGGAGTTTAATTCAGCACGGTTGAACGCAAATCCTGATTTCACCATTTATACAACCTCCGCCTCTCACAGCCAGTATCTCGACCCCAACAAAGTCAATCGCCTCAGCGGTTCTTTTCAGTTAATAGTCCCTGAGGAAAGACTGGTCCCTGCAAAAATGACTGCCTTTGGAGGATTATATTCCGTCAGGGGCTATGAAGAAGACGAAATCGTTGCCGACGGTGGCATACTTGCATCCGGTCAATATGAGTTCGACCTCGTGGCTCTGGGGAACCGCGAAACCAAGATGAGTGAAACACCAGGAGAAAAACCATGGCTCAGGAAGCTGGCTCCATTGGTCTTTATTGATTATGGTCGAGCCAGTATAAAAGATGCTGTTCCGGGCGAGCAAAAGGTTCAAGAGCTTTGCTCGGTAGGCGCAGGCACGATTATCGAGATTGGAGACGGTCTGAGTGGAGGAGTATATTACGGCTGGGCACTTAAAAGCACCGATGAGACGGACAAAGGCGACGGCCGACTTAGCTTGACTTTTATGTACCGATTTTAGGTCATTTATCATTAACTCTTGTAAGGATGGAGACTTAACGCCATGGATAAAAAACGTTTGTCTTTATGTTCACTCCATATAAGGAGGAGAGATATGAAAGGTTTAACGAGAGTCTCGAAAGCACATCATTCGGCTAAGTTCATCTTGCTGTTGTTAGCGTGCTGTGTGCTGTTGACTGTGTCGCTTTCGGCAGTCTTGGCCGGGCCCCAAGGTGCGCAGGTTGTGAATGGTGATGTTACCATCCAGCAAAGTGGCCTCAACACCAACATCACGGCTTCCGACAGGTCGATTATCAACTATAGCAGCTTTGATATTACGCGGCCGGAGATTGTTGAGTTTATGCAGCCGAGCAGCAGCGCCTCCGTTTTGAACAGGATACTGTCCGCAAATCCCACGCATATCGATGGAACTCTATTGGCAAACGGCAGAGTCTTCTTCGTCAACCCCGCTGGTATCTATTTCGGCAATGGAGCCCGAGTCAATGTAAACCAGTTAGTCGCTTCGGCGCTGAATATCTCAGACGCTGATTTCATAAACGGAAAATGCAATTTTGCCGGTGGTAATGGTTCCGTCATAAACAACGGAGATATTTCAGCGGAGAAGGTTTACCTTATTGGCAAGCAGGTCGCCAACTCCGGCACCATAAGCTGTCCGGCTGGATACGTCGTGATGGCAGCCGGAGAAAGAGTATTTCTGAGTGAGCAAGGCAGCGGCATTCTGCTTGAAGTAGAGGCGCCAACATTGCCAGAGCCGGCTGATCCGGTCGATTCCGGCACCGGTGTTCTTAATGAGGGAACCGTTAACGCTGCTGGTGGTCAAATTGTGCTTGCCGCAGCAGGGGATATTTACTCGCAGGCCATTTCAAATGTCGGCTCGCTATCAGTATCAGTTGAGACCGGCCAAGCAGGAGAGGTTAAGCTTGTAGCCGCCGACGGATTAATTACAAACAGCGGCTCTATTGAGGCAACGAGTGCTTCCGGCACAGGTGGAACTGTGCAGGTGCTTGGCGACAAAGTTGGTTTGCTTGATGCCGCCGAGATAGATGTCTCCGGTTCTGAAGGTGGCGGAACGGTTCTTGTTGGCGGCGATTACCAAGGTAAAGGAGAAACGCCCACTGCCTCGCGGACTTATGTTGGCCCGTATGCCACTATTAAGGCAGATGCCACAGAAAAAGGCGATGGCGGTAAGGTTATCGTCTGGGCCGATGAGATTACTGCTTTTTATGGTGATATAAGTGCTCGCGGCGGAGCCGAGGGCGGCGACGGCGGTAAGGTCGAAGTGTCCGGCAAAGAATTTTTAAAATTTGAAGGAACAGTAGATGCAATGGCACCCAAAGGGGTCATTGGTACGCTATTATTAGATCCTAAGAATATAACTATAGATGATAGTGGAGCAGCTACTGTTTTGGCTGATGTTGATTTATTTGGCGAGTATCCACACGGGGTTGCTGGCGGTGACCAAGATGCAACGCTTGATGTAGATACTCTAAATGGCGCTTTGGCTGCCGTTACCCTCCAGGCCAATAACGATATTACGATTTCTAATATGGACGGCACTGGTAAGGATGTAAGTATCGCTGCGCCTGGAGTTACGCTTACTATGCAGGCCGGCCGTAGTGTTATCATTAGTGACAATGTAAGCACTAATAACGGTGCAATTACTATTACTGCAAATGACTCAACTGTTGCAGGGAACCGTGACGCTGGCGATGCTGCTATTACCCTCGCAGCGGGAAAGACTATCAATGCTGGTAATCAAAATATAACTATTACTATGGACACCGGAGTTCTTGGTAATAGTGGAGATATCACTCTTGAGAATCTCACAACAACCGGTCACATACTTGTGCTAAATAATGGCCCAACCGCAGGCAGCGATATCTTACGAACGTCAGGTAATGCTTTACTTACCGGCTCATCGGTAGCATTGGATGTTGCCGGTGCCGGCGGTGGTGGGGCAATAGGTACAGCGGGGAATCCAATTCGAGTAACGGCTACTAACCTTGATGCTCGCAGTCAATCTGGCGGTGTCTATATTAGCTCTCCCGCCCATGGTTTGACCCTTGGTGGCGCTACGCTTGGCGGATTAACTGGAGTTAGTACTACCGCTGGTAATGGTCCAATTAGCGTTACAGTTGATACAGGGAATCTTATTACTTCGGAAGCCATCTCTGCGAATGGCTCAGGCACAGTTACCCTTGACGTAACAGCGACAGATGCGAGCTTGACAGTTCAGGCTAATGGAGACGTTGATTCTGGTTCTGGCCTAATAACTTTGCTAGCAGATGGTGATATTACTCTCAATGCTGGCGGAACGGTTGGCGCTGCAACAACAGGAGGAATTACTATTACTGCCGACCAGGATGGTTCCGGAGCGGGAACTTTGACAACATCTGCTGCAACCTCGGACATAGGAAATGCAAGTGCAGGCGCAATAACAATTACTGCGGATGCCATATCACTAACAGGAAATATTATAGGGGGCTCTACATTAACCCTCCAACCATCTTTAGATGCAACAGCAATTGGAATAGGAGACGCAGCAGCAGGTGCTTTTAACTTAGATGCTGCTGAAATAGGTCTTTTAACCGATGGTTTTACCGGGATTACCATCGGTCGTGCTACTGGAACGGGTGGAGCTACGATTAACACTATAACATTTAATGACCCCGTAACTATTCTTCAGCCCGGAGCAGATGGCGATATTACTATAGCAGCCGCTCAGACTGTTACTACTAACGGCAATGCTATTACCTTCACGGCTGGTACGGGTAATACGGGCACCTTTACTCAGGGCGCAGGTGCTTCCATTGTTGCTGGAGCAGGTGCGATTACAATTACCGCCGATTCCATAGCCCTTGATACTATCGCAAATAGCATTACAGGAAGCAGCACTTTTCTTTTACATCCTTCAACTCAATCCAGACCTATAGTTATAGGTGCGGCAGGTGCAGCGACAGATTTTGCGTTAAGTGCAGCTGAAATCGGCGCTTTGTCAAACATCTTCAGCGGTATTACGATAGGCCGTTCTAATGGCACTGGCGGATCTACGATTAACGCTATAACATTTAATGACCCGGTAACTATTCAATCGCCGGCCGGCGGCACTATCACGGTTAACGGCCAGATAACAGGCTCAGACGATGCATCAATTACCCTTACTGGTTCTGGGGCTACCACGACATTAAATGCGAACATAGTTACCGCTGGTAATCCAATAACCATAAATGATTCGGTTACTTTGGGTGCTGCCACTGTTTTGTTGGATGCTACCAATGGCTGGGGTTCAGCGGGGGCGGCAATAGGTGTTACTGGAGCGGTGACCGGCGCAGGTAAAAATCTGACCTTAATTAGTGGTAATGGGACAACCACGATGGGTGGGGCTCTGAGTAACATAGGCACTTTAACCCTTCAGGGCAACAATGCAGGGGCAACTGGTCCGATGATATTTAACGATGATGTAACGGCTAGCACCCTGACCACCTATGGGCAGAATTATGCGGTAGCTCTTAATGAGGATGCGACTATTACCAATGCCTGTACCTTTAATAACACTGGTTCGGCAGCGACGCTGACCTTGGGTAACGGAGCCGACGATGTTTTGACCTTTACAGGCGGTTTGGTAGCGACGGCTCCGCTTAGTATTAGTGCTGCAGGGACGATAGCGACGACCAACACGACGATGGATCTTGGCGCAACGACGATGACGGCCGCTTCCACCTTAAAGAGCGGTACAGGCGCAATCAATGTAGCGTCAATGACAGGCGACTTTGACCTTACATTGCAGTCCGATGTGGTAGGTGCTACCGGCGCTGTAACGTTTACAGGCGATGTAACGATAAATGACCTTATAACATTTGCCCGCGGATATGCGGTTACATTACAGGGTACAACCAACGTAATAGACAACGATACAAGCTTCCTTAATACAGGCCTGACTACGATAGGCAACGGGGCCGACAGCAGTACGTTTACCGGCGGTTTAGATGCCACAAGTGCAGGCGGGGTGAGCATAGCGGGAACGGTAGCTACAACCAATACACAGATGGATTTAGGCGCAACGACGATGACGGCCGCTTCCACCTTAAAGAGCGGTACAGGCGCAATCAATGTAGCGTCAATGACAGGCGACTTTGACCTTACATTGCAGTCCGATGTGGTAGGTGCTACCGGCGCTGTAA
>Ga0315288_10001870_pt1 | contig 27307 bp, 20 predicted proteins | sample YL17G11_20_MG_FD_203454 | JGI IMG/M metagenome (GOLD analysis project Ga0315288, IMG submission 203454) | Sediment microbial communities from Yellowstone Lake, YNP, Wyoming, USA - YL17G11_20 | ecosystem: Environmental > Aquatic > Freshwater > Lake > Sediment | place: USA: Wyoming | collected... | reverse complement strand
GCCCCCCCCCCCCCCAGAACCGCATCCTGGCCATGCCCAAGATCGCGGCCGCCCTGTGGCGCATGCGGGAGTCGGGGCCGCCGCCGCCCCGGGCGTCGCCCGAGGCTGCCGCGCCGGTGGAGGCAGAGGCCGCTGCCAAGCCCGAAGACGGCCCGCCCGCGCCGCCCGTGGCCGTCAAAGAGCCGACGCCGCCTCCTCCGCCTCCGCCGCCGGTCTCGGTCAAGGCGCCGACCCCCCCGCCCCGCTCGCCGACGCCTGCCGCCGCGCCGCCGCTCCCGCCCCTCTCCCCGCCGCGCGCCGACCCGCCGCCCTTTGCCGCGCCCGCGTCCCTGCGCTGGTTTGGCGGGGGGGACGCGCCGGCGGCGGGGCCGGGGCCGGCGGAGGAGGGCGCGCGCGCCGCTGTCTGCCCCGCGACCGGCGCGCGGCGCCACGCGGCCTGCCTCGCGCCCGCCGACGCCGCCGCGGCCGCTGCCGGCGCCTGGGCCGAGACGCCGGAAGCCGGCGCCGGCGCGGCGGCCCTGGCCGCGCTCGCGGCGGCGGGCGCGCGGTCGGCGGGGTTTACGCGCGACGGCGTCGTCCCGCTCACGTTCCTCCTGGTCCGCCCCGCCGCCGTCGTCGACCCCGCCTCGTGCCGGGGCCCCACGCCCGCGTACGGCGCGAGCGCGCGCGCCGCGCTGGCGCGCGTGCTGCGCGCGGCGCGCCACGTGGCCGCCGACGCGTTCGGCGCCGCGCCCGACTCGCGCGCGGCGCGCGCGCCGCGCGGCCCGCTGGTCGACACCCTGCCCCTCCTCCTCGCCGGCGTCGCCGCGGGGCCCGCCCGCGACCCGGACTGGTCAGACGCGCACGTCGCGGTGCTGTTTGCGGGCGCGGCGGTCGCAGCGGTCGCCGTGCTGCGCGTGCGCGGCCCCGCGGCCGAAATCCCCGCCCTCGCCGTCCGCCCCGAGCTCCGCGGTTGCGGCGTGGGCGGTTACATGCTGACGCTGGTGGAGGGCGCGCTGCTGAAAGCGGGCGCGTCGCTCGCGCTCGCGCCGGGCGTGCCCGCCGCGGCGCGCGCGCTCGCGCCGCCAGGGTCGTTGGGGCCGCCGCCGCCGCCGCCGCCGGACGGCTGCCCCGAGCCCGCCTGGTGGCTGGCGCGGCACGGGTACGGTCTGGCGTCGGCGGCGGACCTCGCCGCGGTCGCCGCGTTGCCGGTCCTCGCGTGGCAAGGCGCCGCCACCCTCGCCAAGCCCCTCTCCCTCGCCACCCGCACCACGGCGCCCCCGCCCGCCACGCTGACCCTGGCCCACGGCGTGCCCGCAGTCGCCGCGACGCGCGCGCGGCTGCTGGCGCCGCACCGGCCGGGGGCCGGCGGCGAGGGGCGGCGGGTGCGGGCGCGCATGGCGAGCGTGGGGCTGGAGATGGATGAAGGGTGGTGAGGGGAGAGGGGGAGAGGGTGGGGGTTGAGGGGTCGAGAGGGTCGGTGTTGGGCGGTGGCGGTGTTGGGCGGTGGCGGCGCGGCGCGCGCCCGGCGCGGCGCGCGCGCGTTTGTGTGAGCCTCGAGAGAGACGGGCCACCCGCGACAGACTGCACACGCAAAGCGTTGGGCGGCCCCGCGGCGCGCTCCCTCTCCCCTCACCCCAACACGCGCGGCGCGCCCGGGCACGCCGCCGCCGGCGCGGCCGCCGCCGCCGCGCACGCCGCCGGCAGCGGCGCCACCCCTCGGCCCGCCGCCGCGTCGCACACCGCGGCCGCCGCCGCGCCGCAGCGGGCGCCGAGGGGGGTGGCGCCGAGGACGACCCAGGGCACAAACGTGTGCGCGGGCGCGAGCGCGGCCGTCTCCGCGCCAGCCGCCACTTCCAGCGCGCGACCGTCGGCGCCCGCGGCACAGGCTGCGACGGCCGGCGCGGGAATGGGCGAGGCCAGGAGGCAGGCGTCGAGCCCCGCGTCGGAGAGCGGCCGCGCGCTGAAAAAGCAGACGAGCGCCGCCGCGAACGCGCCCGGCGCCGGCGCCACCGCTTGCGCGCAGTTGAGCCGTCGGTTGAGCGCGCACTCGGGCGCGCCGTGCTGGCAGGCGGGTGTCGGGCCGGCGCCCGCGTTGCCCCAGCCGACGAAGCGAAAGGTGGCGAGCGCGCCGGGGGCGGCGCCCACGACTCCCGCGTCGAGCAACGGCGCCAGCGTCTTGGTCACCCAGGAGGCCGTGTCGGGGCACAGGGCTTCTCCGAAAAGAGTGAGTTCGGGCGTGGGCGTGGCGGCGCCCAGGGGCGCCGCCGCGGTCGCCAGCGCTGCCGCCGCCGGCGCACTCGTCGCCAGGCTGGTGGCCAGGCCGGCCAGGGCGCCGGCGGCCACCAGGAGGGCGGCGAGCGCGAGGGGGCGCGGGCGCTGCATCGAACGGCGAAGAGTGTGGTGCAGGCGCGGTCACTCCTGCCGGCCCGCCGGCCGCCAACGCGGTGGCACATCGCGTCCCGCATCCACCCACCCCCTCCCACCCCATGCGGACGGCCGCGCCGCGGCCGGCCCGCGCGCCGGCGCGCCGCCCGCCGCCGCCCGCGGCCGCGGGCGGCCGCGCCAGCCTCGCCCGCCCCGCTAGGCGCACGGTGAGAGAGTGGAAGTCGACGCGGCACCTTGGTTGTGCGGCGTCGGCCCCCCAACCGCCGCAGTCACGCGCCGCCGCGGGCCGACGCGCGCCGTCCTCCCTCCTCCAGCCGCTCCCGGCCCGCATGCCGCGCCCCAAGGGCCGCACGTCCACCCCGCCTCGTGCCATGGTGAACGTCGACTTCTCCCCCGCCCTCGTCCTCGGCGCGGGCCTCGTCGGCGGCGGCCTCGCGCTCTACCAGCTGCGCCGGCTGCGCCCCTCGCTGTCCCGCGATTTTGACGTCGTCGTGTCGTCCATCGCCATCTTCTCCGGCGGCATTCTCGTCTTCCAGGGGTGGCGCCTCGACCCGCTGCTCCTCTTTTGCCAGTTGCTCACCGCCGGCATGGCGCTCTCGTTTGCGGTGGAAGCGTTGAGGCTGCGGGAGGAGGTGGCGCCGCTGCTGGAGGAGGAGGCGGCGGCGTCTGATTTCGCCGACCCGCGCGGCGGCGGTGCCGGCCCCTACCGCGGCGCCGCCCCGCTGCCGCCGCCGCGGGCGGGGGCGAGCGGCGACTACTACGACGCCTGGAGCGGGGGCGACGGGGCCGACGGCGCGTGGGCGGGAGGAGGGAGGGACGGCAGCGGCGCGCCCGCCGGACGCTACCCTTCCCCTGCCGCCGCGCCGCGCGATTATTACGACGACGCCACGCCGTCCGGCTACGCCGACGGCCGGGGATACGGCGGCGAGGCGGGCGGGCCGGGTGCCTATCCCCCCCCTGGCGGCGGTGCTTCCTACTGGGCGCCCGCCGACGAGGGCGCGGCCGACGGCCCCGCCCCTCGCGACTGGGGCGGCTACGGCGGCGGCGGCGGCGGCGGCCCGCCGGACGACGACTGGGAGTGAGGGGAGAGGAGAGTGGCGCGGGCGCGCGCGGGGCTCGGCGTTTTTGGCGGGTTGCGTGCTTTGGTGGGGGGCTGTGCTATCGTGCGACGCCTGCATCGCTGGCGCGTGGCGCGCGTGCGTCGGCAAACGGCGGATTGAAAAAACAAAACCAACGCCAGGAACGAGACGGGCGCCCGCCCGCCCTCCCCTCTGTGTCTCTCCCCTTCCTCTCCTCACCCCCACTCGACCTTGCGCTTCCCCCCAGCCCGCGCCCCCCGCCGCGTGGGCGCCGACTTGCCGCCGCCGCCGCCGCCGCGGTGGGGCGCGCCCATGGGGCGGTGGACCGAGGTCGGGCCCGCGGCGGCCGCCGCTTTGCCCGCCTTGCGCGCCGCAAACTTGCCCACGCGCCGCCCCGGCGGCGCCTTGGCGGCGGCGAGCGGCGGCCGCGGGTGGTGCGGGTGGCCGGCGGGCGGGCGGGCGGCGCCGCGGCCGCGGTCGCCGCCGGCGGGCGGCCGCCGCTCGACCGGGCGGGCGGCGGCGCGGCGGTGCCCCGCGGCCGCCGCCGCCGCCGCCCGCCGCCGCCCCAGCGCGGCGTCCACGTCCATGATGGCGTCCAACAGCCCGCCCCGCGCTTCCGGCACCGACCGCGACGCGCCGCCGGCCTGGACGGCGGCCCAGGTCGGCGCGCCGCCGCCGCCGCGCGCCCTCCCGCTCGCGAGCGCGTCGGCCGCGCGCGAAAAGAGCGACCGCACAGCGTCGATGTTGAACGAGCCGGAGCCAATGTCTTTGCCGGCTTCCTGCGGGTCTTCCACCGCGAGCGCGGCCGCGCGGTCGCCGCGCACCCACGCCGCGAGTTTGGGGCCGAACCCGCCCGACGAGACGCGCACCGCGTGCGCTTCATAGTCGAACGTGCGCCCGTAGCGCTGGAAAAAGGACCAAAGGAGCGACCCGCAGTCGGCGTCGGGGGACGCGGCCGACGCCCCGGCGTCGGCGAGGTGCGCGGCGACCATGAGCGTCGTCGAGTAGGAGGAAAGGCCGCCGGAGAAGACCTCGTTCAGGCCGGCCTCTTTGAGGACGGCCTTGACGACGAGGGCCAGGGGGGGGTGGGGGGGGTGGCGGGCGGACTAAAAAGGAGGAGAGGTGGTCGGCGCCCGCACCCTGGGTTCCCCCACCGCCGCCGCTCGACCCCCAATTTTCGATGCCCCCAAAACCCCTCCCCACCCCCCTCATCACCTGTCTCTGCACCCACTCCACCGCGGCCGCCCCGTTGACGGCGCCCAGCGAGATGTCGGCCGCGACGCCGAGCGAGAGGTGGCACTTTATGATCGGCACGCGCGCCTTGATCACGATCGCTTTGCCCGCCACCAGGCCCTGCTTGCGCATGGATTTGAGCAGGGTTTTCAGACTGGCGCCCAAGGCGTGGCGTTGGTCCCTGGAGAAGGAGGGCGGGGTGGAGAGGTGGGCTGGGGCTGGTGCCCCGCGTCGCGTCGCGCGCCCTCCTCTTATTTTCTTCTCTCTTCCTCTTCCCTCACCAGGAAAACCCGGTCGCCGCATTCGCGAGCTCGTCCGACGCGCCCAGGACGACGATGTCCAGGTCGGAGCCGGGCAGAGCGAGGCCGGTCGCCTGGGAGCCAAACAGGACGGTGCGCGACGCAGGCCAGAGCGCGGTCGCGGTGCGCCCTATGGCGTCCACGGCAGCGCGCACGGTAACGATAGAGGTCTAAGGAGGGTGGGGGGGGGGTGGGTGGGCGGAGGAAAACGGGCGCGGCGGCGGGCGGGCCCGGCTCGGCAGCGCGGCGGCCAACCCCAAATTCGCCGCACCTGGCTCGGCGACGCCGCGCGCGCAAACTCCAGCACCTCGTGATGCAGGGCGGACAAGTGCGCGCCCGACACGTGAGCCGCACGCGCCGGCGGAACGGGCGCGCCGTGCGGTGCAGGGTCCCACCAGTTGGCGCTGGGGGTCGGGGCAGGCGCCGGCGCGGCTTCTTGTGCCAGGATTGGCTGCTCTGCGAACGCTTGCGCCGCACATATACGCTTGTGCGGAGCCGGCTGCCGCGCACCGAGCAGCGCGCGGTCCACAAAGACGGGCAGCGGGGCATGGAGAGGGACGATGTTGCCAAACGACTCGTCTGCGGCCAGCGGAGATGTCGCTTGTCCGGTTGACGCGGTCGTCGCAGGGTGCGGCAATGCAGGGTTGTGCGCCAGGGTGCCGGCGATGACGGCGCGCGGCTGGAAAGGGTGCGGAGAATTTGAAAAAGGGGGGTTGGCCGCTTGCTCCGCACGCTCTCCTCCGCCCTCGCCTCTACCTCTCCATCGAGGGCTTACCTTCTCCGCATCCTTCTTCATCACTGCGAGCATGTCCAGGGCGGCCTTGACGTCGTTCGGCGTCGGGCGGGCCATGCACCGCAGTCCGATCAGTGCGACCGGCGTGCCCTCGCCAAACGCGTGAGTTTCGATGCGAAGTTCCTGCGGAGGATGGAAAGTGGTTGTGTGCATGCGTGCACGAAAGTGTGCGGAGAATAACGCCCTCATAGTTCGGCACCGCCATCTCCGCAACCCACCTCTTCGAGCTCGCGCTGCAGCGCGTTCCTCGCGGCCGTGCCCCGCACGCCGAGCGCGTCCACGGGCTTGCCAAAGCGTTCGCCGACGTGGCGCAGGACGAGGGCCATGGAAGGGCCGTGGTTGACCTGTTGACGAGTGGGCGTGGGTGTCAATTTCGCGACCCGCCCTGTTTCGCCGCACGCGCCTCGCAATGCTCTGTGCTGGGGCAGGCGTGCGCCGCACGGCTTCCGCATTCCATCCCTGACCGCTTACCGTCAAATCGCGCACGCACGCGATGGCGACGCCCGCTGTCGCGCCCGCGAGCGAGCCGCCCCGAGGCCGACCTTCGCCTCCCTGGTCGCCCTCGCCCCCCCGCCCGCCGCCCAGCGCGTCGGCCAGACTGGCTAACGCGGTCGCCGTGTCCGGCGCGGTCGCCCCCGGCGCCAGCTTGAAGCAGCGGGCGATGAGCTTGGGTGACGCGGCAACTAGGTCGGCGCCGCCGCGCGGCACCGCCCGGAGCGCCCCCCGCTTGCTGGCCGCGCTCGCCAACGCCTCCTTGAGCCGCGCCTTGGTCAGGTGCGCCTTGGCCAGCCCTGCCGCCCGGAAACGCGCATAGGCGTAGACCAGGTTGGCGTCAACGCCCGCCACGTCGCACAGTTCGACGACCGCCTGCACAATCGCCGTCTTCCACGCGGAGCGAGCGGCAGGAGTGAAGAGGGAGGGTTCAGAGGTCGACGTGGTGGGGGCGGCCAGGGCAGATTGGGGGGCGGATTCTTCTTGGGGGGCGGGCGGTGCGGAGGCCGCGGCCGCGGCGGCCTCCTCGCCGCCCACCTCGACCTCCACCACTTCCACCTCCCCTTCCGCCGCCGCCCTCTCCACCGCGGCCGACACGAGTGCGGTGCGCCCCCGCACGTCGGCCGCGCGCGCGAGGCCGCGCCGCGGGCAGAGCAGCGCGTCGACGAGCGCGGCGAGCACGCGCGCCCCCCCGCGCCCCGGTCGCCCCGGCCCGTCCCACGTGGGGACGAGCACCATGTTGTCCTCCTCGCCGGGCACGGCTTTGTGGGCGTCATTGTCGACGAGGGCGAGGCGCGGGAGGGATGGACTCCCTCCAAAGTGGAGGCCGAGCGGTTTCACCGTGTCCCACTCGTTGCCGCCCGCCGCCACCCTCTCCGCGCCCGCCGGCCGGCAGTGGGCCCGGCACAGGACGAGCTCGAAGAGCGGGTCGGGGAGCGACTCTGGGTCGGGCACGCCGGCGCGCACCGCGGCGTCGACCGCTGCGAGCGCCTTTTTGACCGTCGCCGCGGTCGCGGACGAGTAGGCGCCCAGCCGGAACACGGAAGCGAGTCGTCCGATTTCCTCGATGCCAGGGCGCATGACCGGGGTCCGCTTGCCGCCTCTCGGCGCGCGGGGGTTGACGAGGAGGACGCCGTTGAGGTCGAAGAGCAGCGTCGGCCGCCCCGCGGCGTCGGGCTCGAAGCCGCCCGTCGCGCCGCCGGACGCGACCCAGTCGGGCGGCGTCGTGGGCGCGGTGGCAGTGGCGGCGCCGTCGAGGCCGCCCTGTGGGGAGGGAGAGACGCGTCGGCGGGCGGCGGGCGGGCCGCCGCGCCGCCTCCCCGGCCCCCATTTGCCCCTCTCCTTCAACCCACCTCCATCACGCACGGCCCATCGCCGCCGCCAGCGGTGACGACCGCCGCTTCCGGCGCGGCCGTGGGCGCCGCGCTGGCCGGCGTGGCGCGCCGCGGCGGCGGCGCCGCTGCCACCTCGACCGCTCCATCGCCACTCTCGTCCGAGCTCGACCCGACAAACACGGGCTCGTCAAACGCGGCGTCCCGCTCCCGCTTGCGGCGCGCGCGCGCGGGCGACCGCTGCCGCGCGGCGGCGGGCGGCATCGCGCGGGAGGCGGGCGTGCGCGCGGTGGCGTCAGGCGGTGTAGCGGGTGCGTGCGTGCATCTAGGGGCGCGGGAGGGTGGTCTGCGGCCGGGGCGGCCGCCGGGAGAGTGTGTCCCCGCTGTCTCTTGCCGGCCGAGCCTGCTGTCGTCGCGCTGCCTCCCCTGGTCTCACATCGAGCGCGCGCCGGCACCTCCCCAGTCTCACGGTCGCCAGTGCGGGCGGGGCGGGGCGGGTGGTCAGTCGTGCCGGCGACCCTCCCCACCCTTCTCACCCGCTGCCCGCCCCCGCCTCGGCCTCGGCCACATCTTTAAACCGTTTGAGGTCCGCCGCCAGAATGGACTCGACGAACGGGGTGACCGCGGCCGCAAAGGGCGCGAGCGCGTCCGGGCACTCGTACGAGATGGTGAGCTTGACCGAGCAACCCTCCTTCCCCCCCCCTTTCTTGTAGAACCGAATGGCGCCACGGTTGGCGATGTCGATCGTCGCCCCGAGCGCCCCCCCGGTCGACCCGGGGACCGAGCGCCAGTGAATCTTCTGGCCGGGCGTCGGCGCGAGGTTTTGGGCGAGCCAGGAGAAGGACCACGACCGGCCAAAGGCGTCGGTGGAGAGGAGCCAGCGGGACAGGCGGTCGTCGTCGGGCTGGACCTGGGAGGGAGGGAGGGAGGGACGTGGGTGGGTGCCGAGCGTCGCCCCTTCTCCTCTCCGCCACCACGAATCCGATTCCGTCTCCCTCTCTCTCTCTCTCCCATCTCCCCCTTCTCTCCCCACCTCGACGCTCGTGATCCAGGGCATCCACGCCGGGATGCGCGCCCGGTCCTCCCACATCGCGTAGCACGCGTCCAGGGGGGCGTCGACCCCGACTTCCGCGCTGTTTTCTAGCCACTGGGCGCGCAGGAAGGGGATGGAGGGGCGGCGGGGTGCTGGTGGGGGGTGGAGGGAGAGATTGGGCGTCGTGGCGCCGCGCTCGGCGTCACTCTCGAGCGCGCGCGGCCCCAAGTCGCCGCCCCGCGATCCAGCGCGTACCCGTCAACCGCGTGGGGGTGGGCGAGGGGCGGGCCAGGCGCCGGCCGGGGCCGGGAGCGACGCGCCGCGTCGCGAGCGCCATCCCTCGAGGGATGGTGAAGGCGCCGGCGGCGGGCCTCGGCAGCGGCGGGGCTGGCGGATTGCCCGAGCGAGAGCGGGGAGGAGGGCGGGAGTTGGGCGGCGGGTGTGTTTTCTCTCGACGCCGCGCGTTTTCGTTCGGTCGGTGTCTCGTCGGTGTCGGTTGCACAGGCCGGGCCCACCCTCTCCTTTCGCAATGGGTCAATGTCACTCTCTCTCTCGCAGGCTCCGAAATTGTGTGTGTGGGGGGGTTGGAGGGGTGGAAGGATGTAAATGGGGAGGGAACGGGGCGGGCGCCGCGCGCGCCGCGCGGGCCGCGGCCAGGCCGCGGCCGCCACCACCCCTTGACCCTGATCAGACGACGATGGCAACCACCGTCGCCAGCACGACCAGCCCCCGCCGCCGCCACACCGCGAGCGGCCTGTCGCGCCCCGCCGCCGCGCGCGCGCGCGGCCCGCCGCGCCGCATCGCCTTGGCCATCGCCGCCCACTCGTCCCCATCGTCGCACGACGGCGATTCATCGTGCGTCGACACGGCGTCGTCGGAGAGGGGCGGGAGGCCGAGGCGCGGCGGGGCCGCGCGCGGCGGCAGCGCGCCGCCGTCGAGCGACGCGCGCCGCCCGCCGCCGCCCGCGCGCGCCCGGGCGGCGGCGTACGCGCGGTACGCGGCCGCGTAGCGCTGCATGCCGGGCCACAGGCCTTTGCGGACGGCCAGGTTGACGAACGAGGCGCGCGCGGCCAACGGGTTTTCGAAATAGAGGGACACGACCTCCGCGCCGCCGGCGGTCGACCCACGCCCGTGCAAGCTTTTGGCGGCCCGCACGAGCACGCACGAGGCGTAGTCCTCGATGCGCACGCCGCGCGCGGCGTGCGCGGGCGCGGCTTCGTGCGGCGCCGCGCGAGAAATGGTGTAACTCCCGCCGTCGCACGCGCGGTGCCACGCCCGCTTCACGTACACGTACTCGCGCGACGACAGCGGGCGCGGCCAGCGGCAGCGATAGACGGCGGCCCCGGTCTCGGGCGCGTCGGCGTCGGCGTGCGCGGCGGTCGGCGGCCCGCCGCCCGCGGGCGCCACCGGCAGCCGCCACGTGTCCAAGCAGGTGTCGTCCCACAGGAAGCGGGTGCGATCGTTGCCCTGGAACGAGCGCAGCGAGGGGGCGTCCGCGCCGTCGAAGACAGCGTGCGTCCGATAGAGAAACAGCCCCGCGCGCAGCGGCCGCCGCCACGCCCAATAGGAGAGGCCGAGCGCGGGGCACGCCTCTTGGACGATGAGCTCCCACCCGGCCAGGTCGCACGCGTCGGTGTCGGGCGCGCCGAGGAGCGCGGCGGGGCCGCCCCACGCGCGCGGCGCGCCGCGCGCGCGCAGCGCGGCGTCCGCGCACTCTTCACCCAGGAGGGCGCCGAACGCGAGCAGGTGGTCGTCGGTGATGTGGGCGGCGACGGACGGGGGGGGGGGGGGGCTGCGGTGGGAGGCGGCGGCAAGGGCGGCCGCCGTGCACGCCGCGGGGTCGGCCGGCTGGCGCTCGACCGCGTCCTCGAAGGGCGTCCCCTCGCGCGCCGGGGAGGGGCAGGGCGATGGGGACGGGGAGCGCGGGACGGAAGCAGCTTCCCGGTCGGAGCCCGCGGCCGACGACGCGGGCGGCGACGGCGGCGCGTCGAGCACAGCGGTGGGCGACGCGCACCTGTTGCGCCACGCGTCGCCGCCCAGGCGCGGGGTTTGCAGGTCGTCCTCCTTGGACGGCGTCAGCAGGCGCGGCGCCAGGGAGAGCAGGCGCGGCGCGGCGTCGTCGCCGCTCGACCGGTCGTCGCCGGAGAGCGCGACGGGGAAGGAGGCTAGCGGGGGGCGGGCGACCGGCGGCGGCGCCGCCACGCGCAGGGGGCGCGGCCGGGGCGGCAGCGAGGGCGCGGCGGGCGCGGCGGCGGCGGCCTTGTGCCGGCGGCGGCGCGCAGACCGCAGCGGCGGCGCGAGCGGCGAGGCCGCCGCCGCGCGCTCCTCCTCTTTCTCGCCCTCCCAGCCAACGGCAAGCCTCAGCGTGGGCAACAGATGCACTTGCACAACAGCCCCCGGCGGCCAGCGCAGCGCGAGCGCGAGCGGCGCGACCGGCGCGTGCCGCAGCGCGCGCCGCCCGCCCACCGCCCTCAGGCCGGCCGCGCGCAGAGCGGCGGCTTGGGCGAGGCACAGGTAGGCGTAGCATGCTAAAGGGGCCGCGAGCAGGGCGGCGAGGGCGGCGGCGGGGACGGCCTACGGGAGGAGAGGGGTGGCGGAGCGGGGGGTCGGTCCGTGGTCGCAATTGAAGAGGCGCCGCGGCGGAGCGGGGCGAGGGAGTCCGGGGCCGGCCCTCCTCTCAAGGCACGGCCCGCGGTCGTGCGCAGCCTCCTGGAGGGCGCGGCGGCGCCCGGGCGGCGCGGCGGGCGCCGGCGCGGCGCCCGCGTGGCGGCCGCCACCGCGGGCGCCGCTGGCGGAGCGCCGCGCGCGCGCACCGCCCTCTGCCTCTCCCATATGTCGCCGATACTCACCACGGGGCCTCCGGCGCGAATGGACAGGGACGGGGCGGCCGCGGCAAGGACGGAGCTGGGGGTGGGGCGGGCCGGGCGTCGGACAGCGGCCCCGCACGTGCCGCGGAGAGAGGGGGCCCGGCGCTCCCGCCGCCCGCGCGGCCACTGATCGTCGAGCGCCAGACCGGGACGAGGGCCGCGGGGCGGGCGAGAAGGGGAGGGGCGGCGCGGCCAGCGCGGCCGGCGGCGCGCGCCCGGGCAGCGCGCCCGGCCCCCATTCGGCGCCGCCGCCCACAGCCGAGACGCCGCCCTTCCATCCTTCCTCTCTCACCGGGCGGCCGCGGTCAGCAGGTACGCGCCGACGCCCGCGAGCACGGGCGAGAGGGGCGGGTGCCCTCCCGCCTCCATGCCGGCGGCCGGGGGAGGGCGGGCCGCCGAAGGGAGGGGCGGGCGCGCGGGCGGCGCGACGCGGCCTGAAAGAGTGGGGGCGCCGGAGGCTGGCCGCGGCGTCAGCGGCGCTCCACTCCTCGCGCCCCCCGGCGCGCGCCCGCGGCCACCACGCCGCCGTCCTGCGAGCGACACTACGGCGACAGCGACGACGGCATGAACGCCACGCTGCGCGTGGGGGCTGGCGGCGGTGCGTGCGCGGGAGGAGTGGGCATGGGACGGCGCCGCGGCGGCCCTCGCGCGCCGGCGCGGTCGCGCTCGTGCTCACGCACGAGCGGCGGCACGCGCGGGCGCGCCAGCCCCCCGCCGCCGCGCGCGGCGGTTGGCATGTGGCCCCGCCGAGGCCCACCCCGCCCTCCTCCCTCCCAGCCTCCCCCACCAAACCCTCCCTGCGCCGCTCCTCCCTTGCCGGCGACCTGGCGGCCGCCGCTGTGCAGTCGGCCGCGGTGTCGGTTTATGTGGGGGCCATTTTCGCGGTCGTCGGCTCCGCCCTCCTCGCCGCCGCGTGCCTGCCGCACCCGGTCGCGGTCGCGTGGTTGCTGGTGCTGGTGGGTGGTGTGGAGAGGAACGGGAGAGGGTGGATCGCTCGTTTTATTTTCTCGGCCCGAGCACGCGGGGCGCGGCGCCTGCACCCTCCCCACCCGCCCACGCGCCCGCCCTCCCCTCCCAGGCGTCGTCAATGCTCCTGCCACTCGAGGAACCGGGCCCCCTGGCGTCCCGCTTCACCGCGTTTGCGATGGCGGCGGCGGTCGACTACTTTCCGGTGACGCTGAAATTGGAGGACGCCGCCGCCATCGACGCGTCCAAGCAATACGTCATTGGTGCGCGGGGTTTGGAGAGAGAGAGCCGCTGCAAACGCCGCTTCCCCCCCCCTTTGTTTCGACCCCCGCGCCCCCCCCCCCCCCCCAGCCTACGAACCGCACTCGGCCCTCCCCGTCGGCCTGCCCGCCGCCTTTTGCGACCTTTCCCCGCTGTGCCCCGCCGCGCTCAAGCCGGTGCGCACCCTGGCGTCGTCCGCGTGCTTCCGCGTGCCGCTCGTGCGCCACCTCTGGTGGTGGCTCGGCGGCCGCCACGCGTCGGCGGCGTCCGCGCGGGGGCTGCTGGCGACCGGGCACTCGGTCGCCCTCTGCCCGGGGGGCGTGCGCGAGTGCGCGCACCTGCGCCGCGGCGCGGAGACGGTCTTCCTCTCCGGCCGCCCCGGCTTCATCCGCCTCGCCCTGGCCGCTGGCGCCCCCATCCTGCCCGCCTTTGCGTTTGGGCAGACGGCGGCCTACTCGTTTGCGCTGCCGGGGCCGCCGCTGGTGCCGGCGGCCGTCGTCGCGGCCCTGGCCCGCCGCCTCGGGGCGATGCCCCTGCTCCTGTGGGGCGCGGGCGGGTCGCCGCTGCCGCACCGGGTGCCGATCACGGTTGTTGTGGGGGCGCCGATCGTTGGCGCCGACGGGCCGGTCGCCGACCCATCGCCCGAGCTCGTGGCCGCGACGCTGGACGCCTACGTGGCCGCCCTCCAAGCGCTGCACGCGCGGCATGCCGCGAGCGCGGGCGCGGCGGGCGTGCCGCTGACGGTGCTGTGAAGAGGGACGGGGCGCGTGCTTTGCTTTCTTTCGTTTCGCCGCCGCCGCCGCGCGGTGGCCCTGGTTTCAGTTAGGACGGCCGGAGTCGAGCATCGGGCCCGCGGGTCGACGCCCGCCCCACTCGGGCGGCGCGGGGGCACTGTGAGCGCCGCGCGCTTTCTCGTGCGTCTCTCCCACGCCCACCCCGCCACCCGCCCCCCCACCCCCACCACCCCTCCTCCCCATGCGCCCCGGCCGCGTGTACGGCCTGTCGGTCACCGGGGCGCCCATTCTCGCGTCCCTGGTCCTCGCGTCGCTCGCGTACGCGGCGACGCCCGCGCTCTGCGCCTCCGTCCCGCCCAAGACGGTGGCGACCTACTCGGCGGAGCGCGGGCACCACGTGGTGCGGTTCCAGTCGGTCGACCGCACGGGTGGGCGCGAGGGAGCGAGGGAGGCGGCGCATGCGGGGCGGGGCGTGGGCTCGCGGCCGCGCTGCGCGCGCGCAGACCCCGGCCACTCCCCTTGGGCGCCGTGGATGCGTGTCGGGCGCGCTCTGGCGGGGTGGGGTGGGTCGCAAACGGCGCGGGCGAGGCGAGAGGGCGGGCGCAGGGTGACGCGGCTCGCGCGCGACGGCGCGCGCCGTCGCCCCCCGCGCGCGCGGCAGCGGCCGCCGCCCGCCGCCCCGCCCCTCGCCCGCGCCCGCGCCGCGCCCGGCGGTCGCCGCGCGCGGTCGGATCGCCGCCCGCGGCACCGTTTGGTGGAGGCGGGGCGGGAGGCGGCGTCGGCGCTGCTGCGGCCGCGCGGTCCCGAGGCAGCCGCCAACCACACCACCGCCGACGCGCCCGCTTTCCGCCTCTCCCTTAGCGCTGCTCAACCCCATCAGCAACCACAAGTGACTCGACCCCGCGCGCCGCCTCTTTGTTTTTTTTTCCCTCGATCTCTTGCAACACCAGGGCCGACGCGTCTCTCTCTCTCCTCCGTCTCGCCAATACCGTCTCTCTCTCTCCTCCGCCTCGCCAATACCGTCTCTCTCCATCACCGCGCCCCCGCGTCCACCGCCTCGGGCAGCGCGCGCTCGAGCGTGCGCGCGCGCCACGCGCGCACCCACTCCCGCGCGTCGGCGGCGCGGGAAGCAGGGGTGTCAGCGTCGGCGCCAGCATCTTCGTCCGGCGCCGGCACCGCGGCCCGGCCGTCGGCCGCGGGCGCGACGGTCTCCCCCTCTCCCACCTCCCCCGCCGCGCGCACGCGCCCGCCGCGCCCCGCGGCCGCCGCCGCCGCCACGCGAGGGTCGGCCACGATGGCCGCCGTCTCAGACGCGGTCGGCGGGGTGGGAGGAGGGGCCGGGGCGGGGAAGGGCGGGAGGCCGCGGCCCGCGCGCGCCGTGTCGAGCGCCGCGCCGCGCCACGCGCGGTCGAGCTCCGCGCCCCCCGCGCCCAGCCGCGCCGCGTCGTCCGCGCGCCCGCGCCGCACTTCCACCGTCTTGCCGGTGGCGGCGGGGGTGGCGAGGGCCGAGGCGACCGCGCGCGCGGCGTCGGCGCGCGTCAGCGTGCCGGCGACGAAGTCGCCCTGGTGGAATTCCAGGGGGAACGCCGCGCCCCCGTCCTCCGCCCCGTCGACAAACCCGGTCGCGCGCACGACGGCGTAGGGGAGGCCGGAGCGGCGGAGGGCGGTCTCCCCGACAAACTTCCAGTTGAGCGCGCCGCCCGGGTTGAGCCGCACGATCGGCACGTCGGCCGCCCGCGCCTCGACGCCGTCCCCGATGCGCGCGTTGCGCTCGACGGCGGCTGACGTCAGCATGACGACGGCGGGGCGTTGGGCGGCGAAGCCGCGGACGCCGCCGTCGATCTCGACCTTGAAAGGGCCGGGCCGGCACGCCGGGTTGGGCGCGCCGTTGAATTCGAAGCGGGACAGGACGAGACCCACCTGGCGCACGTCGGGACCGCGCAGGGGCGGGGCGGCGGGGTCGAACCGCGCGCGGCGCGTCGGCACGAAATCGCCCCACGCCAGCGCCACCGTGGCCCACTCCCCCGCGGCCGTCGGCACCAGGCCCTGGTAGACCGCCTCCGGCGCGCCCAGCTGGGCCTCGGTCTTGACGTTGAGCTTGAGGGTCGAGCCGTCCCCCCTGACGCGCAGCGCCAGGCCGTCGAAGCGCGCGGCGTCGACCGGGGCCCCGCCCCTCGTGCGCACGCCGCAGAAGCCGCCGCCCTCCACGACGAGCGTCCCGGACCAGAGGCAGGCCGTGGAGTCGGCGGGGTCGGGGCCGGCGGGGGCGAGGGTCGACGCCGACGACCCGCCCATGATCACGTCGTCCATCACCTCCCACGCGTCCAGACTGCTCCCGCTGCCCATGGGGACGACGACCGGCATCGGCACCGGGTCGCACGGCGACCGAGGGCGAGGGAGCACGGCCTGGATGGCGGCGACGAGCGTCTCGACGCCGCGCGCGTCGACCGCTTCGGACGTCATGCCGTCGACGTAGCCCATCCCCCCGTCCTCCGTCCTGGCGACCACAGGCCCCAGCGCCAGCGCGGCCTGGGTCACGCCGGGCCACAGCGGGGAGGACGGGGCCAGGGTCGCGGCGCGGGTGACGTCGACGCCGGCGACGATTTTGAGGGCGCCCGCGCCGCCGTCCCTGCCCCCTTCCGGGCCGAGCGCGGCCGCGGCGCGCTCCCCGTCGCGCACGGCGGCGACGACGTCACGGCCGGCGGCCCGCAGGGCGGCGACGAGCTCGCGGCCGGCCTTGCCGGACGCGCCGAAGACGGCGACCGCGTCGGCGACGGCGACGGCGGCCGGCTCGTTCGCGGCCGCCGCGGGCGCAGTCACCGGCTTGGCGCCACCATCGTCATCGCGCAGGGCGGCCGCGACGGCGGCGCCGAGGCCGAGGACGACTGGAGGAGGAGGCGGGAGGGTGGTGGGCGCGTGGCCGCGCGGCACGCCGGCCCCCGCCACGCCCTCCGCCCCGCGCATTCCGCCCACTCTCCACACTCACTCGTCGCCGCGGCAATGTAAACCTCCTTGGGTGCGGCCGCCAGCGCGGCGGCGAGGCTGCCGGCTTCCGCGGCGGCGCGCGGGGCGGGGAGGGGGCGGCGGGCCGGGAGCGGGCGCCGGGGGCCGGCAGCGCGAGGCCTGGTCGCAGGCGCGGCCGCGGGGCGCAGGGTGGTCCGCATCGGAGCAAGGGAGGGGGAGCCGGGGTGTGCCGGTGACGCGGCGCCGCACCTCACACACCCCTCTTTCCGCCCTTTGCCCCTCCCCCATGTCGCGCAGCGGGTCCGACGTGAGTGTGGCGTTTGTCGGGCGGCAGAGGGGGCAAATGGGGGCGCAGCCGCGGCGGGCGGCGCGCCGACCCGATCCCCTCCTGCCTCCCCTTCCCCAGCCGGCGCGCGGCGTCAGCTTTGCGCCCGCGGCCGACGGCGGCGCGCACCCCACGCCGCCGACCGCGCCGGCGGCGGCGACGGCGGCCCAACCGCCGACGCCGGCGACCCCGGCCCCCGCGGCGCGCGCCGCTGCGCGCGCCGCGCTCGACATGCTGCTCGAGGGCAACGAGCGGTTTGCGAGCGGCGCATCCCTGCAGCGGGCGCGGGCCGAGCCGGGCCTGCTCGCGGAGCTCGCCGACGGCGCGCACGCGGCGCCCGTCGCGGTCGTGCTCGCCTGCTCCGACGCCCGGTCCCCGCCCGAGCTGCTCTTCGACGCGGGCGTGGGCGACGTGCACGTCGTCCGGGTCGACGGCGGCGCGCTCGACCCGGTCGTCGTCGCGTCGGTCCTCGCGGGCGTCGCGCTCGGCGCGCGCCTCGTCCTCGTCCTGGGCCACCCCCGGTGCTCGGCCGTGGCGCGCGCCATCGACGCCTACCTGGACAAAGCCGAGGGGCCGGCCAAGGGCTCCGGCCGGCGGTCGGCCGACGTGGCGCGGCCCGCGCTCGCGGCGCGGCCGTCGCCGTCGCCGTTTGCCGCACCGGCGCCGCGGCCGCAGGGGCTGGGGGCGCGGCTCAAGTCGGCGCTGCGGCTCTCGCGCGCGAGCGCACCGCCCGCGCCGCCCGCGCCGGCCGCGCGCTCGTCCACCCACTCCGACCGCTCCGACGCGTCCGCCCCCCCCCCCTCGTTCCTGGCGCGCGTCTCGGTCACGGCCGCCGTCTCGCACGCGCTGGAGGGCGCGGTCGCCGCCGTCGCGCGCGCGCGCGGCGGGCGGCTGCGCAGGGCCGAGGCGGCCGCGGGGTCGCCGACGCTGCCGGACGACGCGTCCGCGCGCCGTCTCGCCCTGCAGTCGCAGGACTCGATGGCGCTGACCCGCGCGCGCCTCGAAAAGAACAGGGCCGCGTCCCTCCCCGCGCCCACCCCCGCGCCCTGCGCCGCCGTCGACGGCGCGGTCGACGACGTCGTGGACGAGCACGTGCGCCGGTGCGTGGACGCGCTGGTGGCGGCGCTCGTCGGGGGGTGCGCGCCGGGCGCCGCGCGCGAGACGGAGGTCGTGGGCGCGAGGCTTGGGGGGGGGGGGCGGGTCGCCGTGCTGCGGCGGGGGTGGCTGGGGGCGCGCGGGCCGCTGTACGAGTGAGGGGGGGAGGGGGAGGGAGGGGGCGAGGGGGTGGGCGCGGTGGGGGGCGGGGGGCGCCGTGGAACCCGCGACGCGGGCGCCGCGGCTGGCGGGGCGGGCGGCGGCGGCCGCGGCCGCGGGTGGGCGGGTTCATGGCCGGGAGCAGGGCACGTGCTCGGCACTGGGCGGGAGACAGTACCACCCCGGGGCAGCAGGGGAAGCCGCTGCGCGCCACGGCCACTCGGCCGCCCCCGCCGGGCGCCCCTCCGACCCCGGACCCCCCACCACGGCGCCCGCCATGGACGCCCTGGGCGCGAGCCCGTGGTGCGCGCCCGCGCCGGGGCCGCCCGCGTGCGCGCCGCGCGCGGGCGCGCCGCATCACCCCCCCCTGGACGACGCCTTCATGCTGGCCAGCTTCAAGGTAAGTAACAGTAACAGCCGCGAGTGTCGGTATTGGTCGGCAGCGGCGGGCAGGGTCCGAGGCGGCGGCGGCCGGCGCGCGGGACGGTGCATGGGCGCGAGAACACCTTTTTGTCTCCAGGTCGCCCCCTGCCCGCACGCCGAGCTCGCGCACGACTGGTCTGTGTGCCCTTACGCGCACGATGGTGAGGGAGTGCGGGGCGGGCAAGGGGTGGCGGAGGGAGGGGTCCCGCGGCGACCCCGTCGGTTGCTTGGTCCCTCTCATACAGCCTCGCACCCACCCACAGGCGAGAAAGCGCGCCGCCGCGACCCCGCGTCCGACGTCTACACCGGCATCGCGTGCCCCGACATGAAGAAGGTGGGGAGGGGGGGGGGGGGGGCGCGTTTTGTTTGGCGCGCGCCCCGCGCGCACCCTCTCACGCCCGCCCCGCCCCCCCCCCCTGCCCTTGCAGACCGGCGCCTGCCACCGCGGCGACCGGTGCCCGTACGCGCACAACGTGTTCGAGTACTGGCTGCACCCGACGCGGTGAGAGGGGAGGGGAGGGGAGGCGAGAGGAGGGGCCGCGCGTGTGGCGCGCGCGCGCTCGCGCGCGTGCGCGTGCCTCGATGACACCACCTCCCGCCCCCCCTCCGACCCCCACCCCCCCCTTGATCTTCAGCTACCGCACCCAGCTGTGCAACGACGGCGCGTCCTGCGCGCGGCGCGTGTGCTTCTTTGCGCACGCGCCGTCTCAAATTCGGACCCCCCCCTGCAAGCCCGCGGTGCCGCCGCGCGCGCTCGCGGGGCTGGCGGCGGAGGCCGCGGCGCGCGGCGGGCGCGCGCGCGGGCGGTCGCGCGGGAGGCGGGGTGGTGGTGGTGGGGCGGCCGCCGCGGTGGCCGCGGCCGCCGCGGCCGCGTCGCTCTACGGCTCGCCGCCCTCGACCCCCGCCTCGTCCCTCGACATCTCGGCCGGCGCGCGCGCCCTCTCCCTCGCGTCGTCCGCCGGCTACGGCGGCGGCTCCCTGGACGGCCTGACCCCGTTCCCAGGCGCGGCCGCGTTTGCCGCGCCGCCCCACTCCCGGCGGGCCGGCCTCGACGGCGGCCGCCCCGCGCTCTCGTCTACGGGGCACGGGCTGTGGGCGGAAGTGGAGGCGGCGGCGGCGGCGGCGCGGGCGGCGAGCATCGCGGCGGCCGCCTACTCCGGGGGCTCGGGCGGCGGCGGCGGGGGTCGCCCCCTCCCCCCTCCCCACTCGCGCCCCGCCCCCATTCCGCACACCTTGCGCCACTCGGCCGACGACGCGACCGCGCGGCTGACCTCCCTCGGCCTCTCTCCGCAGCCCGCGCGCCGGTGGTCGGCGGCGGCCGCGCTCGCGGGCGGGCGCGCGGAGGCGGAAGCCGCCGCCAAAGCCGCGGACGACGACGTGCGCCTCGCCTCACTGCGCCTGCGGCTCGCCATCTCGGGGCAGGCCCAGCTGGAAGGGGGGAGCGGGGCGGCACGCGCCGCGAGCCGTGTCGCGCCCGACTGGTCGCGGCACGCCGCGCCGGCCGACTGGAGCTCCCCCGACGCCTCCCCTCCCGCCGCGGACGCCGGCCCCGGCCGGTGGGGCCTGCCCGACGGCCAGTCGGCGGCCGCCGCGGCGGCGGTGCGCGCGTTTGTGCGCAGCGGTGAGTCGCCGTCGGCCGCAAGGTTGCCGCTCACGCACATCCTATTTTGACCCCTCTGACGACGACGATCGCCTCTTTCACACCACACCACCGCTTCGGCGGCGCGCTCGCCGCGCGCCGCGGCGGAAAAGAGAAGAAAGAAGACGCGCGCCGCGCGCTGGCCGCGGCCGGCGGCGGCGGCGCGCGGGCGGCGCTGGACGCCGCCCCGCGCCCTGCCGACAAGAAAGAGACAAAGAGCGACGACGACGGCGGCGACAGAAAAAAACCGACCTCGTTCAACCCCCCCTCCTACCTTCAATTCAAAGTCCTGCCTTCCCCCCTTTTTGCAGGCGCTGCCGCCCCCCACAACGCGCCCCGCGCGCGCGCGCCGCTCACATCCTGTTTTGACCCCTCTGACGACGATGATCGCCCGTTCACACCACACCACCGCTTCGGCGGCGCGCTCGCCGCGCGCCGCGGCGGAAAAGAGGGAAAAAATACGCAAGCCGCGCGCCGGCCGCAGCCGGCGGCGGCGGCGCGCGGGCGGCGCTGGACGCCTCCCCGCGCCCTGCTGACAAGAAAGATGACGACGACGACGACGACGACGGCGGCGACAGAAAAAAACCGACCTCGTTCCACCCCCCCCCTCCCTTTGCCCCATTTCTTCTCCTCGTGCGCCCGGATTCAACGCCGGCACACCCCCGAGCACACCCCACACCGCACGCCCCGCCGCCGCCCTTAAGCGCCCCCCTCCCCCCTGGTCCCGCCGCCTTTAAGCGCCCCCCTCCCCCTCCCTGGCCCCGCCGCCCCCAACAACCACCACCTGTGACACCCCCCGAGCGCGGGCGGCGGGGTTTGACCCCGCCGCCCCGTGTCGTCCGACGGCGCTGCTTCGATCGAGGGGTGGCGCGAGGGAGGGAGAGTAGGGGAGGCAGCGGCCGGCAGAGCAGCGGCGGCACTGCGCCACAAAACCCGCCCCTGCGGCCCCCGCCGCCGCCCTCGCCCTCCTGTCACCCCACGCCCCGAGCGCGCCCGCGCCACAGCCGTCGATGGAGGCGGTGGCGGGAAGGGAGACCGCCCAACCGCCGCAGGCCGCCTGCGGCCGCCGGCCGCCGCGCAGGCCGCCGCCCCCCGAGACGCGCGCCACCAACCCTCCACCCCTCGGCATCGCCTCTCGCCGCAAAAAGCAGTTTGCATGGGGGGGGGCGGCGGGCGTGCGGCGCGACGAATCTCGCTCGGCGGCGGCGGGGTGGAAGGAAAAAAAAGAAAGGGGGGCTCGCAGTGCGTTTTTTGGGGGGCGCCCCCGCGCGGGCGCGCGCAGCGAATGGCTGGCGCGGCCGTTGCGGGGGGAAGTGGGGTGTGGAGGGGTCGTTCGTTTGGCGGCGGCCGCCGCCGCGCGGTCTCGCCCCTCTCGCCCGTCGCTCGTCTCTCTCGTGTGTCGCTCGAAAGAATGCGGTGTCGCGTCGGGAGGCGCGGGGAGGTGGAGGGCGCGCGCCGGGAGCGCCCGCGCGCGCCCTCCCCCCGCCCTCGCGCCTCGCGTCTAGACGCCGCCGCCGCAGCGCACCTCGACCTCGCGCGCCGCCGGCGGCGCCAGCCGCCCGCGCGCCGCGCGCGCGGCGGCCGCCTTGGCGCGGGCGGCCAGGCGGCCGGCCGCGGTGGCGGCGGTCGTGGGCGTGCCGGGGGTGGACGACCCGAACGCCGCGACGCACGCGCGCGCCTCGCCGACGGCGAGCGCCGCGACGCGCGCCTCCAGGGCGGCGACGTCGGCGGCCGCGGGCGAGCCTTTGGGCGCGCGCGCGCCGCGCGCGCGCCGGCGCGCGCGCGCCGACGACGCGTCGGACGCCTCGGACGACTCGGACCGCGACGCGAGCGCGGCGACCGAGAGCGGGGACGCGGCGCCCGACGACGGCGCGTCGCGGGGCGCGGGCAGCCCCCACGCGGCGCGCGCGGCCGAGACGCTCGCCTCGGTGCAGCCGCCCTCGCCCGCCGCCGCCCACGCCGCCCGGGACGCCAGCTCCCCCAGGCTCTGCCCCGCCTTCTTCGCCAGCGCCCCCCGGAACGCGCCCCGCAGCGGGGCGGGGGGGGCGACGCCCAGGCGGAGCCACTGCTCGCAGCGGACTGCGGCTGCGCGCGGCCGCCCCGGCACCTCCCCCACCCACCACCGCCCCTCGAACACGCGCATGAGGGACGCCTCGAGCGCGACGTAGGTCGTGGTGCGCGCGCGCCGGTCTTGGTCGAGGCGGAGGCGGACGCGGAGCGTTTTGAAGAGGAAGCGGGTCGCTTGCTCGACTACGGAGGCGCGGGCGGCGCCGTCGTCGGCCAGGACGGTGAGCTGGGAGCAGCACTGGAGAGGGGGGGGGGGAGGGGCGGGCGTGGGCGGGAGGCGGAGACGCGGTCCTCGTCGTCGAGGCCCGTCGGGCCGCCGCGCCCTCGCGCCGCCGCGGCCGAATGCGCCCCACGCCTCCCGCTCTCACCCCTTCAAACGCGGACGCGACGAGCTCGTGCGCGACGTCCGGGGAGACGGGGAGCTCAATCTGGGAAAGGGGGCGAGGGCGCGCCGTCGGGCGGCGCGGCGGCGCGGGCGGCGGGCGGGCGGCCGAGGACCCGGGCCTCCACGGGCGGCCGCGGGCGGAATCCGGGCCGGCGCGGGGCGGCATGGCGGGGGTCGAAAGGGGCGCCGCGGGCGCGCGGCGCCCGCGGTTTCGAGCGGCGTCCCGGGCGAGGCGCGGCGTCCGCCGCCGCCCTCGGTCGACCCGCCGCACGCGCCGCACGCACCTGGGCCTGCACCCGGCAAAGCATGTCGTCAAAGGTGGCGACGGAGAGGGACCAGGCGCTGCCGGCGTCGACGCCGGCGAGGGCCAATCGCGGAGCCGCCTCCCGGGCGGGCGCCTCGGTCTCGTCGCTGTCCGACAGGTCGAGGGCGAACGCCGCCGGGCCCCGGGCGGGGGACGGCAGGGCGGCCATGGGGGCGCGCGCGCGCGGCGGGAGAGAGTGGAAGTGGCGCGAAGAACGCGCAGCAAGCACCTGCCGAGCCGAGGGCGGGAACGCGCCGGCGGGCGAGCCGGCGTCGCCGTCCAGCGAGTGTGGCATGTGTGGGCGTGGAGCTCCGCCGCCGGACGTGCGCTGGCGGGCGGGAGGGAGCGAAAAGGGTGCGAGCGGCGGCCGCGCCGCGCGACGCCGCCGAAGCGCGGCGCGCCGCAGGAGAGACGCCTCCGGCACCCTCTCAGGTGAGCCATGGAGCGCCTTTGCACGCGAGGGCGGGCGCTCGCGCTCGCGCCGCGCGGGCGCCGTCCGGCGGGGCTAGCGCGCGCGCGCGCTTTCGCCGCCAGAACGCCAAGGAGGCGTCCGCGCCCCGCTCCCGGCCGCCGAACGCGCCAGTATGTATTCTGCACCGCGGTGCCGGGACGGTCGGGGGCGGCCGGCTGCGGGGCTGGTTTTCGCGCAGTGGCGGTTGCGTTGCTCCCCGCGCGCCTGCCCCCCCCCCCGCCGCCACACCTCGAGGCCGGCGCCCCTCCGCCGCCTCTCCCCGCTTCAGGCCGCCGCTCACCGTCGGCGCGCCCCTAAGCGGCGGCCCCGCCCCGGCTCCGCGCGAAGCAGCAATGCCCCGCCCCGCGCCCGCCGACGGCCCCGCGCCCCGCGGCTGGCCTAGCTTGCGGCCCGCGGTCTCGCTCAAGGTATGAGAGTTGGCGCTAGAGTGGGCGGTGGGCGGGCGGGGGCGCACAGGCCGGCCTGGGACCCAAGATGCGGCGCGGGGCCAGCGCTGCAGGGGCGGCAGGGCACGCGCGCGCGCCGCCACTTGCCTAGTTGCAGCACAGAGGCGCAAGCGTGCGCCCCGGCCGGGGCGGCCGACCGCCGCGCGCCTCCCCCGGCGCGGGGCACGGCACGAGCCTGGGAGGTTGGGCGCTGCGCGCCAATTTGCCGACGCGCGCCCCGCTTTCCCCAGTCCGCCGCCTCCGACACCGCGGCCGCCATCGCGCGCCGCATTGGCGCGGCGCCCGTGGCGCCCGAGGGAGGCGGGGACGCCCCCGCGTCGCCGTCCGACGGCGCGTGGGCCGCCCCCGTGCGCGCCGTGACCGAGACCGCGCTGGCGGTCAACGATGAGCCCATCATGATTTCATTCAAGGTCGGGACGAGGGGGGAGAGGGAGGGAGAGGGGGCAAGGGGACGCCGCGCGCCGACCCCCTTGGCCCCTTCCCCTCTCCACAGGACCTGTCCTTCCACGTGCCCGCCCCCGGCGGCGGTTGGACCACCATCCTGCGCGGCGTGACCGGGACGTGCCGCGCGGCGCGGCTCACGGCGTGCATGGGCCCGTCGGGCGCGGGAAAGTCCACGCTCCTCAAAATTCTGGCCTGCGCCATCCCCGGCGGCGCGCGCGAGGGCACCCTGGAGGCCAACGGTGTGCGGGGCAGAGGGGGGGGAGGGGAGCGGGCGTTGGAACAGGGGCGGAGTCCCACCCCTCGCCCACCCGCGCGCCCCCCCTCCAGGTCAACCCATCGACCCCGCCGACTTTCGCCGCCGCTCCTCGGTCGTGTGGCAGTCAGACGTCCTGCTGCCGTGCGCCACGGTGCGGGAGGCGATCATGACGTGCGCGCTGCTCAAGCTGCCGCAGACGCTGCCGCGCGCGGCCAAGGCCGCGCGCGTCGGCCAAATCCTGGCCGAACTGGAGCTGGCCAAGGTCGCCGACGCCCGCATCGGCCAAGACATCGACGGCGCGGCGACCGGCATCTCGGGCGGGGAGCGGCGGCGCGTGTCGGTCGGCATCGGCCTCGTGACTGACGCGCCCGTCCTCTTCCTCGACGAGCCCACCACCGGCCTCGACTCCGACTCTGCCGCCACCCTGGTCCACCTCCTGTCCCACCTCGCCGTCGCCAAACGGCGCACCGTGGTGTGCACGATCCACCAACCGTCGTCCGACATTTGCGAGATGTTCGACGACCTGCTCCTCCTCGCGGCCGGCCGCCTGCTCTACTGCGGGCGGTGGCGCGGGGTGGACGCGTACCTGGCGGGGGAGCGCATGCCGTGAGCAGGGTGGGGGGGGTGTTGTTTTTTCTTCTCCGTTAGTTCGTCGCCTCGCCCCCTCCCTCCCGCCCACACTCCCGCCCCCCCCCCCTCGCCCCCTCCCCAGTCGCCCGCACCACCGGTCCACCGCGGAACACATCCTGACCGTGGCCAAAGACATGGCGGCCGTCCAGACGCTGGCCGCGCGCGCGGCCGACGGCGGCGGCGCCGCCCCCCCCCCCGCCGCCGGCGACGCCCCTCCCGCCTCCCTGGTGCGCGACCAGTCGCGCGCCGGCGCGGCGGCGACCCTGTCTTTGGGCGGCGTCAAAGGCGGCGGCGGCCTCGGCCGCGCGGGCTCGCTCGCCGCGGCCGAAGGCGGCGCGCCCCTCGCGCTCGACGCGGCCGCCGCCGGCGCGGGCGGCCACCCCCCCCCCCGGCCGCTCGCCACTTCCGCGGCCTACCAGGTCGCCGTCCTCTCGGCCCGCTTCCTGCGCTCGTGGGCGCGCACCCCCGCCCTCGCGGGCGTCCAACTGGCGCAGTACCTCTTTTTCGCGGTCCTCCTGGGCGCCACCTACTGGCGCCTGGGCGCGCACGCCGCCCGCGACGGCGCCGCGGCCGGCGTGTTCGACCGCGTCGCGTCGCTCTGGTTCGTCGTCCTCTGCTGCGTGCTCCAGCCCGGCGCCAACGCGTGCACCATCATGTATGGCCAAAAAGCGCTGCTGCGCCGCGAGGCGGGCGGCGGGCTGTACGGGACGGGCGCCTTTTTTGTCGCGAAGTCGCTCACCTCGCTCCCGTTTCAACTCCTCTTCGCCGCCATCTTCAACGCCATCATCTACTTTTGCGTGGGGTACCAACTGGAGGCCTCGAAATTCGCGGTCTTCTTCGCGGTCAACCTGCTGGCGATGCTCGTGTCGGAGTCGTTGGGCGTCCTCGCCGCGGCGCTCCACCGCTCGGAACTCATCGGCCAGATCATGCTCTCCCTCCTGTTTGTGCCCCTGCTCATGTACACCGGGTTCATCCAGACCCGGTCGCCGGTGGGTCGAGGGGGGAGGGACCAGGCCGTTGTTTCTCTCGCGCCCCGGCCCCCGCTCACCCGCTTCCCTCCTCCTCTCCCCATCAGCCCTACCTCGCCTGGCTCAAGAAGTTGTCGTTTGCCGCGTACGCGTACGCGGCCCTGGTGAAGAACGAGTTTGACGGGCTCAAGCTGCCGCCCGTGCGCGGCGCGCCGCCCGCGCCCGCCGACGCGCTCATCCCGCGCAACATCGCGAACGGCCTCACCGTGGCTCAAGACGTCGGCGTGCTGGTCGGCTTCCTGGTGGTGCTGCGGGTCGTCGGGTTCGCGCTCTTCGCGCGCGCCGTGGCGAAACGCAAGCTCTGACGGCTTGGGGGCGCTCTGATTTGACTCGCACACACTGGCGCGCGCGCACACACACACGCTCGGCCGGCACGCCGGCCGGCGGCAGACACTGCCTGGGGGGGGGGGGGGGGCGGCGCGCGGCGCGCGCGGCGGGCCGCCTTTCGTGTCTCGGCGACCGCGGGGGGAGGGGAGTGGCGCGCGCGTGTGTGGGGGAGGATGGAGCGAGACGGATCCCGGGGCGCGCGGTGCGGGCCTGCAACCAGCGCGGGCGCTGGTGCGAGGAGGGGGGCGGGCGGGCGGCGCGGCCTCCCTCGTCGCTCCCTCGCGACCTGCAGCCGGCGGCGGCGGCGCCTCGCTCTCCACACTGCCGCGGCGGCCCACGTGCGGCCGCGTGCCGGGGCGCCGTCGCGGCCGCGCAAGCGCCGATGCCCTCACTCTCTCGCGCGCGCACAACCCCGGGCGGCCCGCGCGCACCGCGGGCCCCCCCACGCCACCCCACCACCATGAACCTCGTGGGCGCGGCGTCCCCGACCGTGGCCCTGTCGCGCGGCCTGCCGGGGGCCAGCTCGGGGGTTTTCGCCGCTGACGTCGCCGCGCTCGCCACCATGGCGGCCTGCCTGCCCACGCTCGCCCTGTTTGGCCGCAAGAGACGCTATACGGACCTGGTCAGTGGAGGGACGGGGGTCGATGGGGGGTGGGGAGGGCGGTGCAGCGCGGGCTTGCGCCGCGGCGCGCGCCGTGCGCGCCGCGCGGCCGCCGGCGCGCCCCGGCGCGACCGCCGCCCCGAGTGCGGTCGCCGCACGGCGGCCTGCGCCGGCGGGCGCGGCACCGGCGCCGCCCGGGACGTTACCGCCCCCCCGGCGTGGCCAGCGCCGCGCCGCGCGCCTCGCACGCGGGCGGTTGCCAGGGGCTGGGGGCGGCGGGAGCGGGC
>Ga0315288_10001869_pt1 | contig 27312 bp, 23 predicted proteins | sample YL17G11_20_MG_FD_203454 | JGI IMG/M metagenome (GOLD analysis project Ga0315288, IMG submission 203454) | Sediment microbial communities from Yellowstone Lake, YNP, Wyoming, USA - YL17G11_20 | ecosystem: Environmental > Aquatic > Freshwater > Lake > Sediment | place: USA: Wyoming | collected... | reverse complement strand
AGATCGACCGCACCGTCAGCGCGTTCCTGCGAGGCCGAATCCTCGTCTGTCTGGCGGTGGGAGCGACGACGGCGCTGGGCCTGGCGCTTCTCGGGATTCCGTACTGGTACCTGATCGGCGTCGTGACCGGGCTGGCGGGGGTCGTGCCGTTCCTCCCGATCTTCGTGGGCCTGATCCCGGCGGTGCTTGTCGCCTGGTTCGACTCGCACAGCGGCTTGGCGGTCTTCGGGACGGTTGGCGTGTTCGTGATCGTCCAGGGCTTGGAAGGCTGGGTGCTGACGCCGCTCGTGCAGGGGCGTGCCGTCGGCCTGCATCCGGTGACGCTGACGGTGGCCCTCGTGCTCGGGTACGAGATGCTCGGCCTGTTCGGTCTGATCCTCGCGGTGCCGCTGGCGGCGACGGTCAAGATTCTTGCCAAGGAATTCGTGCTTCCGGAAGTGCGGGAGTTGGCAGATGAAGAGCCTCGAGTCGAAGGATAGCGGCGCCGGCCGCGTGGGATTCATTCTCGCGGCGGCAGCGTACGGCGCATGGCTCATTTTTCTGGCGGTTCTGGCGGTGATTCAGAAGGTGCGGTGAGGCGCGGGGGGGGCGATTGGCGGCGGGCTCGAACGGCGCGCCGCGCCCGCCTTCGTCCCGGCGCGCCGGGACTTCGGCGTGGCAAGCAAGCGCGGCGGCTAAACGCGGCGCGGGGGGGTCTGGTTCGCCGCCCCGCTTGCGGGGCGCTGGGTTGGCGCGGCGCGCGGGCTCGAGGAGTGGGGTGCGACGGTCGTGAACCTCGACGAGATCACGCGGGAGAGGCTGGCGGAGGCGGTGCGGCTTTACCTGGAAGAGGCGTATGGCGAATCGCCGGTGCCGCCCGAGGTCCGTAAGCGCCTGGAGTGGCGCGAAGGGGAGTCGTTGGCCGACCTCGCCGCCGGTCCCGGCCCCAATCCTGGCGCGCCGGGACAGGGCGGGGCAGGCGCGCCGGGATTTGAGCGGATGCCGGCCGACGCGCCGCCGCGCGAGTGCCGGCACCTCCGGCTTCGCCTGGGCAACCGGCGGTATCCGCACATGAAGTTGGCGGTGGACCGCATTCCGGAGACGGACGATTGGGTGTTGGCGGTCGATTGTCACGACCGCCACATCCTGGAGTCGGTGCCGGCGGATCAGCGGACGACCTTTGAGACTCTCTTTCAGGAGAATGCCGCCCTGAAGACGCGCATCGAGCGGCGATGGACCGAGGCGGGGTTGCCGACGTTCGAGAATTACGTTCGCCGGCGTCTCGGTCGGCGGAGCGGGTGAAGGTTGGCGGCGGGGTGAAGGCATTGCGGATTGCGGATTTCGGATTGCGGATTGAACGGCAAGGGCTCGCTGGAATCTCCCGCCGCGCCAAGGGGAAAAGCGATACCCCCTCTCCCCTCCGTGGGAGAGGGCCGGGGTGAGGGGGGCTGGCCGCCGCAGAACTTTGGATATTTGCGCGGTGGGTACGGAGACCCACCGCGCAAAGGCGCGGACGATGCGCAACCTGACCATCACGCGGAAACTGGTGCTCTTTGTTGTGGGCGTCGGCCTGATCGAGGGCGCCCTGATGGGGGCGCTCCTGCACGTCGGCGCGGGGGCGCAGATCCACTATTCCTTCGTGTTCATGGCGGCGGGGTTCGGGGCCCTCCTGACGATGCTGGTGGGGCTGTTCGTTGTCCGCCAGGTGGTGCGTCCGTTGGCGAAGTTGTCGGAAGCCGCCCGCCGGATCGGCCGGGGCCGGCTGGACGTCGAAGTGGACGTCCGGGGGGAGGACGAGATCGGCCAACTGGCCTCGGCGTTCCGCGAGATGCAGGACCGCCTGCGCCGGATTTACGAGCAACTGGAGTCGCGGGTCGAGGAGCGGACGGCTGAATTGCAGGAAGCGACGGATTCGCTGAACGCGGTCCTCGATTCCTCCACCGAGTACGCGATCATCGCCACCGACGCGCGGTGGCAGGTGGTCATGTTCAACGAAGGCGCGCGGCGGATCTTCGGTTACGAACCGCAGGACATCCTCGGCCAGGCGCTCGCGCGGCTGGTGGCGCCGGAAGAAGTGGAAACGGCCGTCGGGCCCCAGATGGAGCGGGCGCTGCGGATGCACGGCCGGCACGAGGGGGAAGGGATCCGCGTGCGGCGCGACGGCCAGCGGTTCCCCGTCCGGACCGTGACGACGATCCGCTACGATCCCGGCGCGCCGGGACCGGTCGGCTACACCATCATCTGCCGCGATATCACCCAGCGCAAGGTTCTGGAGCAGCGCCTCCGCGAGTACACGGACAACCTCGAGCAGATGGTGGCAGAGAAGACGGCGGAACTGAGGGAATTGAACGCGGAACTGGTGCGGGCGAACCAACTGAAGAGCCAGTTCCTCGCCAACATGAGCCATGAACTCCGCACCCCGCTGAACGCCATCATCGGATTTGCCGAGGCGATTCGCGACGGCGTCGCGGGCGAGCCTTCCGGGGAGCAGCGCGAGTTCGCCGAGGACATCGCCCAGGCGGGCCGCCAGTTGCTCGAATTGATCAACAACATCCTCGACCTGTCGCGGTTCGAGGCCGGCGCCATGGAACTGAATCTGGCGCCGTGCGACGTGGGCGGCCTGGTGGACGAGGTGCTGCGGATCCTCCGCGGCCTGGCCCGGCGAAAGGACATCGAACTGAAAGCGGACGTCGACCCCAGGCCGCTGGAACTGACGGCCGACCCGATCAAGTTGAAGCAGGTGCTGTACAATCTGCTCGCGAACAGCATCAAGTTCACGGACCCCGGCGGGCGGATCGAGGTCCAGGCGCGCCAGGACCGCCAGTTTGTCCGCATTGGCGTGTCGGACACGGGCATCGGCATCGCGCCGGAAGACCTGGTCGCGGTGTTCGAGGAGTTTCGTCAGGTGGATCCGTCGCTGAGGCGGGAGCACGAGGGGAGCGGACTGGGCCTGGCGCTGGTGAAGCGGCTGGTGGAATTGCACGGCGGCGAGATCGCGGTCGAAAGCCAACCCGGCAAGGGAACGACGTTCACCGTGACGCTGCTTCGCGACTTGGCCGCGGAGGCTGCGGAATAGGCGCGGCCGGCGCTTGGCCGGGCGGACCCGGGAGGATCGTATGGTGGACCAAGCCGAAACGGTGGGCGGAAAAATCCTGATCGTGGACGACTACCCGGCGAACGTGAAACTCCTGGAGCGGAACCTCCGTTCGGCGGGCTACACCACCGTCGCCGCCTACGACGGAGCCGAGGCTCTCGAAAAAGTCCAGGCCGAACACCCCGACCTCATTCTCCTGGACATCATGCTGCCGAAGATCGACGGCTACGAGGTGTGCCATCGGCTTCGCGCCGACGAGACGACGGCCGTCATCCCCATCATCATGATTACGGCGCTGAAGGAGATGGCGGACCGGATCCGGGGCCTGGAGGCGGGGGCCGACGATTTCATCTCCAAACCGTTCGACCGGGGCGAACTGCTGGCCCGCGTCAAGAGCCTCCTTCAGATCAAGTATTACCGCTCCATGCTGGCCGAACGCGAAAAGTTCCACGCGGTCATCCAGGACCTGTCGCACGGCATCATCATCACGGACGCGGACGGACGGATTCAGACGATCAGCCGCCGCGCCGCCGAACTCCTGGACCACGCCGGCGAGGATCTGACCGGCAGAAAACTCGAGGACGCGCTCTCGGCCTTCGCGATCGAGCCCTCCCTGGAAGCGCTCCAGGCGTCCGAGGCCCGGGCCGTCACCGTGGACCTCGAGCAGCGGGACGCGCGCTCGCCCCGCTATCTGGCCGGCCGATACACGCGCATCCTGGGCCCGGGCGGGGAACTCTACAACACGTCCCTGGTGTTCCGCGACGTGACGGACATGCGGCAGAAGGAGAAACTGAAACGGGACTTCCTGAGCCTCGTCAGCCACAAACTCAAAACCCCCCTGACGATCATCAGCGGGTACCTGAACCTCATCGACCGGGGCAAGTACGGCGAGGTCTCGCCGCAGGTGGCCGAGGCGATCCGCGTCACCCTGGTCAAGGTCCGCGAACTGTTGGACCTGATTGAGAAGGTGCTGACGTACGCGGGCCTGACGGCCACGGAACTGGAGCGCGCCGGACAACTCGTGGCGCTGGAGGAATTGCTCGGGCGCACTCGGGATCGGGTGGAACATCGCTATCCGAACTACTCGATCGATTGGCGCATCGCGCTTCCTCCGAAGTTGCCTCGCGCCCGCGCGCCGGAGGAACTCCTTTCGGTGGTCCTCGACAACCTGCTGGACAACGCCGTCAAGTTCGCGCACGGCCCCCAGGCGCGCGTGGAAGTGACAGCCGAGGAGATCGCCGACCGGCGCCTGATGATTCGCGTCCGCGACAACGGGCCGGGCATCCCGCCCGAGCACCGCGAACAGATCTTCACCGAGTTTACGCAGGTCGAGGAGCACTTCACCGGAAGCGTCGCGGGGATGGGCCTGGGCCTATCGACGGCCAAGCGGCTGGTCGAATCGTGGGGCGGCGAGATCGGGTTTGAATCCAGGCCCGGGGAGGGCTCGACGTTCTTCTTCACGGTCCCGTCGGAGCACACGCCCGCCGCCGATTCGCCGAGGGGCGGCCGCTAAGTATGTCTAATAAAGTCTCTCTGAATCCCCGCCGGCGGAATGAGGAAATCCGAAGTCCGAATGGCGAAAGAATGACGAAACGGCAATGACGAAGCCGATCCTGTCCCCAGGCTGTGCGTCGGCGGCGGTACTTTCGTCATTCGGGTTTGCTTTTTGATTCGTCATTCGGATTTCGGATTTCGTCATTCTCTCGGCAGGGCTTTCTCGAAGACGACGGCGCCGACCGATTCGCTCCGCCGGTCGAAGGCGCCGGCTCCCATCCAGGCCGAGACGGTTTCCGATTGGGGGCCCAGGTGTTCGGCGAGAAAGGCGTCGCCGCCCTCCGCCGCCGGATGCCACGCCATTTCCAGCCGATGCTCGTTCAGGTGGATGGTCGCGCGCAGCGGAGGGCGGCCCTCGTGCCGGTCGGTCCAGTCGGAGGCCGCCTCGACGACGTGGATCAGGCCCGCGCGAAGGGCCTCGACGGATTCTGGTACCAGACCGGTGCGGGCATAAAGGGCGGAGACCAACGCGTTGACCGCCTTCATGGTGCTCGGGGCCTCGGCCGGTTCGAGCGTCATTTCGATCGCCCCCGTGGCGGCGGCCGCTTGGCGGCGGTGATCGAGGCAGACCTGGAGCCGCGTCACCAGCCCGTCGGGGCTGAACGGTTTCGTCAGGTAATCGTCCGCCCCGGTTTCGTATCCGAGGAGACGATCCTCGGGACGGTCGAGCGCCGTCAGGATCAGGATGGGAATCGGGTTGGTCCGGCGGGCGCCCTTGAGTCGTCGGCACAGTTCGTAGCCGCTCAGTCCGGGGAGCATCAGGTCCAGGATGACGGCGTCGGGCGTCCGCTTGGCCAGCAGGTCGAGGGCCTGTTCGCCCGTTCCGGCGCGGATCGGCTCGAAGCCGTAGGCCGAGAGCACCTCGGCCAGGAGTTTGTTCATATCCGGCTCGTCTTCGACAATGAGGACGGAATTTCGCGGCTCGTCGGCCATCGGTCGGCACCCGCCCCTTTTCTCGGAGTCGCCAGCATACGCGCGGGGCGCGGCCGAGGCAAGGTCTTTTGCGCGGCGGCACGGTGGGGCGAACAAACCTTGTGTGCCATCCCTCGCCGCGGTATATAGGCCGGGGCAGGGGGCCGTATGATCCCGACGGACTATCACCTTCACTCGACCTACAGCGACGACGGCCACGCCTCCGTTGTCGAGATGTGCGCGGCGGCGGTCGAGGCCGGTCTCCGCGACGTCTGTTTCACGGAGCACCTGGACTTCGACCGGAGCGACCCGGGCTACGGCTTCTTCGACTACGCCGCCTTCGCCGCCGCCGTCGAGGAAGCCCGCGCGCGGTACGCCAGCCGGCTGGCCGTCCGCATGGGGGTCGAATTCGATTACCGGCGTTCGTACGGCGTCGAGCCGGGCGAATGCCTCGCCGCCATGGACTTCGACTTCGTGATGGGCTCCGTCCACACGGCGGCGGGAGTCCCCATCTACCGCCTCTCGGCGGAGGAACTTGCCGCCCTCGACCTGCGGGACCTGGAGCGCGAGTACCTGGCCGAGACGGCCGCCCTCGTCGCCTCCGGGTGGTGCCATGGCCTGGGCCACTTCGATTACGTGTTCAAGCAGGCGCCGCTCCTAGTCGAACCGTACCGCGATGCCGCCTATTGGGAAGCGGCCGAGAAGATCCTGGCGGCGTGCGTAGCGGGCGGCATCGCCCTCGAAGTCAACACCCACCACGTGTGGGACCGCGGGATGGGCCTGGCGGCCGACGGCGAAATCCTCCGCCGATACCGGCGCCTCGGAGGCCGGCGGGTGACCGTCGGCTCCGACGCCCATCGGCCCGGCGACGTCGCCCACGCCTTTCCCGACGCCGAGCGGGCCCTGCGCGCCGCCGGTTTCGACGCCGTGACGGGCTACGACCGTGGCCGGCCCTACGCCGTCCCCCTTCAATCTTAGTACGGCTGCGCACCACGCCCCCAACCGCCAAAGGCATGGCCTTTGGGCGCCAGCGCCTTACGGCACGTAGAAGGAGACGGTGTAGGTCATCTCGACCGTCTGTCCCGGCTTCAGGTTCAGTTCCCACACCAGTTCGCTGTGGTTGTTTTGCCAGAAACCGCCGCCCTGCCAGTCGCCCGGATGAAAATCGTCAATCCGGATGCGCCCGTCGCCGGAGACCGCGTCGGCCTTGCCCGGCAGGGAGACGGTGACGCGCACGTCCGAGTCGGCGTCGCGATAACTGGTCAGGGTGATCGTCCCTTTCTTGCGGATCAGCGAGTACGAATGGCCGCCCCAACCGAGGACGTTCGGCTTGCGCTCGATCTCCTCTTCCGCCAGCGTTCCGCGGAGGTTCACCGCGACGGTCATCGGCAGCAGGCTCGTTCCGCCGGGCGGCGCGTAGGTCAGCAGGTCCTGCCCCATCGGCAGATTGCCGCGGAGGATGATGGCCGCGCCGGTCGTCCACGGGACCTTGGAGCGGTTGGTCAACTCCAGTTGATGCCAGACCTGCGTTTTCAAGAGCCGCAGCGGCGAGCCCGTCGGATACCGCGCGTCGTCCGACTCGCCCTGGACCATGCTGCCGTGCGTGGCGTTCCGCACGACGTTCAGATCCAACGTGTAGAGGTGGTGCAGGGGCGCCTCGGCCTGCCAGAGGGGGACGCTCGCGCGGCCTCCCGCCCGCAGCGAGAAGTTCGGCACGGTGTAGACGAAGAGGTCCTGCTCGCCGGTCGCGCCCAGTTCGGGGGGCAACTGGATGTCGGCCGGCGCCGTCGGCGCCGCCGCCTCCGCCTCGCGGCGCCACTCGCCCGACCGTTGCGTGAACATCGCGTTGGACATCTGCCCCATCAGTTGCGGGGCCGCCTGCGCCAGCGTGTTGCGCAGCGTCGCCTCCAGCACGAGCGGCGAGACCACGTCGCGGAAGCGGAAATGCGGCACGCCCACCACCAGGTCCAGCCCCACGTCCCGAAGGTCTTCGCTCTGGTTCAGGATTTCCGCCTGCAGCGCCATCGCCGCCGTGTCCTTCAGGTCGCCGCTCACACGGTACGTTGGGATCCAGCGGATGCCGGGGGCGAAGTACATGAGTGTCAGTTCGACCGCCTTGCCCGCCGACTCTTGGCCAAGGTCGAAACTCAGCCGCTTCGCACGGGCGAACGGCGGGTCGGCGTTCCCCCCATCGCTCAGCGCGGGGCTCCGCACCGCCACGATCTGGGACTGCGCGATCGAAATCGGCTGCGGACCAGCGCCGGCCTGTCGCCCCTCCGGCTCGACCAGGACAAATGGCCGGTCTTCGATAACGGTGCGTCCGAGCAACTTGCCGCGGAACTCTTCGCCGCCGGCGGTCATCAGCGTCACCGCCTTGCCCGTCACCTGCTTCAGCAGGTTTTCGAGCGTGCTGGCCGCCGGTCCGAGCGGCGTGTCCACGCGTTTCCAGTCGTCGGTGTATTCGGCCCGCATGGCGAGGATCTCGTCGGTCCGGCGGACGGCCCAGAAACTGCCCAGGACAGCCGAGTCCGGCACCTCCAGGGTAAAGACGCGGCCGGAGGCGTCGGCCACGCCCTTCGCCTCCTTAATCAGCAGCGCGTACCCGTCCTTGAAGACAACCGCTCGTTGTGTCTTGATCGCGAGCCGTCCCGACTCCGGCTCGGCCGCGCCGACCGCAGCGCACGCCAGAGCCGCCAGCGCGACCGCCGACCCGGCGACGCGCGCCCACGATCCGCAAGTCCCTCGCGATGCGAACATAACCGCCTCCTTTCCGATGCTTGGCGCCAGACACCTCCGCAACGCAGACCCTCCGCGGGCCTGCACCGTCTTGGACGCGGCACCTTCGGTAGAGTTCCCGGAGAACCCATCCGCTCGTGCAAAGGGGGTGTGACTGGATTTTCTGGCAGCCCCGGAAGGGGCGCCTGACGGGTAGCCACGGGCGCAAGCCCGTGGACCCCGGCACCCCCACGTCCCCTTCCTTTAACCCCTCAGGGGCGCCCGCCTGGGCGGGCGCCCCTGAGGGGATTAAAAAAAGAAAAAAAGATGCGGTCGCTTCCACGCCGACCACGGGCTTGCGCCCGTGGCTAACGTCAAACGTGCCTCCGGCACTCCGCCGCGAAACATCCCACCGGTTACGCCTGCCAGAAAATCTAGTCACACCCGTGCAAAGGACTGAGAGGACAACGTCATAGGTGAATCGCCAGGACGTCCAACTCGGCGCACTCGGCCGCGACGCCGAGGACCTCGGCAACGCTCGGGCTGGTGCGGCCGTCGTCGCTGCTTACGAGTTCCTTGACGTAGAGCCCCGCCTGCGTGCGGACCTCGATCTCAACCGTTCTCGCGTCCACGGATTTCCACGCGACGGACCGGACGCGGCGATGGCGGACGCGGTCGGGCCGGCTCCGGAGAGCCCGCGTCGGCGTCCGCTGGCGGATCCGGCCCGCCAGGTTTGCGAGAGGCGCGAGGTCCGCCACAGGTTCCGCCAGCCGCGCCAGCGCGCGATAGGTTTTTTCCGGCCGGAGGCTTTTGACGCGCGCCACGTCCTCGGCGGCGCAGCGTCCGAGGCCGAGCACTTCGACGGCCCCGGACCGGCCAATGGCCCGGGCGAGCGCGGCCCAATCGAGCCGGCGCCGGCGCGGGCGGAGCACCTCGAGCACGAAAGGCCTCTCCCCCAGGCATCGCACGTCCGCGTCTTCGCGCCCGCAGCCGTGAAGAAGATGGTCCTCTCCGCCGGCGGCGTCGCGGACGGGGTCGCCGATGATGGCCTGGACGCTCGACGGCCACGCGGCCCACCGGCATTGCGGCAGGCCGCGCACGAGTTTCCGGTACCGGCCGGAGACGAACAGCGGCCGCACGTCCAGCGTCACTGTGCCCTCGGCGTGGTCCGCCAGGACGACGACGTCGGGGTGCACGAAGTCGGGCTGGGCGCCCGTCGCGTCGCACAGGCGGGTGCCGACCAGGCGGTTGAATTCCTGCCTGTAAGGTTCCGCGAGGTCGCCGCCCGCGAGCGTCTGGATGGCCCGCTCGCGTTCGGCCATCGCGCTATGCTCGTGCGACGCGACGAGGAGCGTGTCGAATTCGAGGCCTTCGAGCGCCTGCCGCGATCGTTCGACCCAGGCGTCGATTTCGTCGAACAGGCCGCCGCAGATCCGGCAGGGGCCGGCAGGCGGCGCGGCTTGGAGCGTCCGGCGGATGGCGGCCCCGCGCTGGTCGTTGCCCATCCCCGTGTCCACCTGGGCGCAGAGGCGTCCGAGGCACCGGTCGCAGAGCGGCCCGGCGTCGAGGGCGTTCGCGAGGCGGGCGCGGAGGTCCGTCCGCTCGAGCGCTTCGGCCAGGGGGATGGTTCGCCACTCCCGATCGGGCATCGCGGCCGCACTCCTGAAAGGGACCCCGGGATTCTAACCGTCGAGGCGGGCACCGTCCACACCCCGGCGCTTCTCGATTGTCAGGGGGCGGCGGAATCGCTATATTGGGGCCGGTTATTCAGCCGATGGCGCGAGCGCGCATGACGGAGACCCCTTCCGCTCACAATCCGCCTGGCGAGATGGCCCGGGAGGACCTGTACCGGGACTGGCTCGGTGTGACGAGCCCCTCGCCGACGCATTACGACCTGCTCGGCGTTCCGCCGCTCGAGCGGGACGCGACGCGCATCCTCCAGGCCGCCCGCGAAGTGAAGCGCAAGATCCGGGCCTACCAGATCGGGCGGTACCGCAAGCAGGCGCTGGACCTGTTGTCCGACGTGGGCCAGGCCGTCTCCGTCCTTACCAATGCCGCCAAGAGGCGGGCCTACGACAACGACCTCCTGCGCGGCTGGCGGAAAACGATCGAGGCCCTTTACGACGAGCACTGTGCGAAGCGGTCCCACGAGCCGGAGACGCTCGAGGCCTGGCTCATCGCCTGCCGGGAGAGCGGCGTGCCGGTGTCGCGGCTGATCCCGGCCATCATGCGATTCCTTCGCCCGCAGATGGATTCCTGGCCGGCGCGCGGCGAGCACGGCCTGAATCTGCCCAAAGGGCTCTGGATTTATCGCGATGCCGTGGTTCTCGGCAGTTGCCTCGATGACGTTCCGCTGGAGCGGCGGGCCGAGGCCGTCAAGGGTCTTCAGAAAGCGCTAGGCATCCCCGAAGGCCTCGCGCGCGTCGTGGCCGAAGAGGTCACCCAGGAGTCGCGCCTGCTGGACCGGATGTCGCTCGTGCGGCAAGCGCAGGGCGACCCGGGGGGGACGGTCCTTCGGATGGGTTGGCGGATCAAGCGGCTCGGGGGCCGCCCCGACCAACGGAGCAAGATTCTCTCGTCCGTGGGCGCGCTGGTGGGCCTGGACCGCCGCCGGATACGCGTTCTCCTGCCGCGCCTGGGCGAGCGTCCGGTGGTGCTGCCCGCGTCGAGGCGTGCGGCGTTGGCGGCGCGGATGGTCGGCCGGCGGGCGCACGAAACGGGCCGCCGGGTTCGCCGGAGGGCCCGCCTCGTGGGGGACTGGCTGGCCGACCGGCCGCAACTGTTGGTCGCCGCCGCCGTTCTCAGCGGGCTGGTAGTCCTGGTTCTGGCGGTGCTGGTGGTGGCCGGCGTCTGGAAACCGTGGGGCCCTTCAACCTCGAGCGAGGGTGCGCCGCCGATCGAGTCCCCTCAACCGCCGACGGGACTCCCCGCGCCCCCGGAAGGGCCGGGCGAATCTCCGCCGTCGGGTCTGGAGGAGTGGAAGGAATTCATCAACAAGTACCCTGTGGAGCCCGGTGTGGTTCCGCCGACGCCGCCGCCTAGCGCTCCGTCTCGCGCTCCCGCAGGGCCGTCAAACGCCGAATGACGTTCCGGACGATGGGGTTTTCCTTCTCCGGGATCATGTTGAGGATGCGCTGGTAGCGTTGCGCCGCGCGCTTATAGTTGCCCATCTTTTCGTCCACGACGGCGTTGTTGTATTCCCGGCTGATCTCGGCCACGAGGTCCCGCAGGGCATCGAGGTAGATCTTATCGACGGTCGGCTGGTTGGGGAAAATCGATAGGCTGCCGTAATACGCCAGCGCCTGCTGGAAGCACCGGACCGACCCGAAGAGGTTCCGCGGTTCGGTATTGCGGCGGTCGTAGAGGTCGAGGGCTTTGTCGCGGAACTTTTGGGCGGCCGACAGGTTCGGCGGAAGTTCCGCGCGGTACACCCTCGCCATGCCTTCGATGGCCTGGCGGATGCCGGGGATGCGTTTTGCCTTTCCCGAGTCCAGGTCTTCCTTGCGCACCAGGATGGGCTGATTCAACTCGTCCTCGCACCAGACGCCTTCCTGCGATTCCCTGATGATGCGAATCGGCGGGGCGCCGGGCGCCGGCTGGATCATGTCTTCCATCGCCAGGACGGGGATCTCGACGCTTCCGCCGACGCTCGTTCCGCGCAGCGTGAGCACCGCCGCCAGGAGCACGATGACCGCCAGGTAGATGGCCAGTCCGATGAACAGACCCTTGCGCCGGCGGAAAAGGGAAGGCGGCTCCTCGGCTTCGGCCTCGGGTGCGGCCTCCTCTTCGGCCGTGCGCCGCCGGAACTGCGGCCGGCCGGTTGGCGACACCGCCACCGTCTCCACGACGAACCGTAGCCGCGTCTTCGCCCCGACCCGGATGTCATCCCCGTCCGACAGCACCGCCTCGTCGATGGATTTGCGGTTCAGCCGCGTCCCGTTGTCGCTCAGGTTCTTCAGAACCCACTGGTCGCCCCGGCGCTCGATGCGGCAATGCTGGCGGGAAATGGCCGACTCCGAAAGCGCGACCTCGCAGGCGGGATCGCGGCCGAGCGTGGTTGTCCCGGGCGCAATGCGGAACGTCTGGCCTTTCTCCGGCCCCGCCGTGGATTCCAGGTGGGCCCGGGCCGCCGTCACCGGCCCCAGCCCCATCGGCCTCCGCGCCGGCACGTCCCGGGAGGGATCCCCGTCGGTCGCCATGACGTTTCTCCGGATCTTCCGCCAAACGCCTCAGGCCCGCCGGTCGCCTCTGCAGCCGCCTCGGGCCCGCGAACGAGCCACCGAATCCTACCAGACCTCCGCGCGGCCGTCAACACAACGCACTGTGTCGCCGGAAATACCTCCTGCCGCCCCGAACCCCCGAGGGCCCGCGCTTCCGAGGCCGGGCAAGCCCCGGGCATTCGGGGCCATTAGCCTTGATTGTCTCGCCCGGCTTCTTAGAATCCCAGGGATGATGAGGCGAAACCGTGGAATTCTGGCAGGCCTCCTGTGCGGTCTGTGGCTCGTTTTGGGCTTCGGCTGCACGGACGCCTCGCCGGCCGGCGGCGGGGGCGAGCGCCCCTTGCGCATCCTCAGCCTTACCCCCAACGTCACCGAGATCCTTTTCGCCATGGGCCTGGGCGACCAGGTCGTCGGCCGCTCCACCTGGTGCAACGAGCCGCCCGAGGCCCGCGCCCTGCCGGTCGTCGGCGACACGCTGCACATGAATCTCAACCAGGTCATCGCCCTCGAGCCGACGCTTGCCTTCATGATCACCGGCCGCGAGGAGGTCGCGCGGGGGCTCGAGGCGCGGGGCGTCCGGACCGTGACCCTTCGGTCCGACACGTTGCCCGAGATGTTCGACTCCATCCGGATCATCGGTCGCGAGACCGGCCGCGAGGACGCCGCCCGCGCCCTCGTCGCGCGCATCAAATTGGACCTGGCGGCCGTTCGCCGGCGCGTGGCCGGCCTGACGCGCCCCCGGGTCCTCTTCGCCTTCCCCATGACGGTCGGCTCGGCGCGGATCATGGTGGCGGGGCGGGGCACGTTCGTGGATGCGCTCCTGGAAGTGGCCGGCGCCGAGAACGCGTACCCCGACCGGGCCAACTGGCCGACCGTCAGCCCGCAGAAGGTCATCGCCGCGGCGCCGGACGTCATCCTCGTCCATGCGGTCGGCGACGAGGGCGCTCCCGACCGCATCGAAGCCATCCGCCGCGCGTGGACCGAATGGACCAGCATCCCCGCCGTGGCCGGCGGCCGCGTCCACATCCTCACGGAGCCGTACCTGACGATTCCCGGCCCGCGGGTCGGTCTGGCGGCGGAGCGGCTCGCGGAGACGATTCACCCGGAACTCCAGGAGCGCTCGCCGTGACCCTGCAGCCTCTTTCAGCCCGACGCTATGCCGTCACCGTGCTGGCCTGGCTGGCGCTGTGGCTCGTGGTGGCCGCCGCCGCCCTCGTCCTCGGCGCGCGCGTCTGGGTCTGGGAGTCCGGGCCCCAGTTGAGCGACGCCCTGCGCGATGCGCTCTACGGTGTGGCGACGGCGAGCGTCGTGGGCGGGGCGCTCGCGCTCGCGGGCCTCGCCTTTCAGGCGCTCCTCCGGAACCCTCTCGCCAGCCCCTATATCCTGGGCGTCTCGGGCGGCGCGAGCCTCGGCGTTATCCTCTCGGGCCTTTTCGTCAGCGTCCTCGTTCAGCCGCTCTTCGGTTTTCTCGGCGCCCTCGCGACGGTCGGCATCGTGTACGCCATCGCCCAGCGCCGCGGCCGGATCGAACCCTACACGCTCCTCCTGAGCGGCGTCATCCTCAACACCTTCTACGCCGCCGTCATCATGCTCACGATGGGTCTCGTCAGGCCGGAGACGCGCGGCGACATCGCGTACTGGATGATGGGGAACATCGGCCGGTTCGACCTTCAGTGGGGATTGGTAGGCGTTGTCGCTGTCTTGGCCGTCGGCGCCGCCGTCGTCTTCGCGTTCCTCGCCAAGGGGTTCAACCTGATCGCGGTCGGGGAGGAGACGGCGGGGACGCTCGGCGTCCGGGTGGAGCGTGTGCGGCACGTGACGTTCGTCGTGGCGAGTCTCGTGACGGGGGCCTCCGTGGCGCTCACCGGTCCGATCGGTTTCGTGGGCCTCATCGTGCCGCACCTCTTGAGAATGCTTCTCGGGCCGGACCATCGCCGGCTCGTGCCCGCCTCGTTCTTCTTCGGGGCGACGTTTCTGGTGCTGGCGAACCTGGCGACGGGCCTGCTGGAAGGGGCGGTGGCTCCGTTTCCGCCTCCCCCCGTCGGGGTGCTGACGGCGATGTGCGGCGGGCCGTTCTTCGTGTACCTCCTGAGGACGCGATGGCGACGAACAGCCGAAGTCCAATGAGCGGGGCCGGCCAGACCGCGGCCGGGCCTTACGTCGAGGTCCGCGACCTCTGTTTCGCGTACGCGGGCGGCGCGCCTGTTCTCAGCGGCCTGTCGCTTGCGCTGGCGCGCGGGCGGTTCGTCGGCCTCCTCGGTCCGAACGGGAGCGGCAAAACGACGCTCCTCAGGATCCTTCTGGGGCTCCTCGAACCGGCGTCGGGCGAGGTCCGCATCGCGGGCCTCCGCCTGGCGGACTATCCGGCCGGGGCGCTCGCACGCCGCGTCGCCTACGTGCCGCAGGGAACATCCTCCGTCCTCGCCTTCACGGTCCTCGAGACGGTTCTGATGGGCCGAAGCCCGCACACCGGCGCCCTCGGATTCGAGGGGGCGGGCGACTGGCACGCCGCTCGCGAGGCCCTTCGTCTTACGGATACCGAGCGATTCGCCGAACGCAATCTCGAGGACCTGTCGGGCGGCGAAAGGCAGCGGGTCGTCATCGCCCGCGCCCTCGCCCAGGAACCCGACCTGATCCTGCTGGACGAACCGACCGCTTTCCTGGATATTAAGCACCAGCAGGCCATCCACCGGCTGCTTCGGCGGCTAAGGGACGAGCAGGGCATGACGGTTCTCTGCGTCAGCCACGACCTGAACCTGGCGTCGGCCTATGCGGACGACGTGGTCCTGATTTCGGGCGGGCAAGTGGCCGCCGCGGGAACGCCCGCGGAGGTTCTTCGCACCGACGTCCTCGAAGCGGTTTACGAGACGCGCGTCCGGGTCGAGTTCGACGAGGCGACGGGGCGTCCGTACGTGCTTCCCCGGCCCGAAGAGTGAAAGAGCGTCCCGAAGAAAGGTGTCAGGAACCTTTTCCGAGAAAAAAGGTGTCAGGAACCTTTTCTCTGCTTTGCAGTGCAAAGGTCCTTGATAAAGGAGATACCGATGGTGGCTGAACCCCGCCGTGACGCCGACAGCGTGCGCGATTTGCTTCAGACCATGGGCCGCGAGGTCCTCGCGCGTTTCCGGCAGACGTTGAAGGCCCTGGAGAGCCTGGACGTGGAAGCGGCCGGGAAAGCCGTCGCGGAGGACTCGAGGACCGACGAGCAGGAACTGGCCGTCGAACGCGGATGCCTCGATCTTCTAATGGCCGCCAAGCCCGGCCGCGTGGATGTCAAGCGCGTCCTGGCCATGATCAAGATCAACACCGACCTGGAGCGGATCGCCGACGTGGCGACCAACATCGCCGAGTGCGTCGAGCCCCTCGCCCATCTGGGCCGCGGCGACGTCCCCGACGAGATCGCCGAGATGAGCGACATCGCGACGGAGATGCTGACCGACGCCCTGGACGCGTTCGGCAAGAAGGATACGGTCCTGGCCGGACGTGTCCGCCAGCGCGACGATGCCATGGACGTTCTGAACGAGGAAGCCTACCGGCTCCTCTTGGAGGCCGTCGCGCGCGACCCCGAGCACCTGGAGTTCGCGACCCACTACATCGTTGTCTCGAAGAGCCTCGAGCGCATCGCCGACCTCTGCAGCAACATCGCCGAGCACGTCATCTTCATGGTCACGGGCGAGATCGTCCGCCACAGAGGCAAACCGTAGGGCCTGTTTCATAACTCCCTCTCCCCTTGTGGCCCCTCGACCATGCTCGGGGCCACCCTGAGCCTGTCGAAGGGTGGGAGAGGGATGGGGTGAGGGGGATCAAAGAAACGACGAATAAGGAATATCGAAGCCGGCTTCGTCCCGGCGCGCCGGGACTACGCCGGGCCAGGCGCCGAACCGCAGAAGGATGAAGGGAGCGACAAAATGGCCGGCCGCGGTAATGGTTAGCCGCGACCCGACTTGTCACGGCGTAGCCCGAAGGGCGAAGCCGGAAGTTTACCCGCCTGTGGCGGGGGGAGCGGTGACGGCCGGAGAAGTACGAAACGTAACCGCGCCAGGTTCGATTATTCATCCGACTGGCCTGCCAGCCGAAGCCCCGACGGCCTTGCTTGTTTATACGAGGTGGCTTGCCAGGGCGAAGTTCGCCGCGCCGTTGAATGCGAAGAAGCCGCCCGGCTTCGTGGCCAACAGGCCACTTCGCCGGGGCAGTCTTCGTTCACCGCAAGCGGCGAACGAAGACTGGTGGAGGCAGGGGGGCTCGAACCCCCGACCTCCTGGATGCCATCCAGGCGCTCTCCCAACTGAGCTATGCCCCCACCCAAGGCCGGCTTTCGATTGGCACGGGGATTATAGCACGCTCCGGCGAGGTGTCAACGTCCTATCCCGGGGGCGGAACCGCGCGAACCATTCTCGTCCGGGCCGCGTCTAAACCAGCGTGCATTTCTCATTGGACCGACGGGAAAGGAGAGGCGTATGAGACGGCAACTTGGGTTCTGTGTGCTGCTGGCGGCGGGCGCGGCAGTGGTCCTCGGGGCCGCCTCCGCAGGTGTCAAGGTCGCGCCGGATCCCGAAAACGTCGTCGCCAGCCGACTGGCCGGTACCTGGATGACGGACGTGCCGCTCTCGGAGCGCCTCGGCACCCCCGGCATCGCGGCTGGCTGGACCGAGCGGCTGGTGTTCACGAGCGAGCCGGCCTGTGCCGAAACCGTGCCTGAGAAGTACCACGAGTTCCTCAAGCAAGGACCTGTTTACCTGGCGGGCAGGCTGACGCGCCACCGCATGCATCCTGCGGCACGGACTATGCCCACCTTCCACATGTTTCTGCTGACCTCGCTCCACGGTAACCCGCACGTCGTCTATTTCCGCGCGAGAGACGGTGACCCCATGGGCGACGCCGAGTCGTTCAACGTCATGCTCGCGCGCGGCGACAAACCGGAAAATGACATTCTCTTCATCGGCGGCGACTTCAACAACCAGCCGTTCACGGCCTACCGGCGCGTGGCCGAACCCCGGCCGGCCCAGTGATCGCCGCGCGGCACTTCTCGGTGAATCGGTTCAGGTCCATCGGGTCTGACTCCTTGGAGTCTCCATTATTATTTTGGCAAACGGCGCGCCAGCGGTCGACCAGCCTTGGAGGCCAAAAACGGCCGTTTGTGAGGGTTCCGGGCCGGCTTGGCATGCCAAAACGGCAGGCGGTGTGGCATCTTTGCCTTTGTTGCCCTGGCCTCGGTCCCGCCGGTTTTTTGCTGCGTTGACGCTCGCGGCGCCGCCGATTACAATCCTGCCGAACTGCGGTATTCATGGCCGACGGCCAGAAGGACATCTCGCCTGGTCGAGTCGCCTCTGGCGACCCGGCAACGGGCGAAGCGGTCGTGGACCTCTTTGCCCGGCAGGAGGTCGTCGCCCTCGTCCGCCAGACGCTCCGCGAGGAGGGGCGGGCGAGCGTCGAGGGCCTGTGGGGATCCAGCGCGCCGGCCCTGGCGGCGGCCCTTCTCGCGGATTGCCCCTCGACGCTCCTCTACGTCGTCGCCCACGTCGACTCGGTGGACGGGGCCCGCGACGATTGGCGGCTCTTCAGCGCCTACGACCCGCCGGTCTTTCCTGCCTGGGAGGCGCTGCCGACTGAGGCCGACGTCTCCGACGAAATCCTCGCCGACCGTCTGCGCGTCCTGAAGGCGCTCGCGGCCGCACGCGCCGCATTTAGCCGCCCCGCTTGCGGGGCGAGTCAAGGCGCGGCGGGTGCCCCTCGACTCCGCTCGGGACAGGCTCCGACCCGCCGCGCCTCTGATCATGAGATTCCGCCGCGCGTCCTGGTGACGACGATCCAGGCGATGATGCAGCCGGTCCCCTCGCCGAGCCACCTGGCCGACAACACGCTGGAACTCGAAGTCGGCCGGGAATACCGCCCGGACGAGGTCCGCCGGTGGCTCGCCGAGCGCGGTTTCCGGCCGGCGGAACTCGTCCTGGAGCCCGGCCAGTTTGCCGTCCGCGGCGGCATCCTCGACGTCTTCCCGCCCACATCGTCTTCGCCGTACCGCGCCGAGTTTTTCGGCGACGAACTTGAGAGCCTGCGCTCGTTCGACCCGGCCTCCCAGCGCAGCGACGAGACGCGCGACCGCGTGACCATCGCTTTCGTGCCGACGCGCGCGGCCGAGGGCGGGCCCGTCTCCCCCCAGGCGACGACCAACCTGATGGATTACCTCCCTCCGGACGCCTGGATCGTCTGGCAGGACCCGCTCGAGATCGCGGAAGTGGGGCGTTCGTTCCTGGCGCGGCTGGCGGGGCCGACGGGCGTGTACACGTTCGAGGCGGTGGTCCAGCAGGCGCGGGCGTTTCATCGGCTGGACCTGTCGAGTTTCACCACGTCGGGCGTGTCGGACGCGTTCGGCCTGCGGACCGAAAGCCTGCCGGCGTTCAGCGGCCACGCCGAGGCCGTCCGCGAGGAACTCGGGGAACTCGCGTCCGGGGGCCCCGTGCTCCTTTTCTCGGACAAGGAGGCGGAGCGCGACCGCATTGCCGAAATCGTCTCGGCGATGGGGGCCGAGGCGCAGGGCCGCATCCGCCTCGGCATCGGGCGCCTCGCCGCCGGCTTCCGTCTCGTCGCCGAAAACGTGACGGTCCTCGCGAACCACGAACTCTTCCAGCGGTACCAGGATCGCCGGCGCCTCCGGCGGCGCTTCGAGACGCGGGCCATCGACACGTGGACGGACCTGGCGCGAGGCGACCTCGTGGTCCACGTCGTGCACGGCATCGGGCGGTACCTGGGGATGAAGACGCTCAGCCATCCGCGCGGGCGCCGGGGGGCGGCCGGCGAGGTCCCGGCCGAGGACCATCTCGTCCTGGAGTTTCGGGACAAAGTGCTTGTGTACGTTCCGGCGTCGCAGGTGGACCTGGTTCAGAAATACATCGGGGGGTTCAAGGGCCGGCCGCAACTGTCGCGCGTCGGGGGCAAGGCGTGGGCCGAAAAGAAGCGCCGCGCCGCCGACGCCGTCGAGGACCTCGCCGCGGAAATGCTGCGGCTCCAGGCGATCCGGCAGACGCGGCCCGGGATCGCGTATCCCCAGGACACGCTCTGGCAGAAGGAGTTCGAGGCGTCGTTCCCGTATCCGGAGACGGACGACCAACTGGCGGCGATGCAGGAGATCAAGCGCGACATGCGCTCGCCTAGGCCGATGGACCGCCTCATCTGCGGCGACGTGGGCTACGGAAAGACGGAACTGGCGATCCGGGCCGCCTTCAAGGCCGTCGAGGCCGGCAAACAGGTGGCCGTCCTCGTGCCCACGACCGTCCTGGCGGAGCAGCACCTGCGGACGTTCCGCGAGCGGATGGCCGATTACCCCGTCGTCGTCGAGATGCTCAGCCGATTCCAGACGCGCGGCGGCCAGGCCGACGTCCTCCGCCGGTTCCTCCGGGGCCAGGTGGACGTCGTCATCGGCACGCACCGGCTGCTGTCGGCCGACGTCCGTCCGGCCGACCTGGGCCTGCTGGTGGTGGACGAGGAGCAGCGGTTCGGCGTCGAACACAAGGAGCGCCTCAAGAGGATGCGCCAAACGGTGGACGTGCTGACGCTGACGGCGACGCCGATCCCGCGGACGCTCCACCTGTCGCTCCTGGGCATCCGCGACATATCGAGCCTCTCGACGCCGCCCCAGGACCGCCGCGCCGTCCGCACCGAGGTCTGCCCGTGGGACGACTCTCTGGTGCGCGGGGCGATCCTGCGGGAACTGGCGCGCGACGGCCAGGTGTTCTTCGTCCACAACCGGGTCCGCACGATCGAGGCCGTCGCTGACCGCGTCCGGAACCTCGTCCCGGAGGCCCGCGTCGTCTTCGCGCACGGCCAGATGCACGAGCGGGACCTCGAGAGCCGAATGCTCGACTTTTTCGCCGGCCGCGTCGATGTCCTCGTCTCCACGACGATCATCGAATCCGGCCTCGACGTGCCGCGCGCCAACACCATGTTCATCCACGAGGCCGACCGGTTCGGCCTGGCGGACCTGCACCAGTTGCGCGGCCGGGTCGGACGCTACAAATACCGCGCGCACTGTTACTTTCTGTTGCCGGAGTCGCGGCCGGTCACGCCGGCGGCCGCCAAGCGCCTCCGCGCGATCGAACGCTACTCGGAACTCGGGGCCGGTTTCCAGATCGCCATGAGGGACCTGGAGATCCGCGGCGCGGGGAACATCCTCGGGGCCGAACAGTCCGGCCACATCGCCGCCGTCGGCTACGAACTCTACTGCCAACTGCTCGAGGCGGCGGTCCGGCGGTCCCAGGGCCTGGCGGAACCCGACCGCCGCCGGGCCGACGTCCGCCTGGACCTTCCGGCGTTCTTCCCGAAGACGTACGTGCCGACCGAAAGCCAGCGCATCAGCCTGTACCGACAACTGGAGCGTGCGGCGTCGGTGGACGCGCTTCGCGACGTCGCCGACGAGATTGTTGACATGTTCGGCCCGATGCCGGCGGAGGTCGCGAACCTCGTGGAACTGGAGGCGGTCCGGCTCCTGGCCGGCCGCGCCCGCATCGCCGCCATTCACCGCAAGCGGAACGTCCCGCCTGCGCAGCATCCTGCGGAGGGGGGGGCCGACCTTATGATGACCGCCGAACGCGCCGCCGCCGTCGAGGTCCTCTTCGCGCGGTGCGCCGACCCGGAGGTCCGCCGGGCCGGGACCGTCCGCGTGATCGATTCGCAGACGGTGCTCTGGCGGCTCGGCGAGGATCGGGGCCCCGAGGGGGCGCTGGGGCTGTTGAAGAAGTGGCTTGCCGGAGCGCCGGGGGGCAACTAGAATACGCCTCTTGCGTCGGCCGCGAACTGCGCGGCGGGTCTCCGTACCCGCCGCGCACGCAAGCAGCTTTGGCGCGGTGGGTGCGGAGACCCACCGCGCAAAGTAAAATACGTTCTTGCATCGGCTGAGGGGCCGTCTTTGGGGAACGGTAGGATGAGGCGTCTTGGGCTGATTCTGGTGCTGGCGGCGGGATTGGCGGCCGGCTGCGGCCGCGCCCGCGACGACACCGGCCTGGGGCCGCTTGAGCCTCGGATGGCGACGAGCGGCGGCGAATACGCCGCCGACTCCGCCTCCGTCGAGGCCGAGGTCAGCCCCGCTCGCCGCGCCGCGTCCGGCGAAACGCTGGCGAAACCCGTGCGCGGCGGCCCCGCGCCGGACGCGACGCGGGCGCGACCGGACGGCGAGGCAGCGTATAAGGCGCGGCTGGAGGAAGTGCCGATTCCCGTGCCGCCCGGCCGGACGCCCCTGGTGGCCTACGAGGAGGCGGGCGAGGTACGGCTCGTGGATGCGGTTCTCGCGGAGGTCAACGAGGAGGTCATCACGCGGGAGGACATTTTCGGCCCGCTCCGTCCGCAGATGCGCCAGTGGCGCAAGGAACTTCCGCCGGAAGAGTTCGAGGCCCGGTGCCGCGCGGTCGTGGACCTGAGGTTGCGCGAGGCGATCAGCGAACGGCTGGTGATCCAGGAGGCGAAGCGGCGCCTTTCGGACGCCCAGAAAGAGGAACTCGAGGCGACGCTCGGCCAGGTGCTCAAGGACCTCGTCGCCGGGGCCGGAAGCATGCTCCTGCTGGAGGAGCGGCTCAAGGCCGAGGGGTCCACGGTCGAGAAGACGATGGAGCGGGAGCGCGAACGGATTCTGGTGCAGCGGTTTCTGCGCGAGCGCATCGCTCCGACCATCCACATCACGCGCTCCGAACTGCTGGACTACTACAACAAGGTCCGGGCCGAACGCTACGAGAAGGAGGCGCGGATCCAGTTGAGGCTGATTATGATTCGCAAGAGCGAGTTTCCCGAGGAGGCGCAGGCCCGCGCGTTGGCCGACGCCGTCCTCCAACGGGCGGAGTCGGGCGAGGATTTTGCGAAACTCGCCCGGCAATACAGCCGCGACGCCATGGCCGAAAAGGGCGGCGACTGGGGCTACGTGACGCAGGGGGCGTTCGGCGTCCGGGCCGTCAACGACGCGCTGTTCGCGCTCGGCCGGGGCGGGATCGCCCCTCTCGTCGAGACCGCCGACGCCTTCTACGTCGTCAAGGCCGAGGACCGACAGGACGGGCGGACCGTCCCCTTCACCGAAGTCCAGGCCGAAATGGAAGACCAGATACGCGACGCCAAGTACAACGAAACCGTCTCCCGCTACATTCAGGACCTGTACGGGAAATCGTACGTCCGTGTCCGGCGCGAGAATCTGTAGGGAGCCCCATGCCACAGGTCACGTTTCTTCCTTACGGGATACGGCTCGAGGTGCCGCGCGGGACGAGCCTGCTGGCGGCGGCGGACGAGGCGGCCGAGAGCGTGCCCGACGATTTTTTTGCGGGCGAGTTGTGCGAAGGGCGGCACGAGTGCGGCAACTGCTGCGTCGAGGTCCTCCGGGGGGCCGAGAACCTTTCGCCCGTGACAGCCTCGGAGCGTGCGCTCCTGGACGCGCTCGGCCTGGGGCCCGCCTTCCGCAGCGCCTGCACGGCGCGCGTCGTCGGCGACGTCGCCGTCCGGATCCCCGCGCCGGTGAAACACACCGAGCGGCGGGGCGAGGCGCAGATGCAGGCCCATCCGTAGAACACGGTATTGGACCGCAAAGAACGCAAAGCACGCAAAGAACTGCAGAATAGGGTAACGGCAAACAAGACTTTTGTGAGCCGACCGCGGGAGCGGTCGGCGATATTTCCAAATCTTCCCTTGGCGTTCTTCGCGCCCTTTGCGGTTGAAAACAAATGTGGAGAAAATGATTGCCCGCCACGCACGAGCCGCAGCCTTTCGCGCACGTGGCGATCGTCGGGCCGGGCGCCATCGGCTGCATGCTGGCGGTTCGGCTGGCGCTCGGCGGGCCTTCGTCCCGCGTGACGCTGATTGACCACCGTTCGGACCGGGCCGACCGGCTGAGCGCCCGCCCCATCGTCCTGCACGCCGCCGAGGGCGACCTGAAGGCCCGCGTGCCCGTCCGACTCGTTCCCGACGAACCGCCGGACCTGGTGATTCTGGCGACCAAGGCTTACGCGGCGCGCGAGGCCGCGCGCGGAGCCGCCCGCTGGATCGGCCGGGCGCCGGTGCTCGCGATTCAGAACGGTCTGGGCGTCGCGGAAGAGGTGGCCGCGGCGCTCGCGCGCGCCGCCGTCATTACGGGGGTGATGTATCAGGCGGCCAACATGGTCGCGGAGGGCGAGATCCATCACGCCGCCAATCAGCGGACCCACTTCGGTTGCCTCGGCCGGGCGCCGGACGAAAAGGTCGCGGCGGTCGCCGCACTCTTCGAGTCGGCAGGCCTTCCGGCGAGCGTCGAGAAGGAGATGGCGCCGCACGTCTGGGGGAAGGCGCTCGTGAATGCGGCCCTGAATCCGGTGGCGGCGCTGGCGGGGGTCCGCAACGGCGACGTGGCCGTTCGGCCGGCGCTGCGGGCGATGGCCGAGGCGATAGCGGCCGAGGGCGAAGCCGCCGCACGGGCCGAGGGCGTCAGACTTCCATACGCAAGCGCGGCGGCGGCGACGATTGAGACGGCCCGCGCCACGGCGGAGAACCGCTGCTCGATGCTCCAGGACCTCCAGAACGGCCGACCGACCGAGATAGAGTATTTGAATGGGGCGATCGTCCGCGTGGCGGAGGCGCACGGCCTGGCGTCGCCGGCCAACCGCGCGGTTGCGACGCTCGTGCGGGCGGTTTCGGCCGCCCGGGGGGGGACTTCCTGAGGCGGGGCGGGGTGCGTGTCGGCTATTGAGCCCGGTAAAACAAAAGTTCATCGTGCATGCGCGAGAAACGGCCGTTTATCGGCCTTTCGGCAGCGAACCAGCCTGAACATTACTTTTGCCGGGATCAATAATACAACGCCACTTTGCACGGCGGGTTCGCCGCCCCGCTTGCGGGGCGCTGGCTGTTCGCAGCGCGGGGCAAGCCCCGCGGCGAACCCACCGCGCAAATGGTCAAGTGGCGTTGTAGTAGTCGGCTACTCGCCGGTTTTCGGCGCCTTGTCAGGGGCGGGGGGGTTCTTGGGCGGGCCTTCGGGGCGCTGGTCCTTGCCCGGGCGCTCGGCGTCCTGCGGTTTGGGCTCAAGCATCTCTTCGAGGCTATTCCGGACGATTGCTTCGCGCTGGTCGGCGCGCTGGCGAAGTTCCGCGCGGAGGTCGTCGAGTTTCTTTCCGAGGAGGCCGATGTGGGCCTCGCGGGTCGCCAGTTCGGCGTCGAACAGTTTGCCGACCGTCTCGCGGAGTTGGGTTCGGAGGCGGTCGCGTTCGGCCGGATCCTGGGCGGCGCGGAGGCGGTCGGCCAGGTTCCGCGCGAGGAACTGGAGCCGCTTCTCCTCGAGCGCCTTTTGGAAGGCGGCCTCGTCGGTCTTCTTGAGGGCCTTGAGTTGGGTGATTTCAAAGCGGAGCCTGCGGCACATCCCGCGAAAACGGGCGGGCTCCGATTCCCGCATCTGCTGGAGCGCTTCGTGGAGCATCGGCAGGTGCTGCTGGGTGAACTGGAGGACGTCGTTGATGTCCTGGTCGGTGACGTCGCGGAAGATTCCGGGTCCCATCGGCATGTCGCGGGAGCCTTCGCGGTGGGCGTGCTCGCGCGGGCGCTCCGTGAACGGTTTTGGTTTCGGTGTGCCTTCGTCGTGCTTGGGCGGCGTCGTCGCCGACTCGCCGCCGCTTGCCCCCGCGCCGGGTGCCGGATCCTCGGCCGGCGCGCCGCGAGCGGCCGGCGCCAGCAGGAGCATCGCGATCAACCCCAGGCTCAGCCAGTGCATGATGGTCTCCTACCGGGCTTAACCTTGAAGTCCGTCCTGGCTCATGAGGTAGTCCAGAAGCAAGCCGGCGTCGTCGAGTTCCAACAGGAGGTTGAGTTCATTCGTGCGGCCGCCGGGGAACAGGTTCTGCGGCTGGGGGGGAGTCGTGCCGTTTTCGGCCAATTGCAATAGTTCGATGGCAGCGGCGATTTCCTGGATGGCCTCCGCCTGGTGGTTGCCGGGCAGGACGGCCGGCGCGGTCGGCTTGGGGAGGTTCAGCACCAGGGCCGCCACGAGCACCGAGGCCGCGGCCGCCATCCAGCCGTACCGCGCGACGAGGGAGATGACGCGCGGCCTCTGGGGTCGGTTCGCCGCCGCCACGCGCAGCCGGCGGTGGAGCGTTTCGAGCATTTCCGGCCTGAGGGCCGGTTCGCGCTCGAGGCGTTCCATCGCCTCCAGGCCGCGCGCGAGGGCGCGGACCTCTCGGCGGCAGGCGTCGCACGACTCCAGGTGCGCCGCGAGGGCGCGGCGCGGGCGGTCGGCGAGTTCCTCCGCCGCGTACCGGACCCACATTTCTTGTTTCGGACAGCGTGTCATGTCTATTCCTCGGGTACGAGTTCGGCCATTTTTTTCAAGGCCCGGTGTGCCCTTGCGAGGACGGTTCCGAGCGGCTCGCCGGTGACCTTGGCAATGTCGTTGAACGCCAACCCGCCGTAGTACCTCAGCAGGAGGACTTCGCGGTCGGGGGCCGGGAGCCGCCGAAGGGCGGCCTCGACCTTCGAGGCGCGTTCGCCGCCGAGGAGTCGGTCCTCGGGCCGGCTCTGTCGGCGAGGCGACGCGGACGTTGCCTCGGGCCAATCCGCGTCGAGGCCGAGGGCCGGTTCAAGAGGCCGGCGCCGGAGCCAGTCGCGTGCGGCGTTCGTCGCAATGCGAAAGAGCCACGCCCGGAACTTCCCCTCCGGGCGATACGTCTCGAAGGCCCGAAAGGCCCGCAGGAGGGTCTCCTGCGTCAGGTCCTCGGCGGTGTCGCGGTTGCCGACCATGCGCACCAGCAGGCCGTAAACCCGCGGCGCGTACGCCACCAGCCGCTGCTCCTGCGCGTCCGAGTCTTTGTCCCGGAGGGTCATTCCTTCCACCTGTCTAAACGCGGCCGAAGGCCGGTTATTGCCGAAGATTGACAGGTCCCGCCCGCGGGGCTATAAGGGCCTCTGCCATGCGAATCCTCGGTCTGGACCTCGGCGAGCGGCGCGTGGGGGTGGCCGTGAGCGACCCCGAAGGCAAGGTCGCCCATCCCCTCGCGCAACTGGAGCCGACGGGACGCCGGGACCTGGTGGCCCAGGTCGCTCGCCTGGTGACCGAGCACGGCGTCGAGCGCGTCGTGGTCGGCCTGCCGGTGCGTCTGGACGGGACTCTGGGGAAAGAGGCGCGGCGTGCGGAGGCGACGGTCGAGGCGCTCCGCGCCTCGGTCGGCGTGCCGGTGGCGGTGTGGGACGAGCGGTTCTCGACGCGCCGGGCGGACCGGGCGATGCAGGAGGCCGGCCTGTCGGCGGGACGCCGACGCGGGAAGCGCGACATGGTGGCGGCCACGCTCATCCTCCAGGCCTACCTCGATGCCGGGGCGCCCTTGGCCTGAGTCTGGCTCGGGGCGATCTCCGGGTGGACTTCCATTCCGCGATCGTCCAGGCAGCGATAGGTCGCGTGGTCGATCTGGGAGGCCGGGTCGGAGATGATGGTGATGCGTTTTCCCAGGCGGCTCTGGAGTTCGAGGAGGCCGTCGCGTTTGACGTTGTTCAGGTAGTCGCCGACCTCCGGGTGGAGGCGGACTTCGAGTGTGGCGACGTTTTTCTGGTGGACGAGGAGGCGGACGTTGCGCATGACCTCCAGGGCCATGGACTCGGGGGTTTTGATGAGTCCGGCGCCTTTGCAGTAAGGGCAATCCATGTAGGTGGCGCGTTGGAGGCTGGCCTTGACGCGCTGGCGTGTCATTTCGACGATGCCGAACTTGCTCATGCGGAGCATCTGTTGTCTGGCGCGGTCGCCCTTGAGGGCGTCGCGAAGGGTTTTTTCGACGTGCCGGCGGTTTGCCTCTTTGTCCATGTCGACGAAGTCGATGACGAGGACGCCGCCCAGGTCGCGCAAGCGGATCTGGCGTGCGATCTCTT
>Ga0315288_10001868_pt1 | contig 27316 bp, 36 predicted proteins | sample YL17G11_20_MG_FD_203454 | JGI IMG/M metagenome (GOLD analysis project Ga0315288, IMG submission 203454) | Sediment microbial communities from Yellowstone Lake, YNP, Wyoming, USA - YL17G11_20 | ecosystem: Environmental > Aquatic > Freshwater > Lake > Sediment | place: USA: Wyoming | collected... | reverse complement strand
TCACCTCACACGCTTCTTTCAGCCTCAGGTCCAGGTCACGAAGAGCCTCTAGCCGAAGGTCCTCGACGCTTGCCCACGAGATGGGGTTAAGAATGGCCTCTACTGTGTGATAGTGCCTGTTTCTAGACATCTTTGGTCGAGTTATTTGGTTGGGGCTTGAACCGATTCAAGACCGCATCGACGCTGGCTTTCCTGTCGGCTGCGTCGTCCGCACGCTTGACGGTCAGCGTCGGGTCAACTTCTGTGGCTACCGAGGACCTGGCATGATTTTCGTCGATCTTTTGATGGATCGCGTTTTCCAGATGCTTGAGGTCGTCCGTGGATGCGCCACTGCCGGCTAGTTCATTGGTGAGTTTACCCATCGCCACTTCTTGCTTGGACAGTTCCAACTCTGTTCCAAGAGTGGCAGCCTTACTCCTGGTGGCAGTAATCGTAGACTGGAGTTCTACCGCCTGCTTGCGCAGAGCCTCATAGGAATCGTTGTGACGCTGGATCGATGTTTTGATGCTGGTGATCGACGACTCGACACCAGTGAGTTGTTCAGCATAAGCCCTGGCAGACTGCTCGCCGGCTGCGCCCTCAGCCAGATGCCTCTGAATCCTGGTGACTAAAATCGCCTGCTCTTGCTCAGTTGTGTCCAACTGGCGCTTGAGGCCGGCAATTACGGCCTGCACTTTGGCCAGATTGTCTTTCACCAAGCCAAGCTTGTGCGCGGACTCGTTGATGCGCTCTTCGTAAACAGCTACCGGATCGAGGTTCTCCATGGCCTTAACCGCCTTATTGACTTGAGACTTCCCAAGCAGTGCGAAACGCTTGAACGCCATCGGCGTCAGGAGCATCAACCCCAAGAGAACGGCTAAACCAACAACCACCCAGTTAATGTGCATACCAATAAACATCTTATCTCCTAAAGGTTAGTCCCAAATCGCTTTAGTTCCATCAGGCCAGTTGTAGTCGGTAACTGAACAGCAACTTTTGTCCTTACCACAATATGGGCACGTCGTCTGCCAGCAGGTCACCATAGCTGGAGGCGGCATCCTTCCGCCTCTTTTGATGGCGCAGGAGTTGCAGATCTCGCCATGTGGCAGATCGGTCTTTTTTTCTTTGGGCTTACTGGACTTTGCCATAGTCGCCCCCATCGGCAAGCGTGCGGTCTGGGTCAAGGGCCTTTTTCTTTCCAAAGAGAATTCTGGTTCTAACCGCAGCGATTCGGACCCGCTCGCGTTGTAGGCAGCCGCACGACTGCGTGACGCCTCTACGCAGAGAACTACCCCTGACCACTGTTTCCGCCCCACAACGACAGCGGCAGCGCCAATAAACCTCACCTTTCCGGGAAGTCATAGCCCTCTCAAGAACAGTCAGCCGATTGAACGACTCCTTGGTCATGTCCTTGACCTGCGACATCAGAACGCCTCCAGCAGCGCTATCGGGTATTCACGGCCACGCCAAATCGTGAACCATCCATCGGTGTTGGACTTTTCCACAAACAAAAACTCATCAAAGGCATGGCCGGCCTCGTCAGTGGTTTTTCGACAGAAGTCCCAAACTTCAAAGGAGGCCCCGGCCGTGGTCATCAACATCGGTTCGGAGTTGGGACCACCAAACCTAGGAAAGAAGGCCTTTTCGTCGTTGAGGTCAAACGTTGACATTCCACCCAGACGGACGCTCCTCTCCAGTCCCTCATCAAATGGCGTGCTGTCGAACTGGTTTAGCAGGAAGAAGGCTTCGCACGCCTCTAGCCCGCCGATGATCCGCACCTTGCGAGTGGCCTCAAGTTCGGATGGGGTCCTAATATAAAGGTCTTGTAGACCACCACCGTTGACTCTAAAGTCTTTGACGTCGGTCACCTTGAGGTCGATACCACGAGTATCGATCGTGCTAATGTTGATGTACTGGCCGATGTGAACCGGTTTCATAGTTTGCCGCCTAAAGTTCTGTAACCGACGTATCCGATACCGCCAACCAGCGCCAAAATCAAAGCCCACGTCCAGAACCCCCAATTAGTATCAGGACCGGCCGGAATTTCGGCATCCGGTGGCGCCTGGACTGTCTCATCCGCTTGCGGTGGAGGGGTAGCCACCGCGATTGTGGGGTCGCGCTTCACGCCTTGGGCTTCAAGCTGTGACACTCTAGCTTGAAGTTGTGCGTCCTTGGCCATCATTTCACGATATTGCTGGTCGGAGAATTCCGACCGATGGTTGTACATCCAGGACGTTCTGGTGTCAAGCGACTGCATCAGCAGCCAATTCGTCATGTAGCCGTCCCAATACCCAGATCTAGGGTCCCGATAATAATGGTGTTCCACGACAGTTCTCGGTGCCGACATTCTGTAGACAGTTCTAGGCGCGGGAGATGGCGATGGTGCACTAAGCGGCTGTGGCGGCGGGGCATTCTTTTTCTTATATGCCTCGTAGTCCTTGGCGCTTTTGGCCTTTTTGGCTGCCTGCGAGGTAGAGTCCCAGCTGCTAGCGGCGGACGGACTGAGGCTAGGTGACGGCGATGGGCTGGATGGCTTAGCGGAGCCACCAGACCCGTACTTACTACCAGAACTCTTGGAGCCACCACCGGAACCGTACTTGCTGGAGCTACTCGACGAGGAGCTAGACTTGGATCCACCACCAGAGCCGTACGATTTAGCATCTGCCGCTGACCCAAATAACGCCAAACAACAGAGAAGAACGAGACCTTTGATGTTCATGCTGCTCACTTGTTCTGGAGGTATTCGTCCGCTAAGAGAACCGCCGACTCTAGATGATGTTCCATAGTATGCATGATTGCCAAGGCCTTTCGGTTGTACTCCTCGCGGCCTTTCTCGGTCTTAAACTCTGCCGACTTCTCGATGATGAGACACTCAAGATGCCTTTGGGCCGCGACCAGACAGTCACAAAAGTTTTGTTCTCCGGCTTCTTGGGCGTCATCGAGTCCTTACCACTTCCCATCGCAGTCTCCTAATTCAGGTGGACGTATCCATGGCCATTCTCGACTCTAACGACGATGCGAGTTCCATTGGTCAACAGTTCAGTAGCTTTTACTGTCCCGACCACCGCCGGGATGCCAGTCTCTCTGGCGATGATAGCCGCGTGGCTGGTTCTGCAACCGTGGTCAGTGACCAAAGCACTAAAGTGCGGCAGGCACTCCTCCCATACTGGGCTGGTATCATCTACTACCAGAATCCCGCCCCTCATGCTGCGGTCCATTTCTTTAGGAGAACTCAGTTTCCAGACCTGGCCAGCCACCGACTGTGATGCGCCAATTCCAGCGCCGGTTAAGAGTGCCTGGCCAGAAGCCACCACAGGTAGTTTGGCCTTGGGAAAGAAAATGGGCCGGGCCTGTGTGAACCACAGCTTGTTATCGTCATCGATCACCCATTCGATGTCGAGTGGCCCTATCAGACTGCGCATCCTAGATAGTTCCAGACTTTTTCGGTAGTCATTGCGACCCTTTCATGGGATTGCAGATACTCTAACACAATGCAGCATTGCCAGTCAAGAGGGCCTTAATTTATAATCACGATTTGGAGGTCTGCATGTACAGAGTTTTAGAGACGCCCTACCTCTCCGAGGAAGGCAAAATAGTCGCTCTCAGAAACCCTGGGCAGGAGCAGGGCCAGCACACCGATGAAGAGTATAAGAACCTCTGTATCGGATTTAAAGCGTTTTCTGATGTGGCTAGAAAGTACGCCAAGACCCTCAGCGGTATCGACCTTCATCGCGACTTCTTAAAGTCTGTGGTGACGAATGTCACGCCGATCAACTCCTCTAAGTATGCCATCCACGACCACAACGGTGCGTCTTTGCCGAACGGTGGCGAGACTCAAGCCGATCTGTTTGGTATGAAGCAGGAAATCCAGGTGATGGCCATTCTCACCCAGCGCCACAATGAAAAGACTGGCAAGCAGGAGTGGGCGCTCGTTTCCAAAAAGAAACATGACGGTAAGCACCGCGTGCTTAGGTGGTTCGGCGGCCAAAAACCATCTGAAGAAACCGTAAAGAAGGCTGAACGCAGCATCCAATATTGGAAAAGCCAAGGTGCACTGTCAGGTGAGGCCAGTAAAGTCGTGAATGAGAGCCTGGTGGAGGCTTTGGAGGCCGTCAAGGTAGCCACTATGGCATTGAACGACGCCCTGGTCCACGCTGAGGATATGACGTCGCCGCAGGAGCAAGACCTCTACTCTGTGCGCCGACTACTTAGTGACGGCCAAAAGCGCATGGAAAAGGTCAAAGACAGCCTGACCGAGTCCAAGTATCAGGATTACGACGCAGCTGCGCTGTTTGCAGAAGCAGTTGTGTTCCCTGTGGTGCACACTGGTGGAACGTCCAAGCAGACCTTGATGGACGATCTGATTAAGGTCAAAGATGCGCTTGGTGTGGCCCTCAGTGACCTAAAAGCCGCCCATCCAAATGGTCGCGACTACCCTAAGAATTTGTCGGCAGCTGAAGCCCAGTATCACACACGGTACAACTCCATCCAAAGCCTTATCACTGAGATCGAGGACGAGTTGATGGCTATTTCAGATCAAGATGACCCGAGAAGTAGGTAGGCATCTTGTCACCTTTTGCCAGGTTCTCTGGCCTCCATAGAGGCTGTAGATTGGTGTAATGGCAGGCTTTCTTGAATTCCTCTAGACTGGTCAAGTCAAATGAGGACAAGGGACGAATGTGGTCTATGTTCCAACTTGACTCAGTGGAACCGTGATTTTCCCATGACATGCTAGGCTTGAATTTCGACTCTAAATATTGCCTGAGGAAGTCAATAGAGCATCCTAAATCTTGAACGAATGAACCGACTTTGGGGTTACCATTTAAAGCATTTCTAAGCCTCGTTCTTAAGACAGTTCTGAGTTTATAATTGGGGTTGGTTCGACGAAGCTCTGCCGCATAAGCGTTTCGTTTGGCTTTATTGTGCAGACTCTTGTTGCTCGCTCTTCTATTCTTTTGTTTTCTGGCTTTCACTTCTGGTGTGCAGTAGGTTTTTCCATACACTTTCCCCCACTGCCTCTTCTTTTCTTTCGTTTCCGGTCTTGAGTAATAGTCTTTCCTAGACGTCTTATATGCTTCGGTTTTTCTATACTTCTTGGCAATTTCAGTGCGTTTCTTTGTGAGTTCGGGGTCTTTGACCAACTCACCCTGATAGCCGCCACCTTCATGATATCGTCTCTTACGATACTCTTTAGACTTTTCGACTTGTGATGGTTGGTTGCGATAATGACTCTTGCACAAACTTTTACTATAATGCTTCTTTTGGCAGTCTGGATATGTGCAAATCCTCACACCAGAACTCTCATGTAGCCGGCGTCAATGTCCGGTGTGACATATCTTACTGTGACGTCCGTTGACGTCAGGACGCCGGCGATGCGGTTCTCCTGGACTGACTTGACCTTGAAGCGACGAGCATCTTCAAGTCGGTACAACAAGTCCTCGAAGTCCAGCCGGCGAATGCGTTTGCCGTCGAAGAACACACTGAATTCAGTGTAGATATCGAGTGCACCAATCTCAGTGAGCGCCGTGGTTTCGCTGGCCCTCGGAATATCACCAAAGACGATGATGTCGGGCCTGGTGAGGTAGCGAAACACAAAGTTGGAAATGATCGGCTTGTCGCCAGCCACCCGCGTGAACTCGATACGAATGGTGACTGAGGAGCCAGCCAGAAACGGCTCTAGGTCCTTGCCAGACTTGATTTCAGTCTTGGTAATCGCATCCGAGACCGCGTAGACCTTGATACCACGATTGAAAATGGGCTGGTAGAGGAAAAAAGTGTCTACTACCCCGGTGTTGGCCTTAAGTTGGAAGTCGGCCTCAATGTAGCCATTGGTGGCGCCGTCGTCCAGCCTCAAATAGATCGGTCTAGTGTCCTCATCGAAGTTGGGCGACACATTAACCAACACCAGGTTGGGCGAGGTGAAGTCTAGGACCTCGGTAATGGTGCCATACTTATCGAACCCGCCGACGATCCCGACCCCGTAGCAAATCGAGCAAGCGTCAGATGGCGACGTCTCGATAGCATAGCACGAGCAACGCCGGCCAGTTCTTTTCCTCTTGAATAGGTAGAAGTTGCGGCGGTCCACCGTCACAGCATTGGCGCTTTTGGACTGAATGCGAGGTGCTAACTGGTCTCTGAGCAACTCGTGAACTGCGTCCACTTTGAAATCTGTATTGGACGGCTCACCAGGTAGTAACTTGGTAGAATTGCTATGAGCGGTCATAGGAGCATCGTACAATTTCTGATTTGGACCACCGTTGGTATTATCGCGCCGGTCTCGACCAGTGGTGATCGAGAATCTAGTATCTCTCATATTTCTTATTGTGCTACCCATTTTTTGCCCCTGTTCTTAAGGTAAGGACCCGGTTGCTTATATTTAACTAGGTCACACCAAGTAATGAGGGAATGCCCCATGACCGTTAGTATCAGGTTAAATCAAACTGTTTTTGACCCTGGCGGAATATTCTTCGGGGTACAAAGGAACCGGTCGGTCCTATGTGTCGGCAGCGGGAAGCCGGAGGCCTACATCGGTAAAATAGCCCAGACCTACGACGCTGGTCATCTGTCCTGGCGTGGGTCTCAGTTCACACTGAATATTGACTGGGTTGGCACCAACATCAACGACATCAACTTCGAGTTGCTAGTCAAAGACAACCCAAGGGTTCAGGCGGACTTTCTAGGTCAGATTATTGACTTCATGTTCAGAGGATACATTATCGTCGAGCGCGATGGTACTGCATTGACTCCCACCCAAGTCAAAAACTTTGTGGCTTGATACTCTAATAAAAGAGAGGGTTCCCTGTGTCTAAAACAAATGAGAGCAAAAGCGTAGTTAAGGTGGACGACCTTATTGGAATCCGAAATCGTAACTTGGCCAACACCAAGGCCAACGTCGTTAGAGGTGATATCGTCACGACGACGGGTGACTCTGGAGATAAGCCGGTTGAACTTCCAAAGTCCGACAGACGTAAATAAGTTCTTCGAAGGGTGGCGTAACCTCTCGGAGTTGGAGAGAATTAACGTCATCAAAGAACTGAAAGATAGTGGGTCTATTGCCTTTGTCGGGGGCAATAGACCTCAAAAGTTTAAGTGTCCTATTCATCAATTTCAGGTCGCTGTTCCCTGTGCTCTCAAGTCGTGTCAATATTTCATTGAACATTCGGATAGCAAGAATTGTGTAATCAATTGTCTAGAGGGGGCCAAGAATAAACGTCTCCTATCTCAAGATATTTCGGGGCTTCTGAATACGCCTATTAGCTCGGTCAATCAGTCCATCGATAGCGCCACCAAGAAAATTCAAGTGGCCCTTATCAAGGACCAGATAGACAATTTTGAGATCGTCAGGTTCAAATTTTTGGCTGGGCACTGCGTAGCATGTGGAATGCACATTGAAGATGAGTTGGCCCTGAATCCTGATATGGTCATTGATGGTCATTATGGTTGGTGTTCAACTGAGTGCAAGTCGGCCACCCCTAGGTGGATTTTCAAGCTTGAAAAAATGTTTGAATGTGCCATTATAGACATTTTAGCCATATCTTACACTGCTATTCATAAGCTTGAGTCAATAGACCAGCTATTTAAGCTGCCTACTGGTACTAGCCGCACCTACTGGGATCAGATCCGCAAACGGTTAGACTACCTTGAGTAAATTCCCGTCTTGATGGTTATATTTTCCATAGATAAGTCAAGACACCATATGGAGTGGTCTTCATGAATATCGATCGCATGACAGCCTCGCTGGCCAACAAAATCAGCGCCTCCGTTGGACATAGAGCTGACCTACAGCTTGAAGACGTTCGCAAAATCAGCGACCGGACCGCCCACTTCATGTTGTCTTATGCCAGCGACAAAAATCCAACTTCCGACGACTTGAATGAGTTCTTCATCAAGAAGTTTGATGCCAAAGTTATGCCGTACACCACCACCGCTAAGGTCTTTCCGGACCATAAGGTGATCACGGTTGTGGCGGGTACTTTGATGATTACCAGAGACTTCGAAGACGTCAAGAATAAGAAGGTTGTCCCGGTTATTGCTGGCGCGACCTATCTAGATGTCCCGATGCAGGAAATTTATGAGGTCGCTGAGCGTGGCGGCAAAAAAGTGCTATTGAAAAAGGTAAAGGACTGCATTATGGATATCGTTGCGGCTCGCCGTAACGCCATGATGGATTCTACCTCTACCAAAAGCTTCGCTCATCTATCTCAAGCAGGAAACATTTCGCGCTATATGCTAAATCTCGAAAAAGGAGATTTAGTTCGCGCCATGGTTGAAGACAAAGTGATGGAATGTGAAGTCACCTCAGTAAGTGACAACGAAGTCAAACTGTCCTGCGGTGGCAAGTCAATGACGCTGCCTAAACATGCTGTCCTTGAAGTCGTCAAGAAGCACCATGATGTGGACGCCTCCCGTAAGAAAATGGAAGAAGACTATTACACCAAGGCTTACGGAGACCCTGGCTATGCTGCCGAGATGGTCAAGAAATAAGCGCTGCTAATAGCCGTATCAAGCGGTCAGATCTAATGCAGGACTAAACTAATGAACCTGAAAGCCTACGCCAGCCTCAAAAGGGCTGGAGTCAAAATTAGTCGCAATGGCAAAATCAACGTCAAGGACGTTCATGCTGCCATCGAGGTTTTGTCGGCTAACAGAAGTGGTTCACTAGACTTTCCTGTGGAAATTACCAGAAACCCCGAAACCAAGAGCATGACTATGCATCTTGGCGTCCTGAACGTGGATATCACCGGGACCTTAGACATTGCCGACGAAGCTTTTGCAGACAGCGAAACAGAGGAGTTTGAGGTTCAGCTGGCCTATCAATTCTCTGCTGGTGCTCCTATGAAGCAGCGCGGGATGGATCCCCCAGACCCACCCGAGCCAGATGATGTCCAAATTGACAGCGCCAAGCTGGTGTACGACGGCAAAATCTACGATATTAGTGACAAATGCCTGGCTCTCAAAGTCGGCAAACATTCTATGGAAGAAGACTTCATTGATCGGATCATTGATCATGAATATGATAATGGCGGCGATGAAGGCCCTGACGACGACCGCGACAGATAATCCACCCAGTTTTTAACCTACAGTTACTGTCTTACATTATTTTTGTATTTCAAATTCATTAACTATATCTTTGGAGGAAACATGAAGGCCCTAGTCGCTATCATGTTCATTCTGTCGTCTAATGTCTCTATCGCGGACACTCTGACGATTAAGTCAGGGTCTGTGGAATGGCAGGCCATAGGCAATCCAGGCCTTATTAAAATCGACGGCGAAGGCGGAAAGCCAACCGGCATCATCACCAGCGCCAATGGAAAGGTCTCCGGCACTTTCGAATGTGCTATGGCCGACTTCGATACCGGTATTGCGATGCGCACAGAACATATGCGCGATAAGTATTTGGAAGTAAAGAAATTCCCTAAAGCTGTGCTTAAACTGGACCCTACTGCCGCCACTGGTGACGTCAATTGGACCGGGCAACTCACGATTAAGGGCGTGACCAAACCAGTCAAAGGTACAGCTACAATTACCGCTGCCTCAGTGAACGCAACATTTGTCGTCAATCTAGAAGACTACCCAATTGGTATTCCTAGCTTCCTAGGCGTGACCACAGCCAAAGACGTAACCGTTAAAGTGAAGGCCGAAGCCTCGAAATGAAAATTTTGCCGCCCGTCGTTGTCGCCATTGGCACGTTCTGGGCTGCCCAAGCACATTCATTTCCTGAGAACATTAGACATGGATATCCATCTTGCGTCAGTTGTCATGTGTCGCCAGTTGGTGGTGGAGTTTTAACGCCTTATGGGCGCGGCTCCAGTGAGGCGTTCATTTCCACCTTTTCCAAGGACGGCGAGGGCAATTTTGGCTATGGCCTACTATCCAAATCACCAGAATGGTTGATGGTCGGTGGCGACCAACGCGGTGTAGCCGTGGTCAATCAAGACCAGGACAACAACCTCAAAACCGTGTACATCCCCATGCAGGCCGATATCGAGGTTGCTATCCAGCCCATTGCCGGTCTAACCATTGGTGGGTCGATTGGTCAATATGGCCCAGACCAACTTACTGAGTTCCGCAGAAGTTATATCAAAGTCGATGTAGCATCTTGGCTCAGCGTACGCGCCGGCAGATTTCTGGTGGCCTATGGGGTCAATCTGCCAGACCATACGACCTCAACTAGAGAGGGTCTAGGATTTGGTGAAGGTGGAGAGTCTTACAATATTGAAACTGCTGTCATCACCCCATGGGGTGAGAGCATTTTGACATTTGTAGATGGCAACATTACGTCGTTTTCTGGCAACTCCCGAAAAGGTTACGGGTTTGCCACCGACACTATGACCGGCGCAGCCTGGCGAACTGCAGCATATCTAGGAAGCAACACTCAGGTGGGCGTCTCTTATCTTGGTGTTTCCAACTTTGAGGATTATCGCCAAGCATATGGCGCGTTTGCGCAGTCAGGGGTCTTAACACGCGGATACGTACTCGTCGAATATGACAGGAAGTTTGAAAATAGTGGTTATTATGACATCACCCTACTTAAATTAGGATATGAAGCCACCCAAGGTCTAGTAGCAACGGTTCAAGGAGACACCCTAAAGTTGACTCGCGAGGGAAGACTTGGCTTGCAGTGGTGGCCGCGTCCGCACTGGGAGCTGATTGGAGAGTGGCGAAGAACCTACGAAGACTTAACAAACGGAGCCTATCAAGACAGTGGTGTTGTTATGATTCATCACTATCTGTAACAAAGGGGGACTTAAGGTGTTAGAGGAAGACGAAAAGAAAATTAGGGACTGGAAGTGGCAAACCGCGCTTACCGCCGCCATGCTCCTGTTGACTATGTTTGCGCTGGTCGTTCTATATACTCATGGCTGTTCAGTAGGTCCGAAAAAGACTGTCGTAACTCAAGGTGAATCGCCACCGCCGCCAGTAACTTGTGATGGTGTTGACCTAGGTACCACCCGCAACCAAGCATGCCCTGCCGGCCAAGCCGGCCAGAACACCCAGGTTTGTACGGCGGCTGGCTGGAAAGATGCGCAAAACTCTTGCGCGACTACGCCGCCGCCAGTCTGCAACAAGACGACGTTTGCTGATATCTTACCCATCCTCAATGCACATGCGCCTACTGCTTGTGTAAACTGCCATGCATCAATCACGACTTATGCTGTGGCTCAATCTTGGTCAGCGGAAATATCCCGTCGTGTGAACTTGCCCACCAGTAACAATGATCACATGCCTCAAGGCGCGTCGCCACAGCTAAGTGGTGCCGAAGTCTCTCTTATTGAGAAGTGGGTAAGCGACGGAACTGTTAAGGACTGTACGCAAGCTTCTAACCCTTCGTACATCACTGAGGACTACGTTGTTTCGGCTATGGTAAACGACGCTACATCGTTATCATCAACTGACCGCCCTTTTACGCGTTATCTGGTAACAGCACATGCAATTGACGCAGGAATTACTGGACCGGCACTTCAAACTTGGATCGCTGCAATTAACAAGGCACTTAACGGCGTCAACGAAGACACTCAAGATGTGTTCTCGGTCCAGTCCATCGAACCAACTGGGTCGGTGTTTCGTTTCGATTTGCGTACTTTTGGTTTTGGCTCGGCCGATATCAAGGCAATTGAAGGCGGCGACGTCAACATCAACATAGTTGATAACACATCAAAAGGTTTGGTGCTTCAGGCGTTGATCGGTACTAACAAACCGTGGTTCCATGCCGACAACTTCATCGACATCTTGTACCGCAATAGTTCGGTATATTACCAACTTCTGAAGATCCCGCTGAAGCTGGTTGATCTTCAAAAGAAGTTGAACATCAACTTCAACAGCTTGCTTGCAGCATTGGATGCCCAGTTCATTGGTAGCTCTAGTTCACCCATCGCGGAGCAGAAAAACAGACTGCTGGTACGTGTCGTCCAGGGCGCTAGTCAGTCGCAGTATTACTGGCAAACTTTTGACGTCAACGCCATTCCTCATAATGTCAACGTGGTTGTGAACGGTCAAAACGTCCTTGAGGACACTAAGAACCTATTCCAGTTCCCATTGATTGCTGGCACTGGTGGGGTAGAGTTATTCACTCAGGACGCTAGCGAAATTATCTTCACATTACCAAACGGATTCCAGGCATATGTTCTTACCGATGCAGCTGGCAATCGTCTGAATTTTGCTGACCCCAACGTGGTTATTGATACTGCCACTCCACTCGGCAACAAGATCATTAACGCAGGTAACAGCTGTGGTCGCTGCCACAATCAAGGCCTGATTCCGATGCCGGATCAAATCTTGGCACACGTTACGGCCAACGCAGCCCAGTTCAATTCAAACGACGTCCAGATTGTTCAACGCCTGTACCGTTCTGCTCCAGCAAACGCCGCTCACTTCACGGCGGATAATCGCGTATTTGCCCAATCGCTAGCAAGAGTCAACGTTGACGCGAATAAGCCGGACCCTATGAGCATTGTTACCGACCGATTTCTGCAGAATTGGGACATCAACCAAGCAGCAGCTCTATTCTTACTTACACCAACCCAATTTGAAGCGGCTCTGAACACATCGCCGGTGGCCAAGGCCCAGATTGGCCAGCTGCTATCAGGTGGCACAGTGACGTTCGCTCAGTTCATTTCAGTGATTCAGCAGCTGATTAAAGATGCCCGCCTGTTCCAGGACCCTCTCTAATTTCTAGGAGACCCGATGAGACTCTTTTTGACTGTGGTAGTGATGTTTTTAATGTGGGGCTGCCCTCAATCAGACGAAACGTCTTATGAGCCGACCCCGCCTGCACCAGACGCCCAATGGGCCAACGTGAAGGTGATCATTGATCGGGACTGTGGTTCCTGTCACAACGGCGTCAAAGAGACAGCTTTCACGTCAGGGGCAGTGTTCAAAGCCTCCAAAGCGAAGGCCAAGCTTACGGGTGGTCTGATGCCACCCCCGCCGAAGACCATCCCAGCCGGGGACAAGTCAGCTTTGTTGGCTTATTTGGGCGGCTAAGCCATTGGGTTACAACAAGGCTATCCAGGTGATGGGATTTCGATCGTTCGTGAACGATGCGAAATCCCTTCAAAAGTTGAAAAAGAAGTACCGCGTTCTAGCCAAAAAGTATCATCCAGATACTGGTGGCTCAGAGGATAAGTTCAAAGAACTTGGTGCTGCCCATGCATTTTTGTTGAGTCACATGGTACAAACTAAGACCAGCCAGTTGGCTGCAAAGTCCACCTTCAGCGATTTCTGTGAATACTTAGAAAAACACGACATGACTCCGCTAAGGAAGCTGTTTACTGCGCTTGGTGGTGACGAGTCAACTTTGATAAAATGGCTTAACATGGCCGTTGATTTGTCGTATGTGACCAACGTCAATGGTACAGTATCAGTTCTTTATATTCCACCAGGGCTAACCATTGGCAGACTCTACTTCGCGCATGCAGTTCGTATGGCTACTGGTTTCAAGGGAAATGAAGAGTATAAAGCTGCTGAGAGCCGCTACAGACAGACGTGGGATACTAAAAGGTAGAGAGGTGAAAATGGAAAAGACTTTTCAAGACATCGTCCCCAACTACAACGACTATTTGGACCGGCAAAACGTGAAGTATATGTCTCATGAGAGAGACAACCCACACTGGGAGGCTGGCCAGAAGCGATACCTACTTCAAAAATTCTCACATTGTCAGCGCGACTTACGTATTCTGGACATTTCGTGCGGTGACGGAGTTGGACTCCGGGTCTTTAAAGACCTGGGGTTCAAGAATGTGGTAGGCGTGGATTACAATGAGGACAAAGTCAAAAATGCACGCTTGACTGGCTATGAGGTTTTCCAGGCAGACATGCATGTGCTCGACATGTTCGAAAACTCCTCTTTTGATATTGTCTACAGCTCCCACACGTTGGAGCATGCATATTCGCCCCTAAAGGTGATCAACGAGTTTCATCGTATTTTGAAGCCGGAGTGTTTGCTATATCTCGTTTTACCGTTTCCAGACACCGGCCCGGACGATGCTCATGGTGGTAAGTATGAGCTAAAAACCCACCAAAAAGACCCTACAGTTGTAACTGATGTGATTACTGCTGCTGGCTTTCTACCCATTTGCACCGAAACCGACTCATTTCGAGAACCAGAAATTTGGATCACCGTTGCTAGACTTTAAGAGGTTTATCGTGTCCAAGGACAAATACGTATTGGCTTATAACATCGCTGAATGGCCTGATTGTGGCGGCGGTGTGGAGGTAGAGTTTCCGACTAGCGAAGAGGAAATGCTTCGCAGGATCGTGGAATTGACCGAGTCTTGGAAAGACAAGTTCGAACTGCGACTAGCCGCAGTTATTGGTCACGAATATAGACTCAAACCAGTAGAGGTTGTCACTAAGTTAGAACTTGAGCGTATTATCTAACAAATGCCTCGTCGTCGTCTACTACCTTATTCGGCCTAATCACTACCTTCTTCATAAAGAGAATCCCACCAACTAGGGGAGTTCCATATTCCTCTAGAATAGTAGCTAATTCCGTGTATGACTTTGGTGATAAAGCCAAATCCTGGATTGCGGTACCCTTAACTGCCCTAGCAGCATTCTTAGCGTGATTCAAGTTCTGGAGTGGGCGTTTATCCCACCTAATTCGGATGTAATCACTCATTTGTTGTATTAAGCCTCGGTTGTTGTGGCGTCTGGATCGCCAAAGTGCAGAGTTTGCGGCACTTCCAGTTCGCGGCGTTTAGGAGTATAGGCGCCGACCACTATTCTTTGACCGACGATTTTTTCAACATAATCCTTAATGGCTACCGGGGCTATATAGCCCTCACCATAGGTACTATGAAGCATGCCGCGAGACATGACCTCTGCACCATTGATCCTAGCTAGCCATCGCCCAGGTTTCACCTCTTTGACGTCGAGGACTAGACTGTTTTGGTCAAGGAACTGCGACAGATGGACTCTCTCCAGAGGCGTAATTACAATGCTCAAAACGACATCTCCACGTCATCAAAAAGTGCGCTGCATTGACCAACGGGTGACGGCCACCAAGTTGGCAAAATGGATCTGGTCTTGACCCAATGTTACTCTGATGCCCATGAGCACCTCCGTTCGTTATTTTTAAAGTCGGATATCTAACGCGGGGAGTACATATGGGACGCCTAGCCTACAAACAAACCACGACCCTAGTGTGTGGCGCCAACCCGCAAATATCTGGACAGTCTATTCCAAGGAAAAGCTACCAGATTGACCCCCAGGACGTCATCAACTTCAACGATATCAACGAGAGCGATGGCAGCGACTTCTCAGTACCGGGCAACGTTGTAGACTTCCCAATGCCATTTGGTACGGTGGACAACGGTAAGATCCTGGTGGTCAAGCCCGACACCATCGATCTGACGGTGAAGATCGTCAATGCGGCAGGAATCAGCCAACTTATTACCTTCGCAGCTGGTCGTTTATCGATCTGGCACACCACCGGGATTTTGTCGATTTTGGCCACCAACCCAGGCGGTCTGGCCATCACTGGAATTATGTTCGTCGCTGGAGACTAAATGCAGCCTGCAGAAATTTCCATTCTTGAGGCCAACCCGTACCTCCTTGAGGAGTTTGTTGAAAGCACCGGCGCTCAGGTGCTTCAGACGGTATTAGCTGCGGCCTTTAAGCCCCTCAACCGCTATAACGTACTCCCGGGTAAGTTCTTTGGCCAGAAAAATGGCAAGAACAGGTATAAGGTGATGGAGCTATCCGGCAACATCGTCGCCTACAAAGACCTGAACAATAATAAGTCGTCGTACGAAAATATCGACACCCTGCTGGACCAGTGGAATACCATGGGGTTCGTGGAAATCACGACTTGGGACCGCGTCCTCGACATGATAAAAAGGTACCTGACGCCATTCCTCGGACCAGTGGTGGTCGGGGCGCTGCTGGCCTGGCTCCTGCAGAGGTTGAAATGAGCGCTCTTAGGGCTCTGGCTGCTGCTGGCATCAAAGTGGTCAACAACAGAATCCATGTCTCCGACTTAGACAGAGCCATCGATGTGGTAACTGCAGAGGCGAGCCAAGACCCGACGTCGTGGCCTGTGGTCACCGGCAATTGGGAAGGCTACGATGTCCTTCCCACAGGGTCCACCAGTTCCATCGCCGCCAGTTTATATGAATACGACGTGTGGCGCCAACTGCGGGACGTCCCCTACTCCGCCTTCGACTATAGCGGCAACGTATTGGGGTGGTTCTCTCACAGGTCCGGAGAGGAAGAGAGAGTAGCGAACTTAGCCGACGAGATCAAACTAGGATTGGACTCGGGCGAGGGCAAGATCGAGCCCCTCATCGTGGCCGTGGACAAGGATGGTCCTTATATCCTAGAGGGCCAGCACCGGTTCTGCGCCCTGCACGCTCTCGGATACAAGTCGTTCCCTGCCCTAGTCGTAATAGACCTTGAGGACCGCCCCGAGTTGGAGGAAAAATGAAACAGCACGTCTACGCCGTCAGCGAAGTAATTAAGCGAGTGGTGGCCGGGGTCAATGTGCCGGACACCACACCGAATTATTCGCCCATTGAGCCTCAGGTAGCTCCAGACGGGGCCAGCCCGTTCAACGATGAAGTTTCGGAACAAATCGCTACTACCTATAAAGACCAGGCCTTGCTGGCCGACACCTTTGAGTCGTTCCAGAATCTCTTGGTCAAGATTGCCACCGACTTATCCTTAGAAGTGGCGAGCGATCTGCCAAAAATCGCCTCCATTCTCAACAAAATCCGGGTCCGCAGTGAGAAGGACCCAATCTAAGGAGCAAGTCATGGCCGACTCAAAACCATCGTGGACCTCCAAAACGCTGTGGGCATCTGCCATCGTAGCCCTAGTCCCGCTATTCAGTCCGACCGTCGCTGCATATATTAGCGCCAACCCTGCAATGGTAACCGCCATTCTGGGCTTGGTGTTTGGTGCTCTCCGCATTGTCACCAAAGGTGCGGTTACTATCACCTAAAAGACAACAGCTGGCACTGTGGACAGGTAGGGGAGCGGCTAGCCCACTGCGCTGTAAACGCAACGTCTCAAATTCTGTCCACAGAGCGTCAGCGTTCTATTCGGAGAAGTGTCCGAGTGGTCTATGGTACGTCCTTGCTAAGGGCGCGGGTGTCAAAAGCCCCAATGGTTCGAATCCCCTCGTTCCGCCACCCTTCTATCACCTGAGGGTAAAATGATTGCCAAATTTGAATTCGATATGGAAAAGCCAGAGGACCGCTCTGCATTCAAGCAGATGACGTCTGCTAGCGAAATGGCTGGTGCCCTGTACGACGTCAGCCAAAAGATCCGCGAGTGGACCAAGTACGGCAACCGTGAGGCCATCCCGCTTGAAGAGGTCCGTGAAATGTTCTACGAGACTTTGAGTGAGCATGGGTTGGATTTGGACTCTCTGTACGGATAAAAGTTCCTGTACCAACCAGGAGCAACTCAGTGGCCTATACCGAACTCTACCACACTGACTGCAAACAGAACGACTGCCCCCTCCGATCATCTTGTTCATTCATGGGTCCCAAAGTCACTAGACCAAGTATGGCCGAGGACAAGTCCGTTGATTTCCTGATCGTCGGGGACTCGTGCAGCGGGCCAGATGATTTCATCAGCCGCACGCCGTTCTCCGGTGCAGACGGGCGGATTTTGCAGGCTGTCCTGGAGCCATTCAAAGAGAAGTACACCTTCGCTTTTACCTACGTCATCAAGGGCTGGTCGATAGAGTGGTCCAGCGTCCCGGCGAACGTCCAGGCCAAGGGCCTGTTAAACTCCTCCAGCCAACTCAACCGCATCAAAGCGGCATCTCTAGGATCTCGCAAAGATAAAAAACTCATCGCCTATAAGTGCTCCAGTTACCTAGCAGGCGAGATCGAACTGCTGCGGCCAAAGCGGATCATTGCCCTGGGCAATAGCGTCCTGGAAGTGATGTTCCCGAACGAAAGCCGCAAAATCACCAAGATGCGCGACGAGGTTCTTCACTACAAAGGCATTCCCACCAGTTTCGTGTCGAGCCCACAGTCAGTGCTACGCAGCCCGTCCGCCAGACCAGGGTGGGAGGCCGGTTTCAGAGCGGCTATCACTGGCGAAAAAATCGAACACGACAAAGAGATTTCGCCGACCCACTTGGTGAAGTCTCTGCCGGAGGCACTAGACCTTATCGAGATGTTGCGCAGCACACCTGGTGACATCTCGGTTGACTTTGAAACGGAGAACCTTAACAAGCGTTATGGCAATCGTTTGGCTACTCTCCAGTTTGCCGACAGCGGCAATATCGGCTATGTTATCCCATATGCGCACCCAGAGAGTCCGTTCAGCCCCAGTGAGTTGCTGATTCTGAAAGAGGAGTTGAGAAAGCTATTCTCGATTCCATCGCAGATCCAACACTGGATAGGTCATGGACTCAAATTTGAATCCAACGTTCTGCAGTCCATTATTGGAACACCACTCATATCAGCGCCACTATTCGATACTCAGGCCGGCGCATTTCTGTTGGATGAAAACCGGCTGCAGCGCGTGGCAGAGTTCAAATATGGTGTTTACACGCTCAAACAGTTGGCACTTGACTATCTGAACTTTGATGGTTACGATAAAGGCGTGCTCAAAACCAGGGAGGAAGGTAAACTATCTGACTTACCAATGAAGGAGCTGTCCGAGTACGGCTGTTTCGAGCAGGGAAGTGTGACTGTCGCTGGCGGCGCTGTCAAAGACATTAGCGAAATTGAGGCAGGAGATATTGTCCTAACCCACAACAATAGATACAGGCGGGTTAAGTCGGCATGGAGCAAGCCTTATAAAGGCAAAATTTATGATATTTATTGCGAAGAGGGGTATAAAATACTTGGTGTCACACCAAATCACCCTATTCTGAGTCAGCCAGACGAAAACGCAGCGACGTGGACCAGAACTGATAAACTTCGCATTGGTGACCACATATTCAAACAAGTGGACAACACTTGCGGAAGTATAAGTGAAGCCATTTCAGTCTTGACCAATGAGGTTCACGACCATTTAACTGTTGAGGGCGACCACCTAGACAAAGGTCATATAACTGAGGTGATTAGTAAATATGTTGCGCACCCAGACTTCTGGTGGGTTCTTGGTATTTGTATGGCTGAGGGGTGGGTTAGACACAAAGTCCAACCACCTAGAGTAGAGGCTATGGGCCATACTGAGAAGAATCGCAGCACTGCCATTGGATTCTCAATTCACAGAAATGAAGTTTGCATATTAAAGCCTATAATAGAAAATCTATTTCAATTGCACACTAGTGAAATTAGAACAACCAGAAACACCAAGGGTGTAGACCTAGTAGTCTCAAATAGAATTGTATCCACCTTCCTGGACGTTGTTTGCCAAACCAAAAACAGGACGTGTAGAGGAGCGTGGGTGAAACATCTGCACCCAGTTGTTTTCTCGTCTCTTGGTAAGCACGAAATTTCAGAATTTCTGTCCGGTTATTACGACGGTGATGGCCACGCCAGAGTGATGGGTGGAGCAAGAGGCAGACAGAGTTCTCATTCAACCACCTCAGTTAGCCTGGCGAATCAAATAAGACTCCTGCTAACAAAAATTGAGGCACATTTCACTATAGTTTCTAGCAAACATGGGACGGCCAAGTCTGAAGTAGCCAGATTAAAAAGTGGGAGGCAGAAACACCAACGTCACGAAACTTATTACACAACATTATTTGGGTCTAGCTACAATTGGTGGAATAGTCGATATGGAAAGACTCTAATTTTTGAAAGGTCTGACACAAGTCTACCAAAAGTGTTCAGACCGCAGTTAAAGATCACCAATATTAAAGAAAGAGAAGTTGACACCACAGTCTGGAACTGTGAGGTTGAAGAGGACAATTCCTACATTGTAAACGGCATCCGTGTCCACAACTCCATGGACGCGTGGGTGACGTTTAGACTGAAAGACGCATTGGTTGAGGAGGCGCATCGCCAGAACTACTACGAACAGTTCATCAGCCTTATGTATCATTACTATAGCCCGCTGATTACGCTGTTCTCGGACGTCGAGCAAAACGGTTCGCCTGCTAACGTCGCGCATCTTAGAAATCTGATCTCCAAAAGGTCGCCGCTGCTGACCAGAATCGCGGAGATCGAGGGCAGCATCAAGAACAGTCAGCAGGTCCAGGAGGCGAACCGCATCATTTTGAAAGATCAGCAGGGCGGGTCCAACATCAAGCCGCTGGGTGGCACGCCGTGGGCTTTTGATTTCAGCAAAAAGGGCCACCCTCAAACACTGTTCTTCAATATCATGAAACTGAAACCCAGAGGAGATGCCGGCGCATCTGGACTATACTCCGTAGACGAAGAGTGGCGCGATACGGTTAAAGGTTTAGACATACCACTTGTCAAGGATTATGACGAGTGGGTACTGATGCGGAAAATGTATGATTCATTCGCCACTAAACTGTATGCATATGTGGACCCAACTGGTGATAATCGCGACACTAATACCGACGCATGCATTAGACCAAGTTATAGTCTAAGTACCGTAGTCACTGGTCGTGTGGCATGTAGTCAACCTAATCTGATGGCAATACCCAGAGCAGAAAACGACGCCAAACGCGCTATTAAGGACATCTTCCAGGCCACCAAAGACAGGGCTATGATCCAATTCGACTACAAAGCTAACGAAGTTCGCTGGGTTGGCATTATAGCCCAAGACTACAAACTAGCCGAGTCGTTTAGAATTGGCAAAGAATATGGGGACCAATACAGACTCACTCCAACTGCTGAACTGCTTAAACTATCCGAAATGTACGGCGATGTTCACAAGGTTAATGCAGCCCTATTGATGGGCAAGTCAATTGACCAAGTAACAAAACCAGAAAGGCAAAAATACAAGGCCATAGTGTTGGCCTTGATTTATGATAAGTCTGACCTTGTTTTGGCGCAGGAGCTAGGAGTTGAAATTGAGGACGCAAAAACGCTGCGCGAGAAGTTTTTTGAACAGTTTGGGTCTCTTCTAGAATGGAAACTCCGCACCAAAGAGTTTGCTAAACGCTATGGCTACATTGAAACTCCCCATGGGCGGCGACGTCGATTCCCAATCTTTGACCTGTTTAGAGGACCATCAGGGTATTTCGATTACCACCGCGTCCCTGGCGAATTCCGGTCAATTGTTGAGGATGCTCTAAGACAGTCTACGAACAGTGGTGTGCAGGGTATAGCCAGCGACGCTGCGATGCTTGGTGCGGTGTTTGCTGGAGACTTTATTCGCAAGAACAAAGTGGACTGGAAGATTCAAAATGCTGTCCACGATTCGGTAATCATCAATGCACCAATTTCTGAGGTACCAGACGTCATTAAACATGTCGAACGGTGTATCACAATTGATGTTAAAGAATACTTCGAAAACGTCTGGAACATGAACATGATCATCTTTCCAGAGGTTGAGTGTGAGTTGGGTCTGGAGTGGGGCTCACTCAAGAAGTGGAACGGGTCGCAGCCGGAACTAGATGATGCCATGACGTTTATGAAAGATAGAAACCAGACGAAGTGGTATTCTTGAGCGAACGTGGGAAACCAGAGACTTAACCAGGGATTCATAGAGTCCAAGATAGCTGACGCTGGATACAAGTTTATTTCCGGGGTTTACCAAACCTGCATGAGTAAACTTCTGGTGGAATGCAATAACCATCACCAATACTACACCACATGGAACAATTTTCAACAAGGATATAGATGCGCCATCTGTTCTGGCATCAAAATCACCGACCTAGAATCCCACACAAGAGAACTTGCAGAGGCTATAGGGTTCAATTTTATAGAAGTCCATGGCACCAGAAATAGGAAACGCAATGTACAGGTTCGCTGCAGTGCCGGTCATGTCACTATGGTGTCAAGACAATCGCTGCGCCTGAAACACGGTTGTGGTGTATGTAATCCACAGCGACAAAAGACGTTGTCCGATGTTAGTTATTTGGTTGACACCGACACTTGGGACATCCTAGATTTTGCACCCCGCCCGGGAAAAACCGGCAGGAAGATGTTGCATTTGCGTTGCAAAGAGCACAATCAAGTCGTATACGCAGCCCCTAACAATTTGAGGCGCGGTAGGCATAAGGGGTGTCAATGTTGCGGCAGTTTGCCTGAACGTGAACTATTTAGATTGTTCACTTCTTGGAATTTGAAATTTGAATCAAACACTAAGATGGTAATAAAGAAAGAGCTGGACTTCTGGTTTCCAGACCTGATGGTAGCGGTAGAATTCAATGGCATTTGGTGGCACAGTACAAAACACAAACGCCGACAAGGAAGCTATCACTCCGAAAAGTGGCGCCAGTGCAAATACCTAGGCATTGACTTGTTATCAGTCTGGGAGCACCATTGGGAGAAACAGCGAGATGCCATTATCAGCCTGCTGAGGGCCAGGTTAAACAATCCACCGGACATTGGGTCTATTTTGTCCATTGGCAAAACCCTTGGTCTAGTTGATGGTGAGGCAGTTAGCAACGACCTGGGAGTTTCTCTGGCGCTAAAGCTGAGCAACATGCTTCCGCCTAGTGAGTTTATGGTCAAATACGACGGTGGTGAATTCACCGTGTGTAACTCTGGTTGGTCAAGTCATTCGGCCGCAGTTGATATGGGGGTGGGCTAGGTCTTATCAAGAGTGAGCGTCTTCATCCCAACTGACGTTGAATAGCCACAAGAATTTTGTCTCTATCCTGCGGGCTCAAGTATTTTTCTATGATTTCCAGAACCAAGTCTTCACTGTCTGGTGGGTCTTTGGAGTAAGACTGGAACACATTCTTTATGTCATCTGCCGAGTAAATTCCATCTTTATCGTAGTCCCTGAAGTCGTTCAACGCCTCTTTGCATTTGTATTGGTCTCCAAACACCTCCAAAACCGCTTCGGCGGCGGCTGTGTGAGTGTCCCAGGACCCCTTCTTTTTCACAAGCTGCTGATTCATCAGCTGCGATAGCTTATCAGCCAACTTCTTGGTCTCTTTTTCCCAGCAGTCAGCTAATCCAAGGCGATTGGTCATATAAGTTTTGGTGTATTCTCTAAGCAGGCCACCAAGACGCTGGCGGAATTTGGTGATCCAGGCTTGTCTGCTAAAAGCCATCGCCAGAACTTGGTTATTCATTTCTCCACCTGTAAAACAAAGAGTACACCGGCGTATGGACCGCAACTACAAGAAGTGGCACAGTTAGGACTCAGCTGCAGTCTGCAGTCTTTTGCTTACCTCTGGGCAGAACTCCTCCATCATTTCAATCAGCAGATCAGCCACGTCCCAGTTTTGCGTGTTCCACTTACGCAGGAATGCCTTTCTCTCTTTTGGAGAAGAGAGCATGCTACTAGCATATTCATTTTTGGCAGCGGTCAGCTGTGCCTGAGACGTAGATGCGTCCTGAACTGCTTCCAGCAGTGCCTCGTCGCGGTCCCATTTGCCATCAGTGGTGACCTGCTTTTCATCTAACAAACGTACTGGTCCAGACTTTAGCAGTCTTTTAACCTCATTAGACCAGTAGTCCTTTTGATCAAGCAGTTTAGCGATTCGATATTTGGTGTACTCACCAACCATCCCAGACAACGCGTTGCGCATGTCCTTTATCCAAGGCTGGCGCTTCCTGGCCATTGCTGTTGCTTTGAGTCTCATCTTGGCAGGCCTCTTATAAAACATATAGAGTACACCGGCGTATTATAACACAATGCATTACGTATTGTCAAGGTCTAAATGCCTAATATTCCCCTTTTTCCCGGCTTTAACGTCAATGTGTCGGCTGATGCTGAGGCGGATTTTTACTCAAAACTGTTGTCCAAGCACTTCAAAGAGCCACTAACTTGGATGCCAGCCTCCAAATGGTCCCACTTTGGTGAGTTGTTCGAACGGGTGTCTAAGTCGTGGTTCAATGACAACCCCAATGAACCGGCATTTTTGACACTAAAAGGTCCGCTTAACAACGGCTGGTGCGCTGAGGTTATCTGGTCTCACCGTCAGGGTGAAGTGCTGATTTTTTCTGAATTAGCAGATACTGGCCCTTTGGCAGCCTGCAAAGCCATCGCAAAAGCGGAGCGTCTAATTGATGAGGAAGAGGTGATTATTGAGTAGCCTCAATAAGCTAGACTTCTTTCTATTCAGAATTACCCATTTGTTCAACGTGTTTAATGACATGCTAGCAGAATCCAATCACTCAGAACACTGGGATGAGTGTATGCAGTGCACCCTATTCAAAGCTGGATTCGACTCCGTGATGGCCGACTTTGAGAAGAGCACTCTGCATAGCCTGCTGGCTGAGAGAGACTCGGTGATTCACCGCTCCAAACTCACCAAATTGTCGTTCTCTGGAGCGCTGACAGCGGTAGAGGACCATTCCCCTACCAGCATCGTGATCTCGGCCAGAGAGCGCACATCAAATAAGGGTGGCCACGTTCGAATACGTCTGTCTAAAATTGACCTAGCAAATTTGTTACTTGGCCAGGACGAGATTGAGTGCGATGTGACCTGCGAAGTTCTAACAAAGGGTGAGAGTAATGAGTGATGTACCCACTGCCGAAGAGCTTCTGCCCTATGTGCAAGGGCTAAGAACCAAACGCCTCAGGAAGAAGTTCCTAAAGCGACCAGGTGCTTACGTCGGGAAGTGGGTCCCACAATCGGTGTTCTTTGAATGGTTTGGCCGGGTGCTGGTGCAACCGATGCTGCACCAAATGCGCGACGATAGTTGGGCTAGAAAGATTTTGGTGGCGGAACCGATCGAGACGCCAATACTTAGTCAATGCCAACTTTGATGTCAGCGCAGGCCTTTTCCCATGCATCGGCTGTAAGCACAGCCACAAACCCATCCCCGTCTCCATTCTCATAGGTGACGAGGTTGACAGCCACGTGCTTTTCGCTGGCCTTGAAACCAGTCTCAAAAGCTTCAAGGGCTGTAGACAGATAGAGCTCGCCGACGTCTGCAGACCAGATGGCTACTTCTTTGATAAGTTCGTTGATTTCATGGTTACATTCCCTTATCGAAATGCTTGTAAGCTTTGAATTCGTGGCCAGGTAAAGTTTACCGGCAGACGCAATTGCTAGAATGCTGCAGCTACCATAACAGACCCATCGTCGTAAGCTGCGCAGCAAGTCCGCCAACTTGGTTGATATTTGACGAAGATACCTTATATGTAAACATGGGCTGATATGGCCTATACCCTCTACCTGCCACAGTGCCAACTGCCGACGTCGCTCTCACAATTGCCATCTTAGCTGGGGGAAGGTTCTTATTGATGAACTCTTCCCACTTGCCGGCAATGTCAGCGATGTGACCAGCATGGTCGTAATCAAGCGTCACGGTCTGGCCAGTGTTGTGAGTAACGAAGCCACCAGCCATAAAGGCATGGTCTAGCGTAGCCCCAGTGCCAACGAATGATGGGTCGATTACGGTCCTTTCACCAACGGCGATAGTCTCTTTAACTGGCGTCCAGATAAACTTATGAGATATTAAGTCCTCCAAAGACTTACAAGCCTCTGGGCTAGTCTCCCGGAACTCGTCCTTTTTGTGGTTGTACCATTCCTCAATTTGTCCCCATTCGGCAAACTTGTACTTGACTTTACCCCTATACTTCAGGACCGACCGGAAGGCGCTCAAAATCTCGAACTGGTTCTCTTTCTGGCAGCGAAAGTTAGACTTTGACCAATCGAAGTCCTGTCCCTTAAACAGAGCCCCAACCTTTTCCATATACATTCTGATATACTTTCCACTCACCGCTACCCTGTAACACGTCTTAGCCTTACTCCTGGTACTGATAATGCCAAAACGCATCAACAGGAGTTGCTGCAACTCAACCGACAATGTCTTGGAAGCGGTTGCCAGTATAAGCAATTGCAGTTTGGACCCACGCCGTTTATCGACTGAGAAGCAGCCATCACCCTCTACAAACCCTTGGAGAAACCCGACTACCGCGCTGTCTGGTGCAGAAAAAATCCTCTCTGGTACAGACTTCTCTGTCGCCACCTTGTATTCCAGGCCAAGCGCATATAACATCCTGCGCAGTCTGGTTGATGAAACATCTACATAAATTAGTGGCTTACTGCCAACCTCGGGGGCAAACCCACTGTGGTTGTTGTCTTTAACGTGGACAGAATATTTGATGCCAGGGAAGCAGTATGCTAGACAGCTAATGAAGCTGTCTATCAAGGCTTGGTCAGTGTTGAAGAATCTGAGATTGTTATCTCCAGTTACATCTCCCTCTGCTACCAAATACCCTATTAGTCTACCTAATTCCACTGACCAGCTAGATGGAAGGTCACATTTACCATGTGTATTTGGACCACAAATGTCGTTTACTAAGTCACGCTCTTCAGCCAAGTCGTCGCTGTATTCTGCGACACATGGCTGTGTGTCCATAGCTATTAAATCACCAGTTTTTAAATTCTCAGCTCTCACCCACTCTTGATTCAGAGTTGTACGGTTGAAAACTAGAAATGGATGGTTAGTGGTTGTCGTCAGCGAGTAGCCCAGTTCATTGACTACTTCCAGACATGGCTTAGACTCTAGCTTGTATATAGCTGTGGGTACTTGGTATCCATAAGGTGTTTTAATAGGCGGGCAGTCCGCCACCTTGTCAGGCGCACCTATCCCAAACCTTTCGGATATTTCGTGATCAAAACCAGCGAAGTTCCAATTCCACCAGTTTGATTCTCGTGAGTGCCTGCTTTTAATTCCTATTCTGCCAAGGGCACTACCAATTGCAAGTTCGTTCCATCCGGAATATGAAAGGTCTCGGGATCTGACAATGCAATTTTCCTGTGAGTGATTTTCAGCTATAATCTGCAGCAAGTCTACAACTTTGTTACCATATACTTCAGTGAATAGTTTTTGCCTGAGGTTATGCCTATTATATAACTGCTTTGCCTTGAATATGCCCTTGCTGGTTGGCACAAAAGTGTTCTCATCCAAGCAGAAGTTGATGCCTAAGTCCGTCTCTAGGAGTTGCTGGGCCTGGAGGCCGTACCAACTAGCGAAGAGAATATGAAAAACGCCTAGAGTATCCGGCAAAAATCCAAATCCGTAGAACGTGGTAGGGTAGGTCGCGTTCAGCAACTGTTGGCCGCGCCTAAGATACTCAGTAATGTCACTGTCTTCGTAAGCTTGGACAGTTCCCAACCGCTTCTGAAATTTGTCGATTACCTGTCTTACTGAAATCACGCTTTCTAATAGAATGGGCGTGATGATGGTTAGCGATTGGTAAGTGTCCTGGAGTGGGTCGGTGATGCCAGCCCTGGTGCTCCAGATGATGGAGTACGTGCTGCCAGGCATGAGGACGTTCGACGGAATATCTACATAAAACACTCTAGAGTCGCCATCCTCAGCTAACAGCACCCCTGCACCATAGGCGGCGCTGTAGACTGTGTTCATCATATTAC
>Ga0315288_10001867_pt1 | contig 27319 bp, 20 predicted proteins | sample YL17G11_20_MG_FD_203454 | JGI IMG/M metagenome (GOLD analysis project Ga0315288, IMG submission 203454) | Sediment microbial communities from Yellowstone Lake, YNP, Wyoming, USA - YL17G11_20 | ecosystem: Environmental > Aquatic > Freshwater > Lake > Sediment | place: USA: Wyoming | collected... | reverse complement strand
TATAAACAATTTTAGTGATTGGCACAAATAAGTGTTGTTTAATGCCAGATTTAATCCATGGGCTTGTATTTAAAGGCGGATTTGGGTCAGGATTTAATGCCCGCTTGATAATATGAGAAGTGAAATCAAGAAAGGTTGGTATCAAGTTTTTATCCGTCTTATGGTCAGATAATAACATCAGCACTTTTTTCTCTATTTTATCTTTAAGTAGTGCAAGGTTAATTTTCTGCTCAGGTTTATTCTGATGTTTAATTTTATTAGCATACAATGCGGTATCACGGTCAATCTTTTGCGCAAGAGTTTTATATCCTATTCGTTTATTTGCCATTTCTTCACTTAATTTCACTTGCGACATAATTTCCTGATGGGCTTGTTTTTCCAATATTTTATTTACTTGTGTAAAAAACGAAAGCCGGTCACCGCCACAGGCATTAAGATAATCCATAATCGACTTAAGACCTGGATTACTAATAAGACCGTTCTCAAGTTGCGCAATATAACTTCGACCCGATTTTGTTTTAATACCCATTCGCCGAGCAACATCGCTTTGAGTCAGATTTGATTGTTTTCTTATTTTCTTAAGGATATTAGCCATTTCTTTATTAAAAATAAACATACACTATATGTTAGTTATAACTAACGCTCTTGTCACGGCAATTTTTGGTCTAACTACCTAAATTCCATATTCTTAATTCGATATTCTCTTTGGGATACGGTATAATGGAGGGTATCTACTTATGATTTAATTATAGAGTATGAAAGAGAATATATTGCGAGGTTAATTTAGGGTTCAAAATAGGGTTCAATTTGTCCATCAAATTCAGCATTAATTAACGATTAAATTTGCATATCTAAAACCGCATATATCAGGTTATATAACAGGGTATATATCATGCAGTATATCAGGAAGTATAATGGTCTATTTATCAGGAAATATATCAGGTATTTCAATACGGATTAAAACACGGTATTTATCACCCCACTCGGAAAAACACTATACAAAGAGTGCTATTTTGTCACAATTAACTTTTTAGTTTCTGTCCCCCATTGCACAAAATAAATACCCGGCATTATCCCTTTCAGTGAGATTTTCATTTCTGCTGTCTTGTCATTGCGCTGTCCGTTTCGGACCCTGGTAATCTCCTTTACCACCTTTCCCGACACATCATACAATTTTAGCGTCAAGCGTGAAGCGTTGAGTAACGAGCTATTTAACGGCACACGGACACGAACCACGGACTTCGCCGGATTAGGATAAATTTCAAACGTAAAGCGGCTAGCGGAAAGCGACAAGCGGTTTTCTTCCACCCCCGGCATCACATCTCGAATTACTGAAATACTAGAAGAGTTATAATTTGCGACATAGACCTGATTTTGCAGAGTATTATGTGTAAAGCAAATTGGATCTTCGTTTACATTAATTGATGCAATTGTTTGGTTAGTGGCGCAATCAATCACTGTTACTGTATTACTTCCATTATTAGCGCAATAAACTTTATTATTAATTGGATTATATAACAAAGCACATGGATTACTATCTACTTCTATAGTCGTAGTCACTGAATCAGTTGAACAATCGATTACGGTTACATTATTACTACCTTTATTGGCACAATATACTTTATTATTAATAGTGTTATGTACTAATGCACAAGGATTAATTCCGACAGAAATAGTTGCACTCACTGAATCAGAAATGCTGTTAATAACTGCTACATTGTTACTACCTTGATTAGCTACATATACTTTGTTATTAATTGAATTACATGTTAAAGCACACGGATTATATCCTACAAAAATTTCTTTTACAATTTGACTGGTTATTCCGTCAATAACCACAACACTGGGACTGTAATTACTGGCACAATATATTTTGTTGTTAGTCGAATGAAAAGCTAAAAGACTAAATCTCGGACCGACCGGAACAGATGTAATTACTTGATTAGTTATACCATCAATTACTGATACAAACGAAGCTCCGTAATTCGCACAATAAACTTTATTCATAATAGGATTATAAACTAAACCACAGGGATTATTTCCTACGGTGACAGTTATAGTGACAGTATTAGTCAATATGTTAATCACAGAAACAGAATTATAATAAGTATTAGAACAATATAATTTATTATAAGTTGGATTATAAGCCAATGCCCAAGGACCAGGTCCGACTGGAATGTCAGTGATTATTTGATTAGTCAAACCATCGATTACTGTTACATTGTAACTTTCTTTGTTTGCAGAATATATTTTATTATTAATTGGATTAAACAATAAATCAAAAGGTCGGTGATATCCAACTGGAATCGTCTTTATTACCTGATTAGATGTTCCATCAATCACGGTAACGCTGTTACTATAATCTCCATTAGCAGAATAGATTTTATTGTTAGTAGTATTATAAATTAAGGTATTCGGTTGACTTCCCACTGTAATCGTAGTAACCACTTGATTAGATAAACCATCAATCACTGTTATATTATCACTATAACTATTTGCCACATATATCTTATTGTCGGTCGGGTTGTGAACTAAAGCACAAGGACGATTTCCCGCTGGGATGGTTGTAATAACTGAATTCGTTACACCATCAATTACAGTTATATTATTACTAAAAGAATTTGCGCAATACACTTTATTATTAATTTGATTATATGATAATGCCTGTGGACGTTGCCCGACCGTAATAGTGGCAATAACCTGATTTGTTGAACCATCAATCACCGATACACTATTACTTGACATATTAGCACAATAAATCTTATTATTAGTTTGATTATAGACTAAAGCATTCGGACTGCTTCCCACCAAAATACCTGCGATAAGTTGATTTGTTGCACCATCAAACACTGCGATATCACCAGTGTATCCACATGCGCAGTAAATTTTATTGTTTATTGAATTATAGGATAAAACAGTCGGGTATCCTCCAACATTGAATCTGGTAATTACAGAATCGGTCTCACAATCTATAATAAAAACTCTTGCGCTGATTTCCGTTCTCCCAGCACAATAGATTTTATTGTTTATTGGGTTATACACCAGTGCGTAGGGTCGATCTGATAAGATAATGTTCTTAATTACAGAATCAGTCATACAATCAATGACTATAATCGTACTGTCAATATTAGGGTAATATCCGCAGTTAGCAACATATATTTTATTATTAGTTGAATTCCAGCAAAGAGCGGTAATACTACTTCTTAATGTTCTCAATGAAATTTTCGCTACTTTTTGATTAGTCATTCCATCAATTATAATTACACAATTACCTTCTTCGCCACCGACATAGATTTTATTATTAGTCGCATTATAGGTAAAGGCTTGAGGGTTTGACATTCCACAGAGTGAATCTGGAATATAAATTGTCGTTTCCAACCATTGTGCAGATAGAAGGGCTGGGAGAAGTAAAAATAATAAATAAAAGTGTTTCATAAACACCCTCTATTTTGTAATTACTAATTTCTTTATTTCCGATATATCACTTACCTGCACAAAATAAACACCCGGCAATATTCCCTTAAGTGAAACTCTTACGAGATTGTCATTGCGCTGTCCGTTTCGGACCCTGGCAATCTCCTTTACCACCTTTCCCGACACATCATACATTTTTACAACCAAGTTGTCACCCTGAACTTGTTTCAGGGTCCACGGTAAACGAAGAGTAAAAAATGATTTCGCCGGATTCGGATAAACTTCAAACTCTCTTACTTCTTGCATCTGACCTCTTGTTTCCTCCATCCCTGGCATCACATCCCGAATTACTGAGATACTGGAACTATTATAATTTGCCACATAGACCCGATTCTGCTGTGGATTGTAAGTAAAAGCTCGAGGTCCACTTCCAACTATAATTGTTGTAATCACACTATTTGTCGCACCATCAATCACGGTAACATTGTCACTTCCGTGATTTGCACAATATACTTTATTGTTAATTGAATTGTATAACAAAGCTTGTGGATTACTACCAACTTGGACTGTTGTAATTATCGAATTAGTTAAACCATCAATGACTGTTATATTGTTACTTCCTTCATTAGCGACATAGACTTTGTTATTTAAATTGTTGTATGCTAATGCACAAGGACTATTTCCTACTGAAATGGTTGTAATCACGGCGTTGGTTGCACCATCAATTACTGTGACACTATTAGTACTCTCGTTGGCACAATAGGCTTTATTATTTGTGGGATTATAGTTTAAAGCGCGTGGTTTACCTCCTACCAGAATATTCGTAATTACTGAATCTGATGTACCATCAATTACAGTCACATTATTACTCCGATAATTAGCACAATATATTTTATTGTAAGTAGAGTTATATATTATGTGAAAAGGATTATTCCCTATCGGTACAGTTGTAATTACTGAATTCGTTGAGCCATTAATCACAGTAACACTATTACTCCAAGTATTCATGCAATATACTTTATTAGTGCTTTGATTATAAACAAAAGCATGAACGCCCTCTCCGGCAGCAATGGTTGTAATCACTGTGTTTGCTTCACCATCAATAATCATCACATTATTGTTATCCCAATTGCCGCAATATACTTTATTATTTATTAGGTTATAGCCTAATGCACAAGGATAACCTTCTACTTGAATGGTAGCAATTGGTAAATTTGTCGCGCCTTCAATAATTGTCACATTACTGCCCGATAAATTAGCTGAATATACTTTGTTGTTCGTCGAATTATACACTAACGAGTAAGGATAATAATATCCTACAAATACGGTTGTAATTATCGAATCGGTTGCTCCATTAATTACACACACACCACTGCCAATATTGGTGTAATATATCTTGTTATTTGTTGGATTATAGATTGAAGCAGTAGACCTGTCAAATGGAATCACAAAAATCACTGAATCGCTGGCACAATCAATTACAGTGATAATACAATTATCATGACTAGCGCAATAGATTTTATTGTTAGTTGAATTATAGGTTAAGAGACGACTATACTTTTCTTCTGGTATAGAAATCGCTGCGGTCACTGAATCAGTTGCTCCGTCGATCACAGTTATGCTCTCTGATAAGTTAGCACAATAGACCTTATTGTTGAGCGGATTATAAGCTAAATCACAAGGATAGGCTCCTACTGAAACTGTTGTAATCACTGAATTGTTCGCACCATCAATCACTGTTACATTGTTACTATAATCATTTGCGCAATAGACCTTGTTGTTAGTTGAGTTCCAGACCAATGCATAAGGTACACTTCCGACTGGAATCGTTGTTATGACTGAATTATTTGCTCCATCAATCACTGTAACGTTATTGCTATAATAATTAGCACAATAGACCTTATTATTGGTATTATTATAGGCTAAAGCAGTACCTCCAATTTGTATTGTTGTGATTACCGAGTTGGTTAGCCCGTCAATAACGGTTACATTACTTCCTGCACAATAGACCTTGTTATTGGTCGGATTATATAGTAAATCAACGGGACTGCTTCCGACAGGGATTGTTGTAATTACTTGATTGGTTGCACCATCAACGACCGTAACATTATCGCTAAACTCATTGGCAGAATATACTTTATTGTTAGTAGAGTTCCAACAAAGGGCGCTAATCCAGTCTCCTGCCGGGATTTTTGCAATCTTATCGTTCGTTTCTCCGTCAATTACAATCAAACGATTACCTTCTCTGCCGCCAACATAGATTTTGTTATTCATCGCATTATAGGTGAGAGCTTGGGGCCATATAACTCCAGAGAGTGAATCCGGCAAATAAATCGTTGTTTCCAGCCATTGGCTATATAAGATAGCAGGAAGGAGTGAGCAGAGAGCAGTGAGAATTAAAAATAATATATTAAACTTTTTCATAATAACTCATTATTTTGTTACTACTAATTTTTTAGTTATTGACTCGTCTCCAATCTGCAAGAAATATATTCCCTGGCTTATTCCTTTAAGCGAAACTCTTAACTCTCCCAGCTTGTCATTGCGAGCCGTAGGCGTGGCAATCTCCTTTACCTCCTTTACCACCTTTCCCGCCACGTCATACATTTTTACGATAATTTTGTCACCCTGAACTTGATTCAGGGTCTGCGGTAAGCGGACAACGAAAAATGCCCTCGCCGGATTCGGATAGACTTCAAACATTCTTACTTCTTGCATCTTACTTCTTACTTCTTCAATTCCTGGCATCACATCCCGAATTACCGAAATACTGGAAGAACCATAATTTGCTACATAAACTCGGTTCTGCAGATGGTTGTAGGTAAAAGCGATTGAGCGTCTGCCAATACCAATTATTGTAATCACCTGATTTGTCTCACCGTCAATCACGGTCACATTATCGCTTTCCGCATTAGCACAATATATTTTATTATTGATTGTGTTATAAACTAATGCACGAGGTTGATTCCCTACTGAAATTGTTGTAATTACTGAGTTGGAAACACCATCAATCAAAGCAACAGTATGGTTTCCATTAGCGGAATAAATCTTATTATTAGTTGGATTACAGGCTAAAGCACAGGGATTGCTTCCTACCAGTATTGTTGTAATCACTTGGCTGGTTGCTCCATCAATTACCGTCACATCATTGCTTTCGTTATTAGCACAATATATCATGTTGTTAGTCGGATTATAAACTAAAGCCCATGAGCCCCTTCCGCTTGGTACTGTTGTAATGACTTGGTTGGTTGCACCATCTATAACAGTTACAGTACCAATATAACTGTAAGGAGTGCCAACATTAGCACAATAGACCTTATTGTTGATTGGATTATAGGCTAGAGCATAAGGAAGATCTCCTACAGGAATGGCAGCAATAACGGAATTGGTTGTACCATCAATCACAGACAAATTATCATTGTTAATATTAATACAATATATTTTGTTATTTATTGAGTTATAAAGTATGTGATGCGGACCGTCTCCAACTGGAATTGTTGTAATCACCTGATTAATAATCCCATCAATCACAGTTACATCATTACTCCAATAATTAACGCAATATACTTTACAATTGGTTGGATTATAAGCTAAAGCATAAGGTTTATTCCCAGCAGGGACAGTTGTAATTATTGAATTGGTAGCACCGTCAATTACTGTAACGTTACCTGCATAACAATTAGCACAATAAACTTTATTATTCGTTGGATTATAGGTTAAAGCGCGAGGACAACTTCCTACCGGAATTATAGTAATTACCGAATCACCTGCACCACAAATCACTGCTATTTCATGCCACCAGTAACTAGCTGAATAAACTTTATTATTAGTCGGATTATAAATTAAAGCACAAGGATAAAATATCGGTGAAATTGTTATGATTAATGAATCTATAATACCATCAATTATTATTATCTTACAGCGATTATAATTAGCACAATATAATTTATTATTACTTGGATTATAGACTAACGTATGCGGTCCGAGTTCTACAGAGATTGTCGTAATTATTTGATTAGTTGAACAATCAATCACAATTACATTTTCACCCCAATCATTGACACAATACAATTTATTGTAAGTCTGATTATATGCTAAATCAAAAGGTCCTCCACCTGTCTGAATAGTTCCGACCACTAAATCTGTTGAGCCATGTATTACTGAAATATTACCATTTGAATAGTTAGCACAATACACTCGATTATTAACTTGATTATACAACAAAGCACGCGGTTCATTTCCAACAAGAATTGTTGTAATTATTAAATTCGTAGCACCATGAATTACAGTTAAGCTGTTACTAACCTTATTGGCACAATAGACTTTGTTATTAGTGGAATTATAAACTAAAGCACATGGATCATCTTCTACCATAACTGTTGTAATCACTGAATTAGATGTTCCTTCAATTACGGTCACATTATCACTACCAATATTTGCGCAATAAATTTTGTTATGAATTGGATTATAGACTAAAGCACAAGGATTATATCCTACAGGAATTGTTGTAATAACCTGGTTAGTTACACAATCAATAATAGTTACACTATGACTGTTGTAATTAGCCGCATAAACTTTATTATTATAAGAATTCCAGCAAAGTGCTTTAACATTGTTACCCGTTGGTATTTTTGCAATCTTTTGATTTGTTGCACCATCCATTACGATTACACAATCGCCATATTCACCACCAATATAGATTTGATTAGTCGTCGAACTATAGGTGAAAGATTGAGGATAATTAATTCCATACAGAGAATCTGGCACGTAAATTGTTGTTTCCAGCCATTGGCTATATAAGAAAGCGGGAAGGAGTGAGCAAAGAGCAGTGAGAATTAAAAATAATATCTTAAACTTTTTCATAACTGCCTCCAAAAATGATTGCTATCAAATATTAATACTAACCTTATTGCTTGTCAATAGTTATGTTCGTTACAAGATTACACAGACGCCGTTCCGAGAGAAACGAGGAATCTCATGCGATTCTTTGCTGAGTTACCCTAATCCTTCTACTCGTGAGATTCTTCACTTCGTTCAGAATGACAGACGGCGACGGGTTCAGAATGACAACTGTTACCTATGGCTGTAGTTTTCAGTATTGTGGTCTATCGTTGCGAATAATTCTTACCGCATCTTTACCCAACAAATTGGTTAAATTTGAAATCAATTCTTTACTTAAATTTACTCCCGGCTCATTCTGACGATAGATTGAAGAAGTTTGGTCTGGATTTTTGACCTTAAAGAAAATCGGTTTTGTCCCCTCATGTTTCTCTAAAATATTTTTAATCATCGCACTCTTTTCGCTAAACACCTCAGCCGAAACGCCAATTACCAGATTATCAAAATAAGTTTGCCATTGGGAAAATAGTATGATGTCTTTGGCTTCAATCTGGGTTTTGATTTCATCTCGGCTCCCAATTCTACCTCGAATAATCACTGGTGTGTCGGGTCTTAAAAACTCGCGACTTCGGGCATAGACGTCTGAAAAAGCAATAATCTCAGTCATCCCGGTAAAATCTTCAAGATTGAAAATTGCGTAATCTTTTCCCTTGCGGTCTTTTTTCTGCTGTCGGGTAACAATTACACCGCCTAAATAAACTGTGTTTTTAGGTTTGGCATTTTTATTACCAGCATTGGTACTATTTTGTATCGAATTCTGTTTGTTTAAGAAGTTATCAATTCGGTTTATTGGTAGTAATGCCAGAGCACCGAGTTCGGTTTCAAAATTATCCAGAGGATGGCACGAGAAATAAAAACCAAACGCCTCTTTTTCATAAGTCAGCATTTCTTCTTTGGTCGTTGACGAAGAAGCACCCTGATTATTATTCATATCATTAACCACTGGTTCTGAGCTCGTTTCACCAAAAAGCAAATTCTGTCGTTCCAAATACTGCAGCCGCTCGGAACCGACCCGCTCTAACTCATTCTCTAATTTCGAGAGCAAATAGGTGCGGCCTTTGTCAATTGTATCTAATGCACCGGCTTTGATTAACATTTCGTAAACTTTTCGGCTCGCATCTTTACGGATTCGCTTTAAGAAATCACGGAATGATTTATACGGACCATTCTGTCGCTCGTTGGCAATTGCTTCACAGACTTTTTGTCCTAAATGCTTAATGCCACCTAATCCATAGCGGATTTTATTATCTTCAATTGTAAATTCAAAATTACTGCAGTTAATATCGGGCGAAAGAATCTCAATGCCGTTCCGACGACAATCTTTAATTAGAATATTAAGCTTGTCGCTATCGCTGATTTCACTGGTTAAAAGTGCTGCCATATACTCGATTGGATAATTGGCTTTTAGATAAGCGGTGAGATAAGATAGATGTGCATAGCCAATCGAGTGCGACTTATTAAAACCATAACCGGCAAAAGGAGCAATTAAATCAAAAATGTCGACCGCTTGCTTTTGGGTAAAATGGTGCGCTTTGGCACCTTCGATAAACGATTCCCGCATTGCTTCCATTTCTTCAGCAATCTTTTTACCCATTGCTTTACGTAGTTTATCCGATTGGACCGGTGTAAAACCAGCAATTACCGCGGCAATCTGCATGACTTGCTCTTGATAAACCATGATACCGTAAGTTTCTTTTAATATTTTTTCAACCGATGGGTCGAAATAAGTAATTTTAGATTGTCCCAATTTACGTCGGATAAAATCTTCAATATCAACATTACCTAAAGGACCGGGACGATAAAGTGCAATCACCGCACTAATATCATCAATTTTGTCCGGCTTTAATTTCCGCAAGATGTCCCGCATACCCTGGCTTTCTAATTGGAATAATCCCATCGTATCGGTTCTTTGTAAAAGTTCGTAAGTTTTTTTGTCATCGAGCGGTATAGATTTTTTGTTAAGAGGTTTACCTTCGCGCTGACAAATCATAAAAGTGTTCTCAATCACCGATAGCGTTTTAAGTCCTAAAATGTCCATTTTCAATAAGCCAACATCGGCTAGCGCATTCATATCATACTGAGTGCAAATTTCACCATCCGCGGTTCGATACAGCGGCACAAACTCAAGTAATGGTTTGGGTGCAATCACCACACCTGAAGCATGAATTGATGCGTGTCGCGCCAGGCCTTCTAATTTCTCCGCAATTTCAATCATTTCTTTGTACCGTGGCAAGCTTTCAATCAGGTCTTTTAATTCTCGGGTCGTTGCCAGGGCTTCACCAATTTTAGCTCCGAATGGGATTAACTTAGCGATTCGGTCAACTTCGCTATAGGGAATATCCAATACCCGACCGACATCACGAACTGCCGCTCGCGATGCCATCGTTCCAAATGTAATAATCTGGGCAACTGAATCCTTTCCGTATTTCTGATGAATGTGATCGATAATCTCCCCTCTTCGGTCATCGGCAAAATCAATATCAATGTCCGGTAAGGTAACTCGTTCCGGATTCATAAATCGTTCAAAGATTAACCCGTAGTGTATCGGGTCGATATCGGTAATGCCTAAGGTGTAAAGAACCAAACTGGAAACTGCTGAACCTCGACCTGGTCCAATTGGAATATCCTTTGAGTGGGCAAAATCGATAATATCTTTAACAATCAAAAAATAACCGGCAAAACCCATATGAGCAATGATTCTTAACTCATGTTTCAATCTCTCTTCAATTTCCCGAGTTATTGTCGGGAAACGTTCTTTAAGCCCTTTGTGAGTGAGTTTACTTAGATAATCGAAATCGCTCCTATTTTCTTCTGCGTCTGGAATCGGAAATGCTGGTAAATAAAACTTTTTCCCGCCAACTTCTAAAAGTAAGTGACATTTATCCGCAACTTCAATCGTGTTATGGATTGCCTCCGGGATGTCGTGAAAAAGGTGTGCCATCACATCCGGTGATTTAAAATAGACCTCGGTGCTTTCAAACTTCAATCGTTTACTGTCAGTTACTTTTTTCCCAGTTTGAATACAGACTAATGCGTCATGGGCTTTGACATCAGTAGCTTCCAAATAATGACAATCGTTAGTCGCAACCACCTTGACGCCCATTTCTGATGATATCTGCATGATACCAGCTAGTGATTTTTCGTTTTCTGGTATGCCTAAGCGGTTAATTTCTAAATAGAAATTATCGTTACCAAAAATACTTTGATAAATTTCTAAAAGTTCGCGCGCCTTTTCAATATCGTCGCGCAGTAAGTAATAATTTATTTCACCTTTAAGGCAACCAGACATTGCAATTAATCCTTGACTGTGTTGAGCTAGCAGTTCTTTGTCTACTCTTGGTCGGTAATAAAAACCCTCAATATAAGCATTAGAGACCAGTTTAATTAAATTACTATAGCCGGTGAAATCTTTACACAAAAGCGTAAGGTGAAAACTCACTCCCGAAAAATCTTTAGGTAGAATTCTTTCTTTCCTTGAGGTTGGCGCAACATAAACTTCCGCGCCGATTATCGGATTGACACCTTCTGCCGAACAGGTTTTGTAGAATTCAATTGCGCCAAAGAGATTGCCATGGTCGGTAATCGCAACCGCCGGCATCTTAAATCTTGCCGCTTGCTTTGCTAATTTAGAAATTCTGAGCGCACCATCTAATAGACTATACTCAGTATGATTGTGAAGATGAACAAACTCAGCTGATTTCATACGGTTCCATTAATATCACCACGGAGACACGGAGTCACAGAGAAAAAATAGAGAAAGGACTCTGTGCCCTTTGTGTCTCTGTGACTCTGTGGTATATCTTTCTATCATATTACCTTTGCTGATTATGGTTTATATTCAAATTCCAAATGTAGTTTTAGCGATTCTTCTTGCGCGAATTCGCCCGCTAATGGCGGTAGCGTTTGGGTGATAATTACCGCTCGTTCTGCGGAGCGGTCATAAAGTTCATTACTCGAACTCTTTTCAATTTTAATGCTGGTTATATGTCCGTCCTTTTGAATCACAAAATAGATTGTGGTCGAAAATTTGACTCCCGAACTAGCGAATGGATTGACCCAATTACTGCCGATTTTCGATAAAATCGCGTCGATATAATATGAATGCTTACCGCCTTTGCTCGATAGTTTTAGTCCAATGTTTGACCCGATTTGCTGTCCCGGTTTTTTGGAGGTTGATTTTGGTTTGCTTTTTATAGTTTTTGTCTTAGCCACCGCTTCTTTTGTAACTACCGCTACATTTGCTTCTGGTCCAGTTTTCTCCACACCTGCTTCTAAACTGACCACTGAAACCTGAAACACATCTGGATATAACCTATCTTTATTCTGTGGTTTTGCAACACCAATTATGATTAAAAATATTGCTAAATGTCCAATAAATGAAAATACCAGTTCTTTTTTCATACTATTATACGATAATACAATATAATATAAAATTATTGAAAATACAATTAATTATTTTTAATTAATCTATTTCTTGAGTTTTGTTTTTTTGACTGCTTGAGGATTTGCTACCAAACCAATATTCTCAATACCAACTTCTCGAATTTTACTTATTACATTGATTATTAAACCATAATTTACCGTCTCATCGGCAATCAAATAAACTTGATTTGTTGACTTTTTAGAAAGTATTTGCGTCAGCACCGAAGAGAATTCTTTAACATCAGTTAATTTGTCTTCAATGTAGATTTTCCTTTGTTTGTCAACTGTTACCGAAATACCTTCAGTTTGTTGCGGAACCGCTGCTGAACTACGTGGCACCGAAACCGGGATCCCAGCTCGAGTCAGAGCAACACTGATTCCGGCAATCATAAAAATTATCATCATGGTAATACTTACATCAGCAAGCGATGTAAGATTAATGTCGGCGAGATAATTTAAGCGCGGGCTGTTCCCGATTTTACGATTGTTCATTTTGTTTTATGATTTGATTGATAAAAAGAGTTTTTTACTCACTTGTAAATCTTATTGCGGTTTTTCTAAAATCACTAATAATTTCTAGTGACCAGCGTTCCATATCGTTGGCAAAACTTTTTACTCTGCCGACATAATAATTATAGGCAACGACCGCGGGAATTGCCACGAGCAGTCCGGCAACCGTTGTTACCAAAGCATCGGAAATACCTGGTGCGATTATTTGTAAAGTAACAACTGGAATATGTCTCACGCCCAAGAATGCTTCTAAAATCCCCCAGACCGTTCCCAGCAGTCCTAAAAATGGACTGGCCGTGCTGGCTACCGCTAAAAACGCAAGATTCTGTTCAAGATGTTCAACTTCTGATGATATGGTTCGGCTTAATGCATCATTTACATTGGGCAGTAATTCTAATAACGCAGACGGTATACTGGCTACATTTTTTTTAAGTTTGTCATCAGAGTCGGGATTATTTTTTATAATCCGATGCCATTCTTCGTTTGCGGAAAAGACCAATTTTGACAAAAGACAAGTCGGATATTCCGTAGTTATTCTAACAAATTCTAAAACTGAAGACCGACTCTTAAACATTTCGTAGATAAATTGATTGTTTCTTTTTATTTTTCGAAAACGGATATATTTATTAATAGTAATTGCCCACGTAATAATCGAAAAGATGATGAGTATTAAAACGATAATTTTGGCAAAAAGACCAAGATCCCATAAAACTGAAAAAAAACTCGTGTTCGCGGGCGGGACAAATGGTTCCATTTAATTTATGGGAGTGCGGAATAGCGCTCTTGGGCTAATTTAGCCTCCGGCGTATTGGGATGATTATCAAAAACTCTCTTATAATATTCTTTTGCTTTTTTTATCTCGTTCATTGATTCGTAAGCAAGTCCTGTTTTATAAATTGCCGATATAACTTTATTTCCTTGCGGATAATTGGTTATCACTTTTTCATACTCTAAAACTGCATCCGGGTATAACTTTTTTGTGTAATAGCATTCGCCAATCCAATATTGAGCGTTATCGGAAAGTTCGGTGTCCGGGAAATACTTAAGATAGCGTTTAAATCCTTCAATCGCTACATCATAACTGCTACGTGTATAATCCAGATATGCTGTATTATAAAGTTCATCCGGGTCAACTGGCGTCAATGGTTTAGTGGTTAAGGTTTCGGTTCTCATTGGTTCATTGCGGGATATGCCTAATTTTTGATAAAGTCGACTTAGCCCCTCTTGGCTATCATCGGTTTTTGCGGACAGCTGTGCTAAATCTTGACGGATATTTTCTATCTCGGTTAGAAGGTCGGCATTCATTTCCATCAATAGTTGCGTTTGAACTTTAGATAAACTGTCGACTCGACGCACCGCAATTTCTAAACTATCCATCTTTGTTCCGCTACGCACCCAACGCCAGGTTGAAGAACAACCGGGGAAAGAAATAGCAGATAGTAGCATAACTACTAAGACCAGTATCCTATATCGTCCCAGCTTTATTATCATCCTACTATCTGCTATCGCCTAATATTATTTTTTACTTTTGAACGAATTCGCAGCGGCGGTCTTTCCAATGTTCGTCAGGATTTTCTGTCACCAATCGCTCTTCACCGTAACTAACCGTACTTAACCTTGCTTTATCGATACTAAGTTTAATCAGATAGTTCTGAGCTGAAGTCGCACGTCGCCAGCCTAATGCGATATTGTATTCCGATGTTCCCATTGGGTCGCAATGACCTTCAATTACAATGTTTACGGTTGGATTGTCTTTTAAAACTTGCGCATTAGCCTTGAGAATTTCTGCATCACCCATTCGAATGTCAGATTTATCAAAGTCGAAATAAATCGCATTTAATGTTAACGTCGGAGAAATGACTTCATTCTCTTCAGTCGGTGGTAGCGGTTGTGGTGGTAGTTGAATCGGTTCTTGTTTAACAACTTTTTTCGGACAACCAACGATGCTTACAAGTAAAATTAAGCTTACGATGATTCCGCTTATCTTGAGTGCATTTTTCATAATGCCTCCTCTCTATTTATTATTTTATTATACTTTATAATAATTAGATTTTTACTTTCTGTCAATAATTAATTTTTTATTAAAATCATCTTTTAAGATACCGTATAAGAACATATTATGCCATATTCCATTTCGCCATCGTGTTTCGTAAAGAATACCTTCTAATAAAAAATTATTTTTTTCTAACACTCGTAGCGAAGCGGTATTACTTGCAAAAGTGCTTGCATATACCCGATGCATTTTAAGTTTATTAAAGGCAAAATCTAAAGCCATTTTCACTGCCGAGCTGGCAATGCCTTTTCGCCAATATTTTTTTCCCAACCAGTAACCTAATTCGCAATTTTTATTTTTTTTGTCAATCCTACTTAACGAAACAACACCGATAATAGTTTCGGTATCTTTCACCCCGATTCCCAAAATATAGGCTGATTTTTCTTTCCATGCTTTCTGGCTCGATTTGATAAATTTTACTGCATCCGTTCTACAATAAGGATATGGGATTTGGATTGTATACTGAACAATCGCTTTATCTCTTACATTTTTATATATACTCTGCGCATCCTTGAGTTGCAATGGTCGTATTGTAATTTGTGGTCTGGGCGATTTGAGATTAGAAAATTCTATCTGCATTAACGTCGGTCTTTTTCCATTAAAGACTTTTACCACGAATAAGACGAATAAACCGAATTACACAAATAACTATTTTCTTTTCATTCGTGCTATTCGTAAATTCGTGGAATTCGTGTTCCATTCCTTATTCTCTATTTAATATGTGATAGAAAACTAAACCGCCCCTGGAATTCCTTAGGACGATAATCAGGTAAAAGCATTGGTGATTTCCGTTCTTTAGTAATTCCGGCTTTTTCTAATTCCTGGTGATATTTCTTAACATGCTCTAAACCGCCATTATCCGCACTCATCATCTTTAATGCTTTTTCCGCTGCGTGTATTCCTGCCCGTCGACCAAAAACTAGAATATCCAATAAAGAATTACCCATCAGACGATTCCGTCCATGCACGCCGCCGGTCACTTCACCTGCGACAAAAAGACCTGGTACATTCGTTTCACCATATTCATTACATAGGACTCCGCCATTCTGATAATGCTGGGTTGGATAAGTTAAAACCGGTTCTTTAGTCATATCAATCCCGAATTTCGTAAACTGCCGAGCCATTGCTGGTAGTTGTTTAGCAATCGTCCCTGCCCCGGACTTAAGTTCGATTAACGGTGAATCAAGCCAAACACCACCGGCTAAAGTCGTAGCGATACCTTTCTTTCTATCCTGGACTTCTCGTATGATTGCTGACGACACAACATCTCGGGTTTCCAATTCATAGATAAATCGTTCGCCTTCCGCATTAACAAGTTGGGCACCAACACCACGCACCTTTTCTGTAATCAACTGGCCAACTATCTGCTCGGGATAGGCAACACCGGTCGGGTGATATTGAATCGTATCAATAAACGCAAGTTTTGCGCTAGCACGATAAGCAAGCACTAAACCATCCGCGGTTGCTCCATAATGATTAGATGTCGGAAATTCTTGAATGTGTAATTGACCGGCGCCGCCCGTAGCAAGGATTGTTGCCTTGGCTTTAACAACAAAGACTTCGCCATTTTCCACATTGACTAAAACAGCGCCGACACATCTTCCCTCTTTATCTGTAAGAAGGTCTAAGGCTGCGGTATATTCCAATGGTTTAATATTATTATCAATGAATTCATCTTTAAGACAGCGCATCATCTCAGCGCCCGTGTAGTCGCGACAAGGATGCATTCGCTTTCGCGAGGTACCGCCGCCGTGTATTGAAAGCATTGTGCCATCATCCGCTTTATCAAAAATTACACCCAATTCTTCCAGCCAGCGGATGATTTCTGGACCATCTTTTACCATCGCTGCGACTAGTTCCGGTATATTTTTATATCCGCCTCCACCAACAATATCAAGATAATGAATTGCTGGCGAATCATTTTCTTTATCCGCCGCTTGAATGCCACCTTGAGCCATAGTCGTATTGGCATCGCCCACCCGTAATTTTGTGACTAAAAGAACTTTGGTTTTTAACGCATTTGCCATTAATGCCGCCGTGACACCCGCGCCACCACCGCCAATAATTAAAACGTCGGTCTCAAATTTTGGCGATGGCACAGAAAAATCCTCTGGTGTAATATGCGAATAGGCTTCGAAAAGATTAGCGAATTCATGGGGTGTCTTATTACCTTTATTAGGACCAACCAACAACTCGCGCATCGTGCCTTTTTTATAATCAGGATGATATGCTTCTAACAATGCAGTGCGGTCCGGAAGGCTTAAGAGCGGAATTTGCTGCGTCATTCTTGCTTGACGGGTTGCCTCTAATTTCTTAATCGATTCCTGAAATTCTGGTGGATACATTTAATCCTCTCTAACCACAGATTAACACAAGATTGACACCAGATATAAAAGAATTAACCACTGACAACACAGAATACACAGAAAATAAATTCAGTGACTTCGGTGCCTTCTGTGGTAATTTTTTCTTATTTATCTTGTGAAAATCTGTGAAATCTCGTGGTTTCATTACTTTTCGATGTCTCTTTTTTGATATTTTTCTTTCAATTCGTCAGTTGAATTTTTCATAAGGACTGCAATCTCTTCATCGTATTTCTTCGCTTTCATATCTTCCAATCGTTTATTAAGGTGTGGTGCTTTCTTCAAAGTATATGCTCCATAAATACGTCTTGCGGCAAGTGCAACATTATATTGAACAATTTCCGCAGGACAACGAGTCGCACATAGACCACACATGATGCAGTCAAACGATAAATTCGAAACCTTTTGGTAATCTCCCCTGATTGCTGCATTAATATAATCCATAACTTTAATATCTTGAGGACAGACCTTGGTACAACTGCCACACGAAATACATCGCATAATTTCCGGATATAATGCAACCAAAGTCTCAGTCGTTGGTTGTATTTTACTTAAATTATGTTGTGCCTTATTACCCGGATAGAATGGAATCTGTGCAAGATACATTCCATCTTCAATCTTAGTTTGACAAGCAAGTGCAACTTTTAACTTATAAGTATCTTTAGTTCGATATACCGTGCTACAAGCACCGCAAAAACCGCCTCGACAGCCACATCCGCGCACGAAAAGAAATCCTGCCGATTCGATTGCCTGAAGAATCGTCAATCCGTCCGGCACTTTGTATTCTTTGCCCATTATATAAATTGTTGCCAATTTTGCCATATATTCCTATTCTATATAATTTTTGACCACTGTTTACACGGATTTAACGGATTAAAAAATGTTGACCATAAAAATCCGTCTAATCGGTCCAATCCGTGGTTTCATTATCTTTCGTGCTTTCGTGGTAATTTTTTCTCTGTGGTTTCATGTTTTCCGATATTTTTTCATACCTTCTTCATATAAATCGTTGCCATAGCAGTCATTCACTACCACAACTGGAAAATCTTCTACCGTTAATTTCATAACCGCTTCCGGTCCTAAATCTTCGTAAGCCATCGTTTCACATTTCTTAATTCTTTTTGCAATTAATGCCGCTGCCCCGCCCACCGCCGCAAAATAAACACCGGTATATTTCTTTAACGCTTCAAGCACTTCGGGGGTTCGGTTTCCTTTACCAATCATTCCCTTCATTCCGTATTGAAGCAATGCTGGTGTATAGGGGTCCATTCTTTCTGAAGTGGTTGGGCCAGCTGGTCCAATCGGATAACCGGGTTTTGCCGGTGCTGGACCTACATAGTAAATAATTTGACCTTTAAGGTCAACTGGCAAGGGTTGTTTTGCGGTAAGCGCATCAGTAAGACGTTTATGTGCAGAATCACGACCGGTATAAATAATACCGGTAATTAAAACCGAATCACCGGCTTTTAAATCTTTTACCATTTCATCAGTTAATGGTGTTGTAATCTTTTTCATTTTCACCTCATCTATAAATTAACCACGAATGTACACGAATTGACACAAATAAAAAAATTAAATTTAGAAGAACCCTTTTCGTGTTTATTAGTGTTTATTCGTGGTTTCATATTTCAATTATAAGACTGCGGTTTTATGCCTTGCTGCATGGCAATTAATATTCACTGCGGTCGGCATACTTGCAATATGACATGGATAAGCTTCAATAAACACTGCGAGTGCCGTCACTCTGCCGCCGAATCCTTGTGGTCCGATACCTGTCTTGTTAATCTCTTCTAAAAGTTCTTTTTCTTTTTCGGCATAGAATGGGTCTGGATGAACTGAACCGATATCACGCAATAGTGCTTTTTTTGCACAATATGCAACCTTTTCAAAGTTACCACCAATACCAACACCAACAATGATTGGTGGGCAAGGGTTGGCTTTACTACGCATTACGCGGTCAATCACAAACTTCTTAATCCCTTCCCAACCCGCTGCCGGTGTCAGCATTTTAACTTCAGACATATTCTCACTACCGCCACCTTTTGGTGCAACGGTAATTTTGAGATTGTCACCTGATACAATTTCAGTATGAATAACTGCCGGAGTATTATCACCGGTATTCTTTCGACGTAAAGGGTCAGAGACGATTGATTTTCTCAAGTATCCTTCTTTATATCCTTTCGAAACACCGGCATTAATCGCATCGAATAATTCTCCTCCGACAACTTTGACACCAGAACCGACTTGAAGAAACACGACTGCAGTTCCAGTATCCTGACAAGCAGGAATCATTTCGTTTTTCGATATTTCGACATTTTCAATTAACTGATTCAATATATCTTTACCAGTTGGTGATTCTTCTATTTTTAATCCGCTTTTAAATGCGTTAACAACATCATCACCAATCAGACAATTTGCATCGATACATAATTTTGCAACCGTATCGACGATATCTTGATATTTAATCTCTTTCAATTTATGCTCCTTCCTTAATAAATCTTTTACCACGAATGACACCAATCAAACGAATGACACGAATAAAAAATCCTTGTTCGTGCTATTCGCACCATTCGTGCTATTCGTGGTAATCTTTTCCTTTGTCGCATTTTAACATTTTCAACACCCAGATTTCTGGTGTTTTCGGCAAGGTTTCTTTTGTAACTTCTATTTCTGAATTGCCAAATCTTTTGACATTCTTTTTATCTTTTGTAAAATCATCAACTTCCGCAATGGGAAAATCTAATACCGATGTTTTATAGTGCATTGGAATTAAAATCTTGGGATTAGTACCATTCATTATTTCAGTTGCAACTTTCTCATTGATTGTAAAATAGCCGCCAACCGGCACTAACAGAACATCAACATTGCCAATTTTCTCATATTCTTCTTTACTCAATCCGTGTCCCAAATCACCAAGATGTACAATTCTTAAACCATCGGCTTCAATTACAAATATAATATTATTACCGCGCTGCGTACCTTTTTGAGTATCGTGATAAGAACCGATTCCACTGATTTTAACATCTTTGACGGCCTTACTTCCCACTTCTTTAATAATTTTTGGTTGTCCTGTAACTTCCGAAACACAATTGTGGTCATCATGGTCATGGCTTATTAAAACAATATCGGCTGATTCATTGATTGGCTTATACCCAAGGGCATTATTAAAACAACCTGCTTTATAAGGATCGGTTATGATTTTAGTGCCATTATTTGTTGTTGTCAAAAACGAAGCATGTGCTAAAAATTTAACTTTCATATGAGTTTAAGACTAATAAAAATATTATAGTTAAGGTTATTCGAAAGTCAAGGTTGATTGGGTGATTAGGAAAGTATTTTTACTTATCTTCTTTTATTTCTGTTATATTCAATTCTTTCATTTTTCGATAAAGGTGTGCGCGGTCAATTTGCAATGCTTCGGCAGTTTTCGTCATATTCCAGTTGTGTCTGGTAAGTAATTTCAAGATATATTCCCGTTCAAAATCATCTCGTGCATCTCTTAATGGTTTCTCAATAAATCTAATATCTTTTTCGTCACTTTCCATGACTTTGACTAAGTTTGAAGAATTAATTTCTTGAGATTTTATTAAAATAACCACCCGCTCCATTACATTCTTTAATTCTCTAATATTTCCTTTCCAGTACTGATTCTTAAGAAATTCAACTGCGTCCGGTGTCAAAGTTTTTACGGACACACCATATTCAGCACATGCTTCGCTGATAAAATAATTTGCTAATTCAGAAATATCTTCTTTTCTTGCTCTTAATGAAGGGACATAAATATTTATAACATTTAAGCGATATAATAAATCTTCCCGAAATTTCTGTTCACTAATTTCCTTTTCTAATTTCTTGTTTGTTGCTGCGATTATTCGGACATCGACTTTAATCGTCATCGTGCTTCCTAATCGTTCAAATTCACCTTCTTGTAGAAATCGTAATAATTTAGCTTGTGCCGATAAACTCATATCTCCGACTTCATCTAAAAATAAAGTTCCGTTATCAGCGATTTCAAGCTTACCTTTCTTTTGAGTTTTGGCATCAGTAAAAGCCCCTTTTTCATACCCAAACAATTCACTTTCAAGCAAAGTATCCGGCATTGCCGCACAGTTAATCTTAACAAATGGATTATCTTTTCTATCGCTTCGATTATGAATAGCTCGAGCAACCAACTCTTTGCCAACACCACTTTCTCCAGTAATAAGAATACTCGCTTTGGTTGGTGCAGCCTTTTCAATTAAATCAAAAACCTTTGACATTTCTTGCGAAACACCAATCATCTGATATTTCTTAAACACCTCTTCTCTAAGAACAGTTATTTCCCGTCGCATTCGTTCTTTTTCCAGAGCATTTCGCACGGTTAGCAGTATTTTTTCACGGTCTGATGGTTTTTCTAAAAAATCATAAGCACCAATTTTTGTGGCAGTGACTGCATCTTTAATTGAACCATAACCGGAAATCATTATAACCGGTAAAGATGGTTTTTCTTTGACAATTTCCTTCAAAACCTCTATACCATTTATATCAGGCAACATCAAGTCAAGCAGAATAAGGTTTACATCATTCTCTTTAGCTTTCTTTATTCCCTCTTCTCCATCTTGGGCTTGAATAACCTCATAATTTTCTGACAACAGTGTATCAGCAAGCATTTCTCGCCAACGTTCGTCATCATCAATAATAAGAATTTTTTCTTTTTTACCGTTTCTCATATTATTTTAATGGCAAATAAATATTCACTTGCGTTCCAACACCTTCTTTACTATTAATTTCGATATATCCTTTATGGTCTTCAATGATTTTCTTTGCCAATGTTAATCCGAGCCCAGTCCCAAGTGGCTTGTTATAAGTAAAATAAGGGTCAAATACTTTTTCAAGATATTTTTCAGGAATTCCGGTTCCAGTATCAGATATTTCTATTCCCACATACTGCTTCAATTCTTCCTTCTCTAATCTCTCCGTAGTTGTAGTTCTTATTCGTAATATTCCGCTTCTTTTCATTTCCTCGCCCTTGACGGGAGAGGATAAAGGTGAGGGTGACATAGATTCAATCGCATTCTCAATAATTATATTGAGAGCATTACTTATTCCTTCCTCATCAATATTGAGCAAAGGCAATTTCTCATCCATTTCATATTCAACTTTTATATCTCCTCCCTTCTCACTCCTCACTCCTCGCTCCCAGAGGGGTTCATATTTCGCCATAATTTTCTTAATAATCTCATTAATATTTTTCGGCTCTAAGATTGCTGGAGCGGATTTAGTAAATCTCATAAAAGCATCTGACATCTTCTTGAGCTTTGTAACCTCATCTTTAACATAGCCGATGTATTTCTTAATCCCGTTTTCCTGACATTTAATTTCCATCTGTTCAACCGCACCTAAGATGGTTGATAAAGGATTCTTAATACCATGCGCCAACTTTTGTGCAACTGGCGTCCAGGATGTAACTCGCTTCATATATTCTACTGCTGATATATCCTCAAAAGTAATTAACACGCCTTTTTTAACTCTAATACATCGAATAAGATGGGACTGTTCTTGAGATAATGATATTACTGCTTCTTGCGGTGAAGGCAATGTAGAATCACTTATCACAGATTTTGCCATTTCGATAATCGGATGAATTTGTTTAATCTCAAATAATTGTTTAATTGTTTGTTTTATATCTTTATCTTCAATCTTTAATATCTCCCGTGCCCTTGGACTTATTGTTACAACATCGCCTTTCTGATTTAATTCGATAACACCTGATTTACCTGTTAGCCCTCGAATCACCAAACGAATATCTCGTGTCCGTTGATACCGAGCATAAACCATTGCAATTGTAAATAACAAAAGAAATCCTATTGCACCGATAATAACCGTCGCAATTTTTACACGGCGGCTAAGAAATGGAACAACATTAAACCCCACAAGCTGCCAAACGACTTGATTTTCGTGCTTGCAATAAATTAGAAGTCTTGATTTGCTTTGATATTTTATAGCCAAAATATTATAAATCTGGCCGATTGGAAACTGAGATAAAAGTCTAAGACGTAAATCATAAAGAAGTAGTCGACCGTTAGTTGTGGATACAATAACCTCGGGTTTTTTTCTGCCAGTAAAGTGTCCAGCAAGAATATCCCAACAACCATCACCATTTACAAATCGTTTGCGTATTACTTTTAGATTTTCGTCAAGAATTCTAAGCGTATCGTCAGATCCGCCAAATATAATCATTGGTAGCCCCTTAATATCATTAATAATCGCAAGCCCACCAGTAAATTTTCCATATTGTGCTTTTGTGATAGTTTGACCATTAAGTGCATCAAATACAAAGATACTATCACATTCGCGACCGCCTGCTGGACTTCCTTGTTCAGAAACAAGAACGTGTAGCGTTCCGGTTTTTTCATTCTCTAGCCATTGTGTCTTGGCTACTGACGAATACACACCGACTTGTCTTGACCATCGAACTTTACCATCAGAATTTAATATAAATACATAACTTTGCCAATCGACCATTTCATTATCGATATTACCATTTCCTATTGCATGCGTTCCACATAAAATCTCAAATTGTCCATCTCCATCAATATCTTTAATACTAAAAGACCAGACCACCGGTCCACAGAGAAATTTCCATAATAACTTACCTGTCTCCCAATCGAGCACAAAAATACCCCTTGGTTTTCTGTCCCATGCGGTCACAACAACAATAACTGCCTCTAGTCGTCCATCAGCGTTTATATCAAAAAGTTCAACTTGTTTTACATAACTATCCCAACCGCGTGATTTAGTTATGTCAAATCCAGTTGTAATCAATAATTCCCTTCTTGGCCAAACATCATATAAAAACAGAGAATCTTTACGCTTATATGTCGCCCACATGTGTTTCTCGTCATAACCACCGCATTCACAATCCCCAAATTTAAAGGTTCCATTTTCAACGGCCCTTGATGCAATTAGAGAATAAAGATTTTGGTCTTTTGGTTGAATATTGGACTCAGATTCTATTGTAATTAATTCGTCGGTTGAGTCCTTATTGAAATCACACGGTGCAATATAAAAATATCCCCGTTCCCAAAGCAAATTAGTTTCTACGGGTAGTTGTTTGGTTGCTGATAAAACAGTGGGGAGAATTATCGATAGAATACCAATAACAAGTGAATACATTGGTCTAATGCTTAAAGAATAAAGTTTTAGCTTCACACTGCATTTTAATCTTTCGTCCTGATTTGTCAATGTATGGTATAGGGCGGAAGAGACTTCTCTCTCCGCCCCGCACCTGATTGTTGTGATAATAGTTTATGCTAAGACGCATTCGTTCACGAAAACCTTGCTAACGCTCCGATCTAATTAAGTCTAAATTATGAATCCATACCTCGCCAGAACCTGGCCAACAAGCTAAATGAATTAAAATCGACGTGCCTGCTTCGTATGTTTTATCGGCGATTAACTGCATATCAAATGTCGAATTCTCTCTATTATAGATATCAACACGTTGATTGATATCATTAAAATAATCACCAATATATAAATGCACTCCTGCATTTGTCATACTACTTGTTGTAACTTTGCATATAATTTTATCGCCAGGATATATTGTAGTGCTAATACCGGTAATTAGATCAGCGACGCCGGGTGCTCCACTAACAGTCAAGTGTGCACTCCCATCAAATGCAGGCGACCATTCAACAGTTCCGTAAGATGAAGTTGTACTCATCGGATTTTCAAAAGCGGTAAACCAACCTCCTAAATTTGTATCAAAATCTTGATTTAGAACTAAATCGCCATAGCTTATTGAAAATGAAAACATAATTAACATCAGACAAACTATCCCGAATGTTTTTGATATATGTTTATAAATTATCATATTGTACTCCATTTTGATACCTTTTGCACCAAAAGGTAAGTTTCTTCGTCTTTGGTTCTGTGCCACCATGTTTTTTGCTGTAACACTACTTAGTTGAAGCATCAAAAATCTTGAGCGCAGCTTGCTTTACATAATGATCAACCGGTCCCGGTAACCCTGTTGGAATTTCCTTAACTATATCTTTTGCTGCCTGTTCTGGTGTCCGATTTTCGTCAGTAGCGATATTCGTAATCTTTTCGGTCTTGCCCTCGCCTAAATAAGCATCGCCTATATTATTTATCTGTCGCCTTGCATCATCTATTGTACGATCGCTGTCATAGTTACTTTCACTGCTTGAAGACTGGTCCGTTGTGGTGTAATTTGTGTTTCCGGTACTTGTGTAATTAGTCCTGTGATTCGTTTCCATAATTTGATTTGAGTTGCTAATTCTATCTGTAAGTTGGCTGAATGAACCAGGCACTGCGACGAAATATATAATGGCACCGATTATTCCGATTAAAAACAATACTCGAAAGAATTTAACAGATGCGATAAGCGCTAAAAGTATTATTCCACCAATGATTAGAAAAATTGGGTTCATTTTTACTCCTTAACAACACTATTGAGCACAAAATAGTGTTTTTCTCGTCTTTGGCTCTGTGCCGCCACAATGTTGATTTAATGAACATTAAGCATCTATTATATTTAATCATTGGAATTTAGAAATTCTGTACCTTCGGTTGTTCACCTTGAAGCCCATTGAGTGCTCTAAGTATAATTGTTGTAGGTGATATATTGTTCAATCCTTCTTCAACTTTGTCAACCACATCAAATATCTTTTTTACCGTTTCTACCTTTTTCTCAGCGGTTTTTTCTTCATCGGTATAATACTCACATGCTTTTGAAGTGGGGTCCGAATTGCATACTTGCTGTTTCATTAGCGAAGCGTCTTTTTTCATATCTTCAGCTTTTTGAATTAAGCTTTCTTTTACTTTGTTTTTTAACCATTGAAACTCCTGTATCTGTGTGATACTTGGAGCTCCGTAGTAATCAGCAAAAGTTAAAGATACTAACAAAATAAATAATATGATAATTTTATTAAACATTTTTCCTCCAACTTTGATTTCTTGCGCACCCAAGAATATGATTTTGCTCGTCTTTGGTCGGTGCCGCCAGTTTATTACTTATTGTATTTATTTGGTTTATTTTATTTCTCACACCTTTATATAATGCAATTCCTATGCCAAACTATAATGATTTTCGTATTATTTTATTGGTTTGTAAATCAAAGAGTTAAGAGTTGCGGATTTTAGAGTTGTGAGTTGGTGCGGAGCAAACTGTAGCATTTATGCAAATGGGTGTTGTAAAAATACAACATAAATTACCATGAAGACACAAAAATAGAAAGAACTATACAAAGAATTAACCGCAGAGAAATTATGATTTTAACCACGAATGAAAAATCTCAGAACAGATACTAATTATCAATTGTGAGAAGGATTTGTACGGGTCGCACTCCTATTAATTCTTATTTTTAATCTGTTCAATCCGTGAAATCTGTGGTATTAGGAATTTTTATATCTTTTAATTGTGTTTTTGATATTTTATATTTATTTTTGATTTTTAATAATTAAGAAATCAGAACTTTAATTTGCAAGGCTAAAGCCTTGCCCTACAATTTTTAAATCTTCCAATCTTTGAATCTTCGAATCGAATTTCCGAGTGGTGAAGTTAATACCCTGGTATAATCCCTGATAGATTCCCGGATAGACTCCCTGATATGCTTCCGGATATGATTTCGGATAGGTTTTATGGTAGAAATAG
>Ga0315288_10001864_pt1 | contig 27366 bp, 26 predicted proteins | sample YL17G11_20_MG_FD_203454 | JGI IMG/M metagenome (GOLD analysis project Ga0315288, IMG submission 203454) | Sediment microbial communities from Yellowstone Lake, YNP, Wyoming, USA - YL17G11_20 | ecosystem: Environmental > Aquatic > Freshwater > Lake > Sediment | place: USA: Wyoming | collected... | reverse complement strand
GTTCGATGGTGAGGGTCGCTCCCTCCTTGATGGTGAAATGATCTCCGCTGGGTTCCCAGTGAGGCTTAATGGAAAAGGGCAGGCCTGGGTTATTAGCGTATAAGGTCCAGTCACCTGAAAATATTCCCTCCATACATATCCCGTTGATCCCGTTCCCACTTCCGGTGTTGCCCGTAATAATCGGTCGGGTTTTCATACCATCGACACCATCGATACCGCTCTGAACATAGATTGCCGCTGTACTGCAGTTTGTTATTGTGTTCCCGTTGATGACGGTTTCGTAGCCGGTCTCGTCGTCTGTATTCCACACCATGATACCGCAATTGCTATTGTCGATCTGACAGCCCGTTACGTTCACGCTACCACCATCGATTAACACGTCCGCATACTTAGGAGGCCCGGGTTGGCTCATGTAGCTCAGCCAGCAGTTACTCACCTGGAGGGAGCCAGAGACACTGCGAAGGACAGTGCCGTAGCTGATGTGTGCATAGGAAATGGATACCATGCTTGACTCGCCATACATATCGATACCTGACCAGTCGTTGAAGTCGGGCTGCGTGGCGCCCCCGTCGTTGTCAGTGTCTCCGCATACGCTATCGTCATGGATCGAGGTGAAGTAGATGGGAGTCTCTTCTGTTCCCTGCGAGAGCAAACTGCCCCCATTGACATCGATGTACGAGCTTTCCACGCCTTTCACTACCACCCCCGGCTCGATAGTGAGTCTATATGTTTCTATAGTGAAGTCACCGAGGACATATGGGTTGTATTCCTTTCTAAGGGTTAGATCCCTTGAAAGAGTTCCCGTGAGTTCCGCGTGGACAATTGCTGATCCCTTGATGGCACCAACAGATGCTTCCACGGAGCAGGTGCCGTATCCTGAGGCAGTGAAAAGACCCTGCTGGGTTACCGTGCCGACGTTGGGATCGCACGACCACGTCGGGTTTATCGCAACCTCGCTTCCGCTAGCATTGTATCCCTTGGCTGTTAACTGGTAGGTCATACTGTGCCACACAGTTATTACATTGGGCGTTACCACAATGCTGGATAGTACTGATACTTCCACCGAGGCAGTTCCGCTGATTGTGCCGACTGCCGCGGTCACCGTTCCTGTTCCCAAGTTGCTTGCTGTAAAAAGGCCACTTGAATTAATGGTCCCAAGCTCCGGACTGCAGGACCAGGTCGGTGTTATGGATACAGCGTTTCCGGAGGCATCGTAACCCTTCGCTGTGAACTGGAAGGTCTGTCCTTGAGCTACCCTTACGCTGTTTGGCGTAACCACGATCTTGGCGAGGGGCCCAGGTCCGCAGGCCGTGACAAACAGGAAGATCAGTAACATAAGACAGCAGGTCATCCCAAATTCCAGCAAGTGATTGATGGGTATGGAGTAAAGATCCTTTTTCATCACAATGCCCCCCTTGCTTACCAGGATGAATCGCTGTGGGTGTGCCATCCCGTTTTACTGTGGTTCAACAAGGGTAGTACTCAGGGATGGCTTCAGTCAACATGCCGAGTATAGTTTTTATTTTGCTAAACAGGACAGCATAAGTGCAGCATCACTGATGGGATCAACCTATATGAAAAGGCAAGTTTCTGAAATACCAAAGGTTAGAGGTGAGTAGCTATTGTGGCTAATCCCGTTACATACTCGTCATTGCGCGCTGAACGTCTTCGTTTACGACGTGGGTGTAGATCTGCGTGGTGGACACCCAGGCGTGACCGAGGGATTCCTGTATGACTCGCAGGTTCACACCGCGGCGGAGCATCTCGGTGGCGCATGTGTGGCGCAGCACATGGGGCGTCACGCTATGTGGGTCCAGGCCCGCCTTCTCAACGTACCTCTTGAAGGTGAGGCGGAATCCCCTGGGGTCTATCGCGTCTCCCTTCCCGTCTGGGCTCCTTACGGTGCAGAAGAGGTAGTCGCTTGGTGGTCTTGTCTCTTTCCACTTCTTGAGTAGGATCCCGAGCTCCTCGGTGCGGAAATAAACTGTTCGGGACTTGTGCCCCTTGCCTCGAAGAACCTCGATTCGCCTCTCCTCTATCACGACATCCCTGGGCTTTAAGGAAAGGACCTCCCCTATTCTTAGGCCCGCCTCGTACATCAGCCCGAGCACGCAGCGGTTGCGAAGGCCGGTCGCCGACCTCAAGGAGGGCGCCTGCATGAGCCTCTGCACCTCTTGGGGCTCAAGGAACCTCACGATTCTTTCATCAGCCAAGAAAATCACCTCGTTACCCTTTCTATACCTTTCAGGTAACGTAATTACCTTTCTGGCGTCAATGAAAACGGAATAACAAAAAGGGTAACGTCCGGGGGCTGAAAACTCTAAAAAAGAGACGGCTAAAGGAGTGGTGGGCGTTACTGGATTTGAACCACCCCACCCAACCTCGTGCTTCAGCTTGCGGTGTGTAAGAGGGCTCTAGCGAGGTAATCACCCCCACCTCAATCCTCCCCCATCAAGGGGGAGGAAGAAACAAGGAGTGGTGGGCGTTGAGGGATTTGAACCGCCCCACCTGCCTGCGGCAGTCGGTGACCCCGAACGTTAAGCATCCAGTAACGCGTAAGGTGATGGTGCACTGACGTGGTGGGCGTTACTGGATTTGAACCGCCCCACCTGCCTGCGGCAGTCGGTGACCCCGAACGTGATTTATCCCTCAACGCAAAAGGTGGTGCGGAAAAATGCTGGTGGGCGTTGAGGGATTTGAACCGCCCCACGCTCACTCGCAAGGCTCGGTCGCGCGGTGGCCCCTACGTAAAGCAATCCAGTAACGCAAAAAGTGATGGCGTATTGACGTGGTGGGCGTTACAAGATTTGAACTTGTGACCTCCTGCTTGTAAGGCAGGCGCTCTCCCACTGAGCTAAACGCCCGGGATGTCTATCAAATGTTATGCGAAAGGGTCGGTGTTAACAACCGGGATGCAGGTTGCCGCGCCATTGTTGCCGCATCGTCACTTCTTCAACATGGGTGTGCGCTCACTCTCGATCACCGCTTTGAACGCCTGGGTGTAAGCGCGCAGTAGAACAGCGAGTTCCGGCTTCTCCCCGGTCACGATGAAGCCTTTTGTGGCACCCAGCTTCACAAGCTCCAGCGCTACCTCTCTCCGATCCATCTCCGGCCTGCGGTCCACGTCCAATCCCTTCTTAGTCCCGTCCAACCACTCCCTGTCGACCGGCACCATCCAGAATCAGGATACCACAGACCACGCACAACAAAGCACGCGGATTCACCTCTGGACGGATCCAGAAATGGTAGCAAGCTGACTGAGGCGCAATCTCTTGTGCGCTGACAAGCTGCCTTAATTGACTGATGTCATGCCAAACGCCGGACGTACCGTTATAATTAGATGAAATCAACAACAAGGAGTAGCCAATGGACGGAACCAGGACCATGCGGGAGAACCTGGTCAGCACCCCGATACACCTCTGCCCGGAAAGAGCTTACCTGCTGACCGAGTTTTTCAAGGAACACGACGATCCCAGCGAACCTGCCATAATCCGTCAGGCAAAGGCACTCCGCTACATACTCACTAATAAGAAAACCGAAATCTATCCCGGGGAATTGATTGTGGGGAACGCGGGAACAAGCCGCAGGTCGTGCATTATGCAGCCAGAACTGGCCGGCGCATTCATGAGCCAGGAAATCCTGTGGATCGACCGAAGAAAGACGAACCCTTTCAAGATATCGTGGAATGACAAGCTGAAGCTCGTGACCCGGGTGATCCCTTACTGGCTGCGGCGGAGCATGCCGATTCGGATGTTCCCGGGGCCGCTGAAAGCAGCCAGCTACCTCAAGGACCAGCTGAAGCCAACCTACTACCTGATAAACGAGGCGGGGGGCATCGGGCACTTCCTCCCCGATTACGAAAAGATGCTGAAGCTGGGCACACGGGGTTACCTCGAGACCTTCAAGGAAAAGGACGGCGAACTGCACGAGGCCGCGCGCATCATCTGCGAGGCCCTGGAAAAGTGGTCTGACCGGATAGCGGACCATGCTGAGCTTCTTTCCAGGACGGAAGGGGACACGGATCGGAAACAGGAGTTGGAGCTGTTAGCCCGTATCTGCAGGAAGGTGCCCCGTTTGCCTGCCGAGACCTTCCACGAGGCACTACAATCGCTCTGGCTCACCCACCTGGCGGTAATGCTCGAGAGCCTGAATTCCGCAGTCTCGTTCGGGCGGATCGACCAATACCTCTATCCATATTACCAGAAAGACCTGGATGCCGGCAATATCACGCGTGAACGCGCCCTCGACCTCCTCCTCCAGTTCAGCGCGAAGGCGACGGAACACGTGATGTTGATCACATCTCGCATTGCCGAGTACCACGCGGGGTACCTCATAGTCCAGGCGGCGATCGTCGGTGGCACGGACGGCGAAGGCCGGGATGTCGTAAACCCGCTTACTTACCTGATGCTCGACGTCATGGAGAAGCACCGGATGAGGGACCCGAACTACCAGGCCCGCGTACACAGAGACTCACCCCCGGAGTACCTGGAGCGCGCACTCGATGTGGCCCGGCAGGGGTTCGGGGTCCCCGCGCTGTTCAATGACGAGGCTGTTGTCCCGTCTCTGGTGGCACACGGTTTCCCGGTGGAAGACGCTCGAAACTACGCGATAGTCGGCTGCGTCGAACCGTCTATACCGGGAAGGAGTTTTCTCTCGACCGACGCCGGGCTTTTCAACCTGCCCATCTGCATGGAACTCGCGCTCAACCGCGGCCGCCGCTTTAAAGGCAGGTTGAGAGTCGGCACGCCGACACCCGACCCGATTGGATTCAAGAACATGGACGACGTGATAGAGGCGTACCGCGCACAGCTCAATCACATGGTCGACAAGATGATAGACGACTTCCACATGGTAGAGCAGGCGAACCGCGACTATCACCCCACACCCCTGTCCTCGATGCTCGTCGAGGGCTGCCTGGAATCCGGACGCGACCTTACCGAAGGCGGCGCCACCTACAACTCGAGCGGCATACAGGGCGTCGGGGTAGCGGACGTCGCCGACTGCCTCGCGGCGCTGGACACCCTGGTGTTCCGCGAGAAAAAGATCAACATGGAGGAAGTCATCGACGCGCTTAACGCGGACTTCGAAGGCTACGAGTGGGTTCACGCCGAACTGGAACGGGCCCCGAAATTCGGTAACGACATCGGGGTCGTCGATTCCTACGCGAACCTCGTCGTGACAATGTTCCACGACTCGCTGGCCCGGCACGAGAGCACCAGGGGCGGCCGCTATGTCCCCGGTTTCTACTCGGTGACGTGTAACGTCGCTTTCGGCAAACTCACGGGCCCCCTGCCCTCAGGCCGGAGGTCCAAAGCACCGTTCGCCTCGAGCATAGGCCCTTCTAACGGGGCGGACCGTCGCGGACCGACCGCGATGTTGAACTCGGTCGCGTCGCTGGACTCTTCGCTGATGCCCAACGGAAACGCGCTGAACATGCGCTTCGATCCCTCAAACGTGGAAGGCGAGAAGGGCCTCGAGGTCCTCACTGGACTGACGAAGGGCTTCTTCGAACGCGGCGGCATGGAACTGCAGTTCAACGTCGTGGACCCCGAGTTGCTGGAGGACGCGCGGGCCAACCCGGGTAAGCATCCCTGGCTGGTGGTGAGGGTCGCGGGTTACTGCGCCTACTTCGACGACCTTGCCGAGTCGGCAAAGGACGAGATCATCAACCGCACGCGGATCAAGGTCTAAGGTTCCCGGCAACCGCAAATCGCTTCTCCGGCGCTATATGTCCTTGAAGAACTCCCCGGGCTTGACGTGGTAGATCTTGCTTAACGCGAGCAGTTCTCTTGTGCCGGGGTGTGATTTCCCCAGCTCCCAGTTCTTGAGGGTGTTGTAGTGAACGCCCAGCTGCCTGGCCACCCAGTCCCGCTTCAGCCCGCGCTCGTCCCTGATGGTCTTCATCTTCTCCGCGAACGCCGCGTCATATCTCTCCACGGCCTTTGCAGAGACATCAATTTTTTTGTTCGTTTCAGGGCTCAAGTCGCTTGACACCTCCTCTATGCTGTGGTTATATGTGATGACAATTATATTGTCCATATATGGATATTTCTAAAATCCTGTACATAATATCAATATGTGCCGTTGTCAGTCAATGATTTATTCAACGCGGGCGAGGGTACCGGCTCGCAGGAAGGGAGGATGCATGTACATCAACAACGTGGTGGTTGTAGGGAACCTCACCTCGGATCCCCGCATGAGCGAGGGAGACGGCAAGGTCGTAAACTTCCGCATGGCGGTAAACCGCTACAGGAAACCCCAGCAGGAATCCGAGGAAGCAGGCGCCCAGGCACTACTGTCCACGCCGGTGAAGGAACGGACCGAGTTCATAGATGTCGAATGCTGGGGTTCACAGGCCGACCATATAGACTCGTCCCTTCACCGCGGCGATCGAGCAATCGTGGCCGGTCAGCTGAAGTACGACCAGTGGAACGACGAGGATGGAAACATGAAGAGCCGCATCCGCATCAGGGCCCAGGCAGTCGGCGCTTCGCTCGAGTTCCAGGACGTGTCCAGGCCGGCTGGCGCCTGACACCCCCCCATAAACGGCCGAAATGCAATCACGACCGAAAGGAGAACCAGGATGGCCATCACGGACCTGTCATCGTTCACATCAAAGCAGGGGGTGACCACAGCGGTCTGGCGATACGACGAAGCGGAGACTCTTGTAATCCAGCACGACTTCATGCACCTTTCCTTCTTCAAGGACGACTTCCGTGATTTCGTGGACACGCTTCAGGTCGCGCTGCGCGAGATGGATAAGCGCGATAGCCCGATGACGCACATCCACCCGGTCATGGTCCGCGAAGGCAACCTGTCCGGTGAGGGTCGCGCCGACTTCGGCCTCGGTGAGGACACCCCTCACTCCGACCCTCTCCCCCAGGGGACAATGGAGAAGACGCCTGAACTCACCCTTACATAAGCCCCCCATGCGGCAACATGGTCTGTGCCATGCCACTCCGCCGACTGCTACCCCGCACATGAAGGGCCCTGCCCCGGGCCCTTCGCCCTTTTCATCACAACAGCAGGGTCAATCTGAGAACCCCCCGATAGTGTCGGTGCCGCAGCCCCTCTCGATGTAATATATGGAGCGCTCGACCATTATCTTCTTGCCGGAGGTAAGGCTCTCGACGATTACCCCGTAGCTGCCGGGTGAAACCTTGTCAGCCATGTTGAACGTCATGCGGGACTGCCCCGGGATGGTGGCGTCGAACTTGACGTTACCCTCCCCGTTAACGGTGACATATGTCAGCCGTACCTTCACTGACGAGGTGTTGAGATTCATGACGAGAGTATATGTCTCGCCGCCGTTGTCCCCCCCCGTATCGCCGGTCGGCAGGTAGAAGCGCTTGTGCGGCTCCGCCATGCCGATGGAGTCGTGGCAAGCTTCCCTGTTGTCGGGTCCCCCTCTCCAGTACATGGCCCTCTCGGCGATGATGGGGCTCTTCCCCGCCACCATGGTGGCGAAGTCCGCACCCGGGAGCACGTCGTTCACCCTTATTGTCTCTCTGGAGTTAGCGGGCATGGTGAACGGGGCCTGGGGCTTGGGCCCGTCGTTCGTCATGTAGGTAACGGTGACCTTTGTGTCCCTGTTGTTCGGGTTCTGAATGAGCACGTATGTGGTGAACCCCCAGTTGCTGCTGCCCTCGGCCAGGTAGTATTTGCTGGCCGGGGCCGCGGTGCCTATGGAATCGTGGCCTTCCCTGCGGTCGTTTCGATACATCGCCCTCTCCGGGATTACCGGTACGTTCGAATTAACCTTGATGGAGGCGTCCTTATTGCCTATGTCGGCAGCCATGTTGAAGGTCTTGCGGGAGTGAGCGGGGACTGTGTGCGGGACGGTCTTGGGCCCTTCACCCTCTATCATGTACGTTACGTCGCACTTTGCCTCGGAGCCGTTGGGGTTCTGGATGAGCAGCCAGCACTCGAAGCCCCAGTTGCTTGAGCCCTCCGGCAGGAACCACTGCTTGGCAGGAGCGTTCACCCCCACCGACGCGTGCCCTTCATAGACGGCCCCCCCGCTGCCCGGGGGCGAAAAGAACATTGTCCGGTCGACGGCAATCGGCTTCTTCTCGAGGCACTCGACCTTGGTCGAGAAGTCCCTTTCCCCGAGGATATCCTTCGGGTTGAGGTAACCGGAACTCATCGCATAGGCCTTGTAGGTGCCGCCGTCCACCTCCCCCGTGTCGGTCATGAAAGTTATCTTGGTCCTCACGTCGCTCGTGTTAGGGTTCATGACACCGATCATGCAGTCGAAGCCCCACGCGGTGGAGCCCTCGGCGAGGTACCAGGTGTCCTGCCCCGTTAAGGGGACGGGATCGTATAACACGGATACGCTATTGCTTTCATAATTTGCCACATAGATCCTGTCGGCAGTTGGGTTGACGCCGACGCCACCGGGCATCGTCCCCACACCGACCGTTGCCACCACCGTGTTCGTAGAGCCGTTTATCACGGATACATTCTTGTCATTCGCATTCGTCACATAGACCCTGTCGGCAGTTGGGTTGACTCCGACGCCAGATGGGCCAGAGCCCACTCCGACCGTTGCCACCACCGTGTTCGTAGAGCCGTTTATCACAGATACCTTCTTGCTATCCACGTTCGCCACATAGACCCTGTTGGTCGTGGAATTGACGCCGACGCCATAAGGGCGGCTGCCCACTCCGACCTTTGCCACCACCTTGTTCGTAGAGCCGTTTATCACGGATACGGTAGTGCTATGCGAGTTCGACACATAGACCCTGTTGGTCGTGGAGTTAACGCCGACGCCATAAGGGCCGCTGCCCACCCCGACCGTTGCCACCACCTTGTTCGTAGAGCCGTTTATCACGGATACGTTATTGCTACCCAAATCTGCCACATACACCCTGTTGGTCGTCGGGTTTACATCGACGCCGTAGGGGTAGGTACCCACCCCGACCGTTGCCACCACCTTGTTCGTAGAGCCGTTTATCACGGATACGTTATTGCTCCAGGTATTCGCAACGTAGACCATGTTGGTAGTGGGGTTGACGCCGACGCCAATTGGGCCGGAGCCCACCCCGACCGTTGCCACCACCGTGTTCGTAGAGCCGTTTATCACGGATACATTCTTGCCAGTCGAATTCGTCACGTAGACCCTGTTGGTAGTGGAGTTGACGCCGACGCCATAGGGGTTGGTGCCCACCCCGACCGTTGCCACCACGGTCGGCGCCGCTGCTGCACCGAACGCACACATGAGGACTGATGAAACCACGAGCAGGGTGGTTATCATGAGGGCCATGAGCTTTCCGTTCATTGATGCCATGGGTTTCCCGTTCATCTTAAGTTACCTCCTTGCAGCCGCGGTGTTGATCATAAGAGCGTAGAGAACAACTGGGCTCGGTCCAACGGCCAGCGCTCATCCCCAGTCACCGGCACCTTCAATATACTCCGGTATCCTTCATATGCCTCTTCCAATGCCGACATGCTATCACGATTTCGGCCTCTCCCGCATGGTTGACTGGTGTTTGCCGCACGCTCGTCACCTGACCTTGTCATATCCCTCCAGACCGCGCAGTTTGCCCGTTGTCGTGAGACAGTTATAGGCAGTCTCAAACAACAGCAGTCTTTTATGCGCCTACGACGAATCGGAAACGTTCGTAGTGCAGCACGAGTTCATGCAACTTTCGTTCTACAAGTATGACTTCAAGGACTTTGACAGTACGTACGCTGTGTGGTGATGTAGCGGCTCAAAGCGCGGTCAGCTACTGGAAGCGTTATAGTATCTTTGCGCAAGGAAGAGTTATTAAACACAATTCAACGACGTCGGTCTATGTTTCAGGCGAAGGAGTCCAGAGATGTCCAGGAACAAGAAGCAAATTGATCGGATTGTTTCACACTGGCCGCTGATCCAGAAGTGGAAGCGCTCGGTAAAGAATCCGATCATGCGCAGGCTTCTCAGAAGTCAATACTCGGAGACGGGTCTTCAGGCCTCGTTCATTCCGGTCGGAGAAACAGTTGAAATCCCTCCAAGTGTGATACCTCCCCGTGAGGTGATCATGGATTTCCTGAACAGGGCGAGCTACCGTGCCCTGGCTGCCGAATGCGCTTGCCGTGTGGGCGGCAAGTGCAAGAACTTCCCGATAGAAGTGGGTTCGATATTCATGGGAGAGGGCGCCAGGGACCTCCATCCCAGCGTAGGCAGTTCCGTCTCGGTCGAGGAAGCAGCCAGGCACGTCGATCACGCGCTGGAGATAGGGCTGGTTCCCATGGTAGGCCATCTGATGGTCGACTCAAAACTGTTCGGGATGAAGAAGTTCGACCGCTTTCTTACCATGTGCTTCTGTTGTGAATGCTGCTGCATGTTTCTAAAGAACATGCGGCATATCAAAGACGCCTGGCCGAATACGGTTCTGCCTATCGACGGGGTCAGCGTTGAAGTCACCGACAAATGCACCGGCTGCGGCACTTGCGAGCCGGTCTGCCCCGTGGAGGGCATCTCCCTGGTGGAGGATAGGGCTGTAATGGACGATTTGTGCTTCGGGTGCGGCTGCTGTGCAAACACCTGTCCCAACAGCGCGATCAAAGTCACCGTCTCCCCGGACTCAAAGATCCTGGAGGAGTTGAGGAGCCGGGTCGAATCGAGAACCAGGATCGATTGATACCCGCTTCACCGGGGTCGTCAAGTATCCGCAGGACAGAGTGTCACCAATCATAATGACGACTTAACACGTTATGTATCCACTTTTTACTAGAGTACCAACAAGAATAAGTACTACTTCCGCAAGTTCGTGGACACGCTGCAGACAGCGTTGATGGAGACCGAGAAGCGCGAGAGTCCGATGGCGCATATCCACCCTGTCATCGTGCGGGAGAACGGTCTCGCAGCGGTCGAGAGCGAAGAGTGAGCATCGAGCATGCGCGCCGAGCAGTGGCTGTCGGACTGACACAAACGGGACTACTGTGAGTGAATTTATTAGCTTACTATTGACATATTGTATCTATTGGTATTATGTAGATATGGAAACATACCCTTTAGCGAAGGCGGGAGTCATTTCCAAAGAAGGCAATAAAGAAAATAACTGTTGTTGCGAGCCAGGTGAAAATGCCCACCGCCAGCACATGCACTGCGACTGCGGCGAAGCTATGCCCCGGCGCTTCGTACGCCCTTTCGTGCTGCTTCTCCTCGCGGAGGGCCCCTCCCACGGATACGAGCTGGCCAGGTCGCTCAAAGAGTTCGCGCCGGAGGGATTGAACGCGGAGCCATCCATACTTTACCGCATGCTCCGGCAGATGGAGAAAGAAGGCCTGGCGAAGAGCTCCCTCGACGACAGCGGTACAGGTCCTGCCCGAAAAGTCTACGAACTGACTTCCGGGGGGCGCGAAGCACTCGACCTCTGGGCATCAAGCCTGGAAGGGACGGCCAGGATGCTCGGCTCCTTCAGGAAGCGTTATGAAAGGACGCGCGGCAAATGACAGGACCTGATGAAGCAGGGGATTCCTCGCAGGTGGCCATCGAAGCGCGCGGGCTGACGAAGTATTACGATACCCTGCTCGCGGTCGACGATATCTCTTTCAGCGTGCGGCAGGGCGAGCTCTTCGGGTTCCTGGGCCCGAACGGCGCCGGCAAGACGACCACCATACGCATCTTCATGAACCTCACCAGGCCCAGCGAAGGCACGGCTAACGTGTACGGGCTGGATACTGTCCGCGACACGCTGGCGGTTAAATCTCTGGTGGGCATAGTCCCGGAGATATCGAACGTTTTCCCTGAGATCACCACACTCTCGAACCTCACTTTCACCGGGGCGCTCTACGGCATGGGCCGCAGGGAACGCGCATCACGCGCGACAGAACTGCTCGGCATGTTCGACCTCGAGGAATACGGGGGCAAGAAGGCCGGCCAGTTGAGCCTCGGGTTGAAGAGGAGGCTGGCCATAGCAATGTCGATGGTCCACAGGCCCACGGTCCTGTTTCTCGACGAGCCGACATCGGGGCTGGACGTCACCGCCTCGCGCGCGATACGCGATATCGTCAACAGGCTGAACTCCGAAGGTGTTACCTTTTTCCTTACCACCCACAACATGGAAGAGGCAAACCAGCTCTGCGGGAGGATCGCGGTTATCAACCACGGGAAGATAATCGCCGTGGATACCCCGGAAAGACTCCGGCATGCCGCGGCCGAGGCGACGGCGATAGAGGTCACCTTCGACAGGCGGCCTGCAGTGGACGAGGAAGCCGGGCTTGCGGACATCGAGGGGGTCTCCGGGGTGGGAACCGCTGGGGATTCCTACCGCCTCTTTACCGCGGACCCCGAGAACACCCTGCGCTCGCTCTTCGGGTTCCTGGAGAAGCACGGCCTGAGGGCCAGGTCGGTCAACACGCCCGGACCTACACTCGAGGATGTGTTCGTGAAGCTTACCAGCGAGGAGCAATAACTTGGAAGCGGTGACCAGCCAGACACCGTGGAGGAAGCCCGGCGCCATCGACAGCGCGAGGAAATCCTGGGCGATCGCGGTCAAGGACATGAAGATCTACTACTTCAAGCCCGCGATACTGATTTTCGGGGCGCTCTTCCCCGTGACCATTTTCTTCGCCTTCATGATGGGGAGGAACGTTGAAGCCACGACCCTGTTCCCCGGGCTTATCGCGCTGACCCTGTTCTTCTCGACCACGACGGTGGCGCCGTTCAGCATTCCGTGGGAGAGGATGAGCCGGACGTTCGAGCGGCTGCTATTCGCGCCGGTCTCCCTTCCAGCGCTCGCGCTGGGCAAGACGTTGTCCTCGCTCGTGTTCGGGCTCGTGATGTCGATCGTGCCCCTGCTCATAGGGCTGATCTTCTTCGGTTCGAGCGCCGCGAGCGTCGGGGCGTTGGTGCTCGGCATCATTCTCGGAAACGCGTGCATTTCCAACATGGGGACGCTCGTCTCCACGGTCGGTTCGGAGACCCCGCAGAACGTCATGCTTCTTCTCAACCTTGTGCGCCTGCCGATGATGTTTATCAGCGGTATCTTCATCCCCATCAGCCAGCTGCCCACGTGGGGCAGGGTCATATCCTGGTTCAGTCCCGTCTCATACGTGGTCGACCTTCTGAGGAGGGGGCTCGGCTTCAGTGATTACTTCGGGCCGCTGACCTCTTCGATCATGCTCATCGCGTTCGGACTGGCGATGTACGCTTTGAGCGTTTTACGCATGAGGACCTGGAACCGGTAGGAAGACTCGACTGCGCGAGACGCGACTGGCGTGGGTATTTTCGACTTCGGAGGTATTCACTTCTCCTGTCATGAAGGGCCTGCGAAGGAGACCTTTTTCGAGTCCAGCAGGTAGGCTTCATCGCGCGATCTGGATTGCATCAATCAAGGTTTTAGCACAGAGCTATGACAAGGCAACCTGAGGACGCTCCTCGTGGCGCTGCGCATCGTGCAGGATCAAGAGCGCCCGCGATTCTGGGAAGGCAACAGATTTTGACTTTACATACGCTACGTGACACCTGGTGTCGTAGGACCGACACAATCCTTTGCACAAGGCTGGAGGAGTAGCTAAACGTGCGTTAAAAGAGCGCACAAAACCATGGCTCAATGGTTTTTTAGATAATCATTTACCAGTTCGCTGCTTCACCGCTTCCGGGGCCATGACCTCGACAAGAGCGAAGTTAATATTGTCGGCTGCTCCTTCAACGGCGCTGGGATACCTGTTGATCAGCGTGATGCTCGTGGCTTTCGAGGCCGGGAAGTAGTACATCGATGAGTTGTAGCCGGGGACCTCTCCAGAGTGACCCACTGCGATCCCTGCCGCGTTCATCACGCCCAGCCCATATGATTCAGTATTCGGGGCGGAGAACTTCAACTGCTCGGCGTGCATCCGCTTGCTGACGAGCTTACCGGTAGCGAGCGCCTGCGCCCAGACCTTCAAGTCGTCCAGGTTGCTAACAACCCCCCCTGCCGTCCAGAACGGCGTGGGGGAGTAAATGCTATAGTCCACAAGATTGCCGCTGTCATTCGGTTCGCCCGTGGCCGGCAGGTAGCCGTGCATGTACGGTCCGGGCATATCCGGGGTCATAGGGAAAAAGGTGTTCTTAAGGCCGAGCCTGTCGATTATCCTCGTGGTGATCTCGTCACCCGCCTTCCTGCCGGTCACCTTCTCTATGATCATCCCCAACAGGACGTAGTTGGTATTGCAGTACATGTACTTCTGCCCAGGTGGAAAGACCGCAGGGTGCGCAATGGCGATGTCTACCATCTTCTGCGGCGACCACGCGGCCTTAGGGCTTTTCATAAACTCGGCCCAGAACGCCTCGTCGTCCGTGAAATTGAAGAGCCCGGAGGTCATGTTTAAAAGCTGCCTGATTGTAATGCCGTCAGCGCCTGGCACCTGCGGCTCGAACTTGATCAGCCTGTCGTCCAGCGTGAGCTTTCCCTCATCGACAAGTTGAAGAACAACCGTGGCCGTGAATGTTTTGGTGAGGCTGCCGATGCGCACTTTATCTGTTGCCTTCGGGGCGGCACCAGTGCTCTTGTCACCCTTTCCCGCTCCCACAACCCAGGTGCCTTCGTCGGGGAACCACATTCCCACGATGGCTCCAGGGACTTTGTATTTTGCCATCTGCGCGTCGAGGGTCTTCTGCAGGCTGTCCTGTGTGCTCTTGCCAAGCGTTGGTGTCGAACCGCACGAGACGCAAGCGAGAGCGGACAGGCACAACAGAAGTGCTATTACGAAGAATGTCAGGGCAGGGGACGTGCGTAATCTTGAGAACATGGCTACCCCTTCCGATTATGATTGGAGCTACTGCAGTCCAGTCGCACTCCAGCTTCTATACATAGTGATTATCGGCACCGGGCCCTCCCGCCATTAACCCTTCGCCCTAAACAGTCGTTCCACGGGCATCACAAGTTATGTTCGGTCAACCATGGTTGGTGTCGGAGGGGGACTACGGCGGTGAAATACTGGTGATGCTGCCGATGCACACTCTGTCCCCTGTGTATAGTGTGGAACCGGTGCTCATGTCACCCATGCGGGCTCCGTTGGCAGCGCGGTGGATTCCTTCGAGCGCCGGACCGTTCAATGATGGAAACCGGAACCGGTCTTTCGGTCGTGCACTGGTGCCGCCTGATTCTCCAAACGGGGAAGCTCCGCCTTCAGATCCTCAAGAAGCATCTCGGCCATGTCGGCGCTGAAGTCACGCCTGACCACCACGCGCAGGGCCGCGAGGTCCTCCCTGTTCTCGGGGAACGTGTAAGCGGGCAACAGCCAGCCGTGTTCGCGCAGGACCCTCGATACATCGAAAACCGAGTAGTTCTTTATGTCATCCTTGAGCTTGAAAGCGAATACCGGGAGCTCATTGCCCCTGGTCAGGAGCTCGAAGGGGCCCAGCTCCTCGATCTTTTTCGAAAGATAGGTAGCGACCTTCCTGGAGTAACCCTGGATGCGCTTGTAGCCCGCGAACCCGAGGTGCAGGAACTGGTAGTACTGGGCCACGACCTGGGCGCCGGGACGCGAGAAGTTGAGAGCGAAGGTCGGCATGTTATCGCCGAGGTAGTTGACCCAGAAGATGAGGTCTTCGGGCAACGCTTCAGCGTTTCGCCATATTATCCAGCCGACGCCGGGGTAAACCAGGCCGTACTTGTGGCCGGAGTTGTTTATGGACGCAACGCGAAGCAGGCGGAAATCCCAGACCAGGTCGGGGTCGAGGAACGGCGCCACCATCGCTCCAGAAGCCCCGTCTACGTGCACGGGAATGTCCCATCCTGTTTTCGACTGAAGATTGTCGAGCGCTTCGCATATCTCCATAACCGGCTCGTAGGAGCCGTCGAAGGTCGAGCCCAGAATCGCCACCACGCCGATGGTGTTCTCGTCGCAGAGATTGACGGCCTCTTCAGCTGAGAGGTGGTAGCGGTCGCCCTCCATAGGAACCTGCCGCATCTCCACCTCCCAGTAGTTGCAGAACTTGTCCCAGCACACCTGGACGTTGATGCCCATGACCATATTAGGTTTGTCCGTAGGCTTGCCTTCGGCCTTCCGCTTGTTCTGCCAGCGGCGTTTCAACGCAAGCCCTGCAAGCATGGCCGCCTCGCTGGAGCCTGTCGTCGAGCAACCCGTTGCCTGGTCGATGTCGGGGGCGTTCCAGAGGTGGCTCAGCATCCTTATGCACCGCATCTCCAGAGCCGCGGTCTGCGGGTACTCGTCCTTGTCGATCATGTTCTTATCCAGGCACTCCGCCATGAGCTTCTGCGCCACAGGGTCCATCCACGTGCTTACGAACGTGGCCAGGTTGAGGCGCGCGTTGCCGTCGAGCATAAGCTCGTCGTGAATGACCTCGTAAGCCGCGATGGGGTCCATCTCGTCCTCGGGAAGCTCGTGCCTCGGTATCTCGCCACCCCAAGAAGTGAAAATAGTCTCGGCAATATCCCGGTTGCGCGGTGCAGGCCCATTCGGGTGTTTGAGTGCCATTGTCAGAACCTCCCCTGTGCGTCACTTGACCAACTTCTGATTGCCCTTAAACAGGAATATTACGCCGAATGCCGGCCTGTGGCGACCTCGATGCCCTTGGTATGCGGCGACGAACCCACGCGGGTCACATGTAGCGACAACCATGAGGACAGCGCACCTGGCTGGTCACCGGACGGCAATTCCATAGCGCTCGAATCCCATAAAGGCAAAGAAGAAACCACTCTCGCCAGCATCTTGCAGATCGAAGTACCACCGCGATGAAGTAGAATGTCTTTATTTACACTAACTGATTCCTGGTGTCGAACGGTCAACACAATCGTTTGTACACGGCTGGAAGAGTGGACAAACAAGCGTTGCAGGTGTTACGAGGCGGCATTTCTGCGAAAGAATACCGCGATGTCCGATTTGGTCTTGGTTCCATGGGCGGCCGACCGCACCAAGGCCTCAAGCTCGTCTTCATCAACCATTATCTTCACATCGTTCATCGCTAGGAATACTAGTGCCGTCACTACTCCCGTGCGCTTGTTCCCGTCGACGAACAGGTGGTCCTGAACGATGTGGCACAGGTATGCTGCCGCCATCTCGAAGATATCCTCCTGCAGATATCTGTCTGCGATGCCTGCTCTGGGCATCGAAGCAGCCGATTGAAGTAGCCCGATATCCCGGATGCCAGTGGTTCCCCCGTAGCGTTCGAGCTGGTCCTGGTGCATCAACAGTATCTCACCAAGTTCGAGAAAGACGGGCTCCACTAATCATCCAGGCTCACGACTTTCGCCATGTCTTCGGCTTCGCCCTTTGAGTACTCCTGCCGGTAACTCTCGCCGGCGACCGGCTGGGCTTTCATTATTATGCCTGGCCGGGGCCCGTTGACGCCCGCCTCCCAGGAGCCTTTCGTGCTTACCACGGCCCCCTTCTCATATTCCTTTGAGTCCTCACCGAAATACCAGACGTCCCCGTTCCTGTCCTGCGCGTACCAGTCCAGCGTAACCTCGGTGACTTCTCCCTTCACGGTCACGGTGTCCCTGGCCACGACGCACTGGACTCCCATGATCTCCTTGGTATCGTTGGTCACGGACAGCTCTATGTGCTCCGCGCCCTTCTCTGTAAGAAGAATACTAAAGAATCATTAAAAGACGGTGAGAATCTGTTGATCGAATCCCTTGCCTGCTAGACGAACCTGAAGGTACCCTGCTTTAATCTATTTTTAATCAATCAGTTCTATAATGCAGGTCGGGTAATAGGTATCCGGCTGAAAACTTCTAAACGGTGGAGCTATTACATTCATGCGCATACTGGTGGTCGAAGACGAAGCGAAAATAGCTCGTTTCATCAAAAAAGGGCTGTCGGAGGAAGGCTATGCCGTGGATATTGCCAGGCATGGGGAAGAAGCCCTTTCCTACGCAACATCGGCTCCTTATGACGTGGTGATCCTCGACCTGATGCTTCCACGGATTGACGGCATCACCGTATGTCGCAGACTGCGGGAATCCGACCTGTCGGTATCCATCTTGATTCTCACGGCCAGGGACTCGGTCGAGGACAGGGTAGCCGGACTCGACGCCGGAGCAGATGATTACCTGGTAAAACCGTTTGCGTTTGCCGAACTTCTGGCTCGAATACGGGCGCTAATGCGACGACCCAAGGGTATAACACCAAACCTGCTGCAGGTGGGCGACCTGGAGTTGGACGTAGCCAGGCGCAGGGTCGTCAGGGCCGGGTTCGCAATCGAACTTACCCCCAAAGAATATTCGCTGCTCGAATACATGATGCGCAACCGGGGCCAGGTCCTGACGAGAACCCAGATCCTCGAACACGTCTGGAACTACGATTTCTACGCCGGCTCGAACATCGTTGATGTCTACATCCGCTACCTGAGAAAAAAGATCGACGAAGAGCACGAAGACAAACTTATCAAGACCGTCAGGGGCGTGGGTTACACAATATGCGAAGATTCCTGAACTACTTTCGCCGTATTCGCGTACGGCTCACACTCTGGTACATACTGCTGCTGTCCGTGGTCCTGATAGTCTTCAGCTCCGTTCTGTACTTCAGCCTGAGAAGCAGCCTGTTGAGCGAGGTTGACAACTCCCTCTCCAATACAGCCGGTCAGGTCGCTACGAACCTGGAGATGGAGAACGGCCACCTTTCCTTTCAAAACTCTGATGAACCGGGGAATCTGCTGGACAGGCTCGCGGCCCAGGGTTTCTCGGTCAGGCTGACTAACCAGGAAGGAGAGATTATCCAGGAGGTCGGATCAAACCCGGCCGTGTTCGAGTCGGGGGACGTCCCCGAGAAAGGCTTCGAGACTGTGAGCGCAGCCGGTGCCGACTGGAGAGTCTACACTATTGAAAAATCCGTAGCCGGTGGCAAAACAAGCGTTTTCCTCCAGCTGGGAGATTCGCTCGACCAGGTTGAATCGACCCTGTCCAGACTCCTGTTACTGGAAATAACCATCATCCCCTTGGTGCTCGTCCTCGCTTTAGCGGGCGGCATGTTCCTGGCCGGGAGGGCCCTGGGTCCGATAAAGAAGATAACCAGGCTGGCGGACAGCACCGAGGCGGTTGACCTGAGCCGCAGGCTGGATCTCGACCTTCCGGATGACGAGGTCGGCATGCTTGCAAAGACGTTCAACGGCATGCTGGGAAGGCTTGAAAAAGCGTTCAACAGCCAGAAAAGATTTGTTTCCGAAGCCGCGCACGAACTGCGGACGCCATTAACAATTATGAAAGGAACGACGGATGTCGCCCTGGGAAAGGAAAGGACACCAGCCGAGTACCGGGAAGTGCTCGGGGAACTGAGTACCGAGACGGACCACCTCATCGGCCTCGCGGAAGACCTCCTCTCCCTGTCCCGTGCCGAGTCTGAAAGCGCCGTCCTGAGAATGAGAGATATCGACCTTTCTGAAGTCGTAGTAAGCTCGGTGGAGCGAATCACGCCTATTGCATACGAAAAGGGCATACGCATCGAGTTCCAGGGTGACACCTCGGTGCCATTCCGGGGTGATCCCGATAAGCTCGCGCGGTTGTACATCAACCTCCTTGATAACGCGGTGAGATACTCCCCTGCAAACAGCACGATCACTGTGTCTATGAGCCGGGACGATAACAACGCCACGGTGTCGGTGTCCGATAAAGGCCCCGGATTACCTGGCGGTGAGCTTGATGATATCTTCGACAGTTTTCATCGTCTTGACGGCGCCCGCGAAGCCAATCCATCCGGAGTGGGGCTCGGCCTGTCGATATCCCTGTGGATTGCCCGAGCGCATGGTGGGGATATACATGTAGAAAGCCAGCTCGGCAAGGGATCGACTTTCACGGTGGTCTTGCCTCTGCCGCAGGCTATCGTCGATTAACAAACTCTAATCTTAGACTAATCCCCCCTTAATGGCCGCTCTTTAGAATCAGTATCAAGTAGAGAGGTCACTACGACTGAACCCGGGAAGGAGGTGTGAAGAATGAAGAAGTGGATTATCTCGATAGTCGGGGTTATGCTGATGCTTACAGCCATTAGCGTCGGAGCTGTCTATGCCGGAAACGGTTCCAAGGCCAAAGCCACAGCAGTTGAGCAGAAACAAGGGGCTGACGAGAAGGCCGACGTTCAGGAGCCCTCGTACACGGGGAGCATCAAAGTCCCGGAGCCCGAGCCGAAGGACCTCAACAGCCTCGCCAGGGTACCCACCGAGCAGGCGACAGCCGCAGCGCTCCAGGCAAATCCTGGAACCACTGCCAAGGCCACCGAGCTGAATAACGAGAACGGGAACCTGGTATGGGGTGTCGAGCTCTCGAACGGTGCGGACGTGAAGGTAGACGCCGGAGACGGCAGGGTCCTGCTTACGGAACAGCCCGATCCCAACGAGCCCGAGGGGGAGAGCAAGGAAGCGGTCGAGGAGCAAGGCGAAAAGAAACCCGACACCGACAACGTCCAGGAGGAGGTCCAGGAAGGAAACCAGCAAGAAGATGGGCGAAACGAGACGCCCGAGACAGATGGGTCAACGACCAGGTAAGGGAATCCCGTATTGGAAAGCCCTTGCATGAGTTTAAGAATAGAACGGGATGTCGAAGGCGATGTCCCGTTCTCTTCATTCCAAAGCTCCGCCTCGGAGGAGGCACATGGAGAATATCTGCTTGAGAAAAAACGAGGGTGGGTCACTGGACCCTCGCGCGACGGCGTGGCTCCTGGGGCTGCTCGGGGCCTTCAGCTTCACGGCCTACTGGGTCCTCGTGTCGATGGCGCTGAACCCGAAACTCTCGCTCGCTTTCAACGTGAAGGGCGCAGAGTACGGCGGCCCGCTCACCTGGCCTTCCCGGTGGCTGCACCTCGCGGACATCTCCGAGGACTTTCGTACGTGGCTCTTCATCTTCCTGATGGTCGCTCTGTCACTAATGTGGCTCGGGGCCATCTACCTCGTGCGCAAGGACAACCGCAGAAGCCTGGCTTTAATAATCGTGGTGGCTTTCGGCGCCTTCGCGCTGCTGTTCGTGTTCGGGCCGAGCTTCCTGTCCAAGGACGTGTTCAGCTATTCGTTCAACGGACGATCCATGTCCGTCTATCACTCTAATCCGTACCTGCTGGCCCCCGCCGCCAGGCAACACGATATCTTCTACCCGCTCATAGGCTGGAAGGACAACGCTAGTGTCTACGGACCTGTCTTTAACTATATCTCCTGCGCCATTACCAGGATTGCGGGAGACAATATTGCTGCGAACGTACTCGGGTTCAAGCTGCTCGCTTTCCTGTCGTATGCCGCCTGCCTTCCTCTGGTCTACTCGCTGACCAGGCGGGTCTCCCCAGGAAAGGAGAACATGGCACTTGCGATATCAGCATGGTGTCCGGTGCTGGTGATGCATATCCTCGGGGCCGGCCACAACGACGCACTGATGGTGGCGCTCTTGCTCGGCGGCTACCTGCTCTACAGAAAGGGGTACCTGCTGTCCGGGATCGCGATCGTGCTGGTGGCCGTAATGGTCAAGGTCGTAGCCGCCGTGGCGCTGGCGCCGATGTTACTGCTCTATGTTCGCGACAAACAAGGGGCGCCTCTTAAGAGGCTCGTCAAGGCAGGCGCGATGGTGATCGTCGTGCCCCTGGTCCTCTACCTGCCGTTCCTGCATAGCCTGGAGATATTCAAGGCGACCGCCCAGATGTCAAAGCTTTACTCCAACGCCTCCGTTCCAAGGCTGCTGAGCTTTGAGTATAAGAAGGTGTTGAAGCGCGGCGGGATAGCGGCCGCAGAGGCCGCAAGGGTCGCGAACGCGCGGGTCCATTTGCTCTTTCTGGCGGTCTTCGCAATCGCAGCGATTGTCCTTTTATCGAGGGTCAGGGATTACCGCTCGATGGTAGCCTGCTCAGCCGCGCTCTTCCTGACCTGGTTCCTGACGAGCAGCTATGTTTTACCCTGGTACCTGGCCTCAGGGCTCATGCTGGCGGCCGTCGCAGGATGGAACCTCACCACGGCGACGCTGGTCGGGGCATCGGCGGTCTTCTCTCTGTGGCGGATACCGGGACCGCCCACTGGCGAACATCCCGGGGAAGTAACACTTTACATAGCCCTTCCATTCCTCTTGCTTCTTCTCGGGTGGTTCGCGATTTCCACAGCCAGTTGGCTCGCCGCCCACCTGGTCCTGACCAGGCCTCCTTCCGGATAGGTACCGGATAATCTATAGAAGGCCTGGTGGACCCCGATGAACTCGCCCCCGTGCGCGTCGCGGTGGCGCTGAGCGAAAGCGTGGATAGCGCCGCCTCGTGTTTCATCGTGAATAGGGATGGCTTCGAGAAGCGCCCCTCCGGTCAAGACGACTCGGGTTTTCGGTTAGTCAGCGTACTGGTTTATAAGGCGCATCCAACCGTGAAGGGTAAGTTCGACCTGACTGGTGTCGGAGGGGGAACTCTAACCCCCACAGGATCGAGGGGATCATAAGGTCAGGACTCAGGCGAGAGTGCCGAGGCCCATTTAGAAGAATAGCTCTCTGATAACCTGCTCCTTGGCCAGGCCGAGGTGATCTGCAACATCGGTGATTATTGCGTTCAGGGTGCCGACCTTCAGAGGTCTGTTTTTTAAGACTGTCAGATGATGCTACCCATTTAGAGACGTCATCAATCGGACGTGGCTTCCTGTCTGGCGAGTGATGTCGTAACCGAACTTTGAAAGGAGCCTGGTGAGCTTATCCCCGTCGATGTCCCTGGGGATTCTCATACCGCGATAACCTCATCCTTTACGTAATGGAGCCGCACGACTTGAGGCTGCTCGCTCTCCAAGAAATGACAGCGGACAGCATCGCGGACGTTATACCTGACCTCATCAAGCGTTTCACCGTCGGTGAAAATCGATAACCCAAGAGCGCGCGCCTCGAAGCCGCCTTCAGCCGCTTCCTCTATTAGAAAAACGATTTCCTTGTCCAATGGTGCTCTCCTTTGATGCCTGCAAAACAAGGCTACTGTCATTTCAACACGAAGCGACGACATACGAGGCGTTGAGATTAGAGCATTTGGACTTTGACTTTAAGTACTCTACGTGGCACCTGGTGTCGGAGGCCCGACACGACGAACCCTCCACAAAATAGAAGGGGCAATTCTACCGGGCAAAAGACTAATAAAAGGTGGTTAACCCTGGTCGGCTTTCTCGGTGTGCTTCTTGAAGAAAGCGACCGTCTCGCTCTTCGAGATCTCCCCTGCTGCAACCCCGAGGCACAGCTCCTTCAGCTCATCATTCGAGATATTGAGCCGCATGCCATTGATGTTGAGAAATATCTCGGCAGCCACGACGGCCACACGTTTATTCCCGTCAAAGAACGGGTGGTTCTTGCAGATGTGAAAGAGGTACGCTGCGGCCATAGCGGGCAGGCTCTCGTGAAGAAACTCCCCAGCGATACCAGCACCTGGCATCGCTATAGCACCTTCCAACATACCCTGGTCAGCAACGCCAGGCATCCCGCCAAACTCCTTAATCATTCGAGCGTGGATGGAAATGATGTTCTCCCGCGAGAGAAAGACAGGGTCCAGGTTCAAGACTCAGCCAGTTCCTTGAGCATCCGCCTCCGCTCACCAACAACTCGATCCAACTGGCGTTCCAGTTCCTCGGGGTCCACCCGGCGAGGGTTTACGGGTGTGATGATTATCGACCCGTTGCTGACCGTTATCTGTACTTCCTTGCCTTCCTCAAGCCCAACCATTTCCATGATGGGCAGGTCCAGGATCACCGCGTTGCTGTTTCCCACCTTCTGCAACTTCTTCACCATTGCTATCAACTCCCAAGTAGTTATAACATTATTATAACCACTTTTTACTTCAAGTCAATGTCGAATAGTTGAGCTACTGATCGGATTACAGAACTATTTGACATTACGTACGCTGCGTGGTGGTGTCGGAGAACCGACACCATATTTTGCACACGGCCTGAGGGATGGATAAACGTGCGTTAGCAATACCAGGCCACACGAGAATTGTTAAACTACAGGAGCACTTTTCTCGACAGTCAAGGAGGACGCTTGATGCGAGGCGGCTGGACGGAGCGCATGCTCGAGGTGGATCTGGACGGGCCGGCAGATTCGATAGCGGAGTACCCCCGCGAGTTTGCGGAGCGATTCCTCGGCGGGTTCGGGGCGAACAACAGCCTGTTCAGCCGGTTCTACAGCTACGGGGCGGAGCCGCTCTCACCCGGAAACCCCATACTGCTCGGGGCGGGCCCGTTCGTCGGCACGACCGTTCCGGGCTCCTCGCGGATAATGGCGAACTCCCGCCTGCCCCTTACCGGCGCGGTCGCATCGGCGAGCGGCAGCATGGGCGCCGGCGTGATGATGAAACGGGCCGGTTACGACCACATCGCGATCACCGGGCGGGCGGCCTCCCCGTCAGTGCTGGTCATAGACGGCGACGCAGTGGAGCTGGCGCCGGCCGGCGACCTGTGGGGCGTCGGGACCCTCGAGGCGACGGAGCGCCTGCACGGCGACTATCCCGGCTCTTCCGTCATCGCCATCGGCCCTGCCGGAGAGAACCTTGTCCACCTCTCGATCGCGATGATAGACGCCTGCTCTACTCTCGGCAGGGGCGGCCTGGGCGCCGTCATGGGGTCCAAGAACCTGAAGGCAGTGGTCCTGAGGGGCGAGGGACAAGTGGGAGTCGCCGAGCCGGGAAAGCTGAAGGAGCTGGTGGGGGGCCTTCACCGCCGTCTCGAGTCGTGGCCCAACCGGGAGGCCGCGCTCCAGCTGGGGATGATCGGCGCGTGGCCGCTGTACGCGATGCAACTCGCGCCCGAGGGCGCCACCGCGGAGGACATCTCCGTGCTCAGCGAGAGGTTCGGTCCCGCCGGATACCTGCCGCTCAAGGGCAAGCGGATATCATGCCCTTCCTGCTTCCTACCCGACAAGGACCGGCTCCTGCTGCACGGCGGCAAGCGGGCCGTCTACTCGACATCTTTCCTCAACGCGGCGATCCTGGGGTGCGCGTTCCTGATGGAGAACGCCGAGGAGGCCGCCTCGACGCTTGCGGAGCTGGACGACCTCGGGCTCGACCTCTTCACCCTGATGAACCAGGCGAACTACCTGTTGGACCTGGCGGCGGAGAAGGTCATCGGTCCTGCGGACATCGAGGGCCTGCCACTCGAGCGCTCGGGAGGCCTGATCCGGGAGCTTGCCGCTCTGGTGGCGGGGCGCGACGGCCCATCGGGGGAGGCGCTTGCCGACGGCTGGACCGGCGCGTGCGAGCATTTCGGCGAGGAGACCGCGAGGTTCACAGTGCTGGTTCGCAACCAGGACTGCATCTACGACCCCCGGGTCTCAGGCCTCGGCACCATGGAGTTCCAGCAGGTCGTCTCGCCGCGGGGGCCTACCTCAGCAAGCGGGGGGTCCGCCACCTACCTGCCCGGCCAGACGCCCGAGAAGCTGGCCAGGTTGACGGAGCGAATGGGCGCCGGAACGGCTGCGATTGGTCGCATCTTCGATGACGGCAGCATGAACGTCGGCAGGCTCACCCGTTACTCGGAGGACTGGTTCAGCCTCTTCAGCTCGCTCGGTATCTGTAACCGCCAGCAAGTCAACCGGTTCTATAACCCACCGCTCATCAGGGACCTCCTCGCAGCGGTGACGGGCCTCGAGCTGGAGGTCGGAGACATCATGGGACGGGCCGCGGCGGGCTGGGAACTCTACCGCGAGCTCGACGCGCGAGAGGGTCTGGGCATGGAGACCGACATCTTCCCGCAGGCGTGGCTCGATGAGCGGCCGGTCTGGGGCCGCGGCGGAAAGCTCCACGATTATTTCGGTCAGGAGCTGGACAGCGAGAAGTTGGAATCCCTGCTCGAGGACTACTACGACGAGCGCTCCCGCAAACCGGGCTGATGCAACAACGGGGTCAGTCACACATTCTCAGATGTTTTGTTGCGGCCTCGCTCCATTGTGGTAGAATGCCGTGCAGTCCCGTGATACATCGCCTTGTGCCGGGCAACAGAACCGCGAAGCCCCTAACGGGCGGCGATGCGCGGCTTTCCGCCTGATGCAACCCAATATGGAGGAGTCATGAAACAGATAACCATCGTTGGCGCCGGTATTTCAGGCCTGACCGCGGCCATCATTCTGGCCCGCGAGGGATATGCCGTCACCGTTCTGGAGCAGGAGAACGCAATCGGCGGCGCCTCGCTCGTCGCTTCCGACGTCAGCGAGCAAGAGCTCTGCATCGTAGACATGACCCCGCTGGACCTCGACGCCATGAGCCGGTACCTGGGCTTTCCCCTATCTCCTCAGGAGGGTTCCGAGCCTGTTCCTTTTTACAATCCCTTGCCGTCCCTGCGCTTGCGTACGTTCGGCAATCTCATCGAACTCTCGCTTCCCTCCAATGTCCACATGAAGATGGTCGAACGCGGGCCTCGCCCGTCGTCCATCGATATGTACCTTCATCGTCTGGCGACGGATTGCGGGGTGCGTTTGTCCTTCAGCACACCGGTACGCACGCGCAAGGACTTCCATGATCTTCCGCCCGGCTCCATCGTGGCCACGGGCATGTTCCGGGAAGCCTTCGACACCCTCGACATCCCGTACACCCGGGCATATGGACATTTCGCCGGAGGGCCGGCCCCAGAGGGCCGCAGCCCGTTTTGCGTGGCCTATTACAACGAACACACGCGTGACTATGCCTACTACGCATCGGCCAACGGCACCGGAGCCGCCGTACTGTTTCAGCGGGGCAAGCCTCTCTCGTCCGCAGCCATGGAGTGGTTTCCAAAACAGCTCCTGGAGGATGAGGGCCTTGAGTTTCCCGACTGGCACACGATCGAGAACCTGGTAGGCACCCCCACCGGCTCCTTATCCAACCCCCGGCTCATATGCGGCAATCTCATCCTGGCGGGGACCCTCTCCGGCATGCAGGACCCCCTTATGGTCCTGGGCGTGCATGGCGCCCTTGTCTCCGGCAGGATCGCAGCCATGGCCGTCCATGACCGAGAGAGGGCAACCGAGGAATTCCGCCGCATGAACCGGTGGTGGAAGGAGGCCTACCTGACGCGGCGGCTGCTGTGGGCTACGCATCCCTGGGGTCCCCGGATAGCGATCCCAACGGTGCTGAGGCTCGTACGCCACGTGGACCAGCGGTTCCTGTGGCTGCTCAACCCGGCGGTGCCCGGATGGATGCGCTTACCGAAAGTAGACAACAATTCCCTCCCGCATTAAGAAAATGGGCCTAAGAAAAGGGCCGCTGGTACTGAGTCGGTATAGAAGCCTGGTCCCTTTTTATGATTGGCATTGCGTACGCTACGTGGTGTCGGAGGCCCGACACAACGAACCCCCCATAGGATCGAGGGGACGATTCAGCTCTAAGAACGCGCGTTAGTAGCACAATCCGGGGGTCATCGACCGAAAATCAAGCGTAATCCTTGATGAAACCCCAGATGCTTGCCTCGATTTCGTCTCTCACCCGGCGGAAAACCCCGAGGATGTCTTCTTCTGTACCAGATGCCGCCGCTGGGTCCTCGAAGCT
>Ga0315288_10001863_pt1 | contig 27367 bp, 28 predicted proteins | sample YL17G11_20_MG_FD_203454 | JGI IMG/M metagenome (GOLD analysis project Ga0315288, IMG submission 203454) | Sediment microbial communities from Yellowstone Lake, YNP, Wyoming, USA - YL17G11_20 | ecosystem: Environmental > Aquatic > Freshwater > Lake > Sediment | place: USA: Wyoming | collected... | reverse complement strand
ATGCACAGCGCAGCATACTAGACAACTCCTTTGTAGAAGGACTGGTCACAACTGGTGCGTTCACAGTAGATGCAAACAAGGTATATCACAAGGTAGCAAAGTAGGATAGTATGGAGCAGGATGTGTGCGGAGTGGTGGTCGCACCTATCGGATGACCACCGAAACCTTCGGGTAAATAGCCGAGTCCTGCTCCTACTAGAAAGAGGCAACATGATAAAAACTGACAACCCTGAACTATCAAGATTGATATTGAACCATCTCTCTGACAAATACAAGCTCAAGCAGCCTAGAGAAGGTATCCACCTGTCTACTCTGGTCTACTGTCTGACTCGCTCATTCTTTGATGCTCACTCAGCAGTAGAGCCAACTGATGAAGAACTGATGCTGTTTGCACTTGGGTATGGACTGCAGGATGTTTTGACTCCACCAGATGCACAGACTCCTATCTATGAGGATGAAGGTATAATCTACAGACCTGACATGCTACTGTGCATACCAGGTAATGTTGGGTTGCAACTGATTGAGGTCAAGACTACTCGAATGAGTAGCAAGAAGGGTGAGTTGCCTGAGACATGGATTGAGTACATCAAAGGTGGATGTCATATCAGAAAGACTAACAGCTATGAATTAGTCATTCTGTATCTGATGGGGAACTATGCTCCTCCCTTCCCACAGATTTCAGCATGTAGATTAGAGTTCGAGCAGCGGGAGCTAGATGAGAACTGGCAGTACCTCCTAACTAGACGAGATGTATTCCAGTCTCACCTAAACGACAACACTCCTCCAGAACCTTATATGTGGTGTAAAGAGTGGGAGTGTTCCAAGTGTCGGTATAAAATGCAGTGTGCTGCAATTAGCCTGATTAGTAAGAAGGAAGCATGACTGAGCCAATAGTAGTCAGCATCTGGGGTCAGGAAGGGAGTTGGAAGACATCCGTTGCTCTTTCGTGGGTAGATTTGGGCAGAATTGTCCACTATGAGTTTGACATAGGCGGCTATGCCAGAGCAGCATGGAGGTTCACTCCTGCTCAACTAGCACTAATAACTAACAAGCAGTTTGCTACTCCTATCCAGCTGGAGAAATTGAAGGGTAGTCCTAATGCTACATCTAGGCTGCCCAAGAAGATTATAGGAGTGAAGGAACTGTGGCAGCAGTTTGTGATTGACTATGTAGAGACAGTACAGAAACCTAACATATCCACTATCATATTTGACTCCTCCACTAAACTCTGGAATATAGTTACTAGAGCATACCTGCAGGAGTTGCAGGAGAAGCAAATAGCACAGGGAGTGTCAGAGGATAAAATTCGTGAACGCCTTGTGCAAATAGAATACGGCGAGCCTAATGACCGCATGGCGACACTTATATATACTGCCCGCTCCTATAAGAAGAATCTAATTCTAATTCACTACCCAAGAGATTCTTACAAAGACTTTGTCAACAGCAAAGGTGAGAAGGAGTCTTATGCTACTGGAGTACTTGAACCTGATGGGTTCAAGGAAACTCGCAAGCTGATTGACTTGGAACTGCATACTGAGTGGGTAAAGCAGAATGGAGTAGATACGATTGCAGTTAGGATAGTTAATAAGTGCGCACTAGTAGGAGTAGGCACAAAGGGTTTGGGGCTGTACCTTCCAACGCCAGACTACAATGGGATAGTTACACTGACTAAGTCGTTGAGAGGAGACTAGTGCTAATTGTTGATAGTAATGAGCCATCAGAAATAGTTGAACTTATCAAGCAGTCAGTAGAAGTAGCCACTAACAACCTTAATCAGCAAAGAATGAGCGACTACTATTATGGTGGAGTTGATAATAGAACTAGGCAGTATAGTCGCAAACAATCAGGTGAACTCTTGTCTGACATTGATGAGGCAGAGTCACAACTGCGAGACTACTATAATCAGGCAGATGAGAACTATCAAATAGTAGAAGGATTGATTAGTCCAGTGTGTCTAACTCACAAAGCACCCAAGGCGTTTGACTTTAGAGATGGTGTGACTACTAAGTCCAAACCTATGACTGATATACTCTTCTCATACAAGGTTGCACCCAACGGTCACATCTATGACGAGCATCCTCATAGAGTCAAGCCTGCACTACTCGACAACTGGCTGTTTCAACTTAGTCAAGCAGGTGTAGTTACATTCTGGACTCTCAACTACATAGGCACAGCACAGTTGCTAGTGCACCACTACCAGTCATGCCAGCAGGAGTTCCATTCCACTATGCAGAGGTACATCAGGCCAAAGATAACTCTGTCTCAACATGACCCTTTTGTTAAGGCAGTCATGTCAATCAGTCTCGCTTATGAGATTGGCATAGGTGAGACTAAAGCAATAGCATTGAGGGAGGCAGGCTTCCATAGTCTGCTGGACTTAGGTATGGCTGATGTATATGAGTTGTGCAAGACAGTAGGAATAGGCAAGACTCTAGCAACTAAACTACTTATTAGCATAGGGAGGGAGTTGTAATGGCAGAGATTAAAGGTGTAGACACAATCATACCAGATAACTGTCCAGACTTAGGAGAGTCTGTAGAAGTCTCTCAAGACATAATAGTTATTGGCAGCAAGGTACAGTTAGCATGGTGGAATATAGGTATGTCTTTTATACCATACTGTACTCAGTGTAGAGAACCACTAGTATGGCATAGACCTGCTGATGGTGATGTACTATTTCACTGCCCTGTCTGTGAACGTAAGTTTGTTATGGACTGTGCTTGGATTGTAGAGCAGCAGATGAGGAGCAAGTAGATGAGTAAAGAGATAGAGCCACAGCAGCCAGAGGGGGAACTAGCAGAGTGCCCTACCAAATCTTGTTCCTTCAAGGTGGAACTGTCCAATGGTTCAAGATTTGTATGCACGGCCCATGACTGCACAGCTTATGAGTATGCTGAAACCCAACTTGCCCACGATAAGCAGAGGATGGTGAGTATAGATTGGTTATTCGAGCGTTGCCCACACTCAGAGCCACTCACACTTACTACCAGGCATGAGTGTGACGAGTGCTTGGACGAGCTACTTAATACACATAAGGAGAGTAAGTGATGAGTGAGTTTGCATGTCGCAATGGTCACCTGATGAGGTCTGGAGATAGAGTCTGCCCTGAGTGTGGTGAGCCTTGCTATACTATGGATGGGATGACTGGGAGGCAGATAGCTGAGATGGAGAGAGCAGAAGCGAACAGGAATGTTAAGGAGGAAGAGGATGAGTAAGGTATTTGCGCCAGACTACAGCCGTGACGAGCATAACTGGGTACTGTTCCCACTCAATGACTCCAAAGACAGGAATGAGATATTCCCAGTTGAGACTAACAAGCATCCAGCAAAGGCTAACTTATACTTGATACAGTCAGTCATAGAGTATGTATCTGAGCCAGGTGATACACTAATGGATATAATGGCAGGAAGTGGCACTACTATGGTTGGCGCACTAACAGGTAGAAACATCATCTGCATAGAACTCAACAAGGATGAGTACTTTCCTCTGCTTGAAATGAGCAGGGCAGCAGTAGAGAAGTTAGCTCCTGGGTGTAGTATAATAACTATCAATGCTGCTTGTCAGGCAGTGCTTCCTATACCTTGCAACCACATTATATTCTCTCCACCGTATGCACAGATTATGAAGTCCAAGGGTACTGATAAGTTGACTATGGAGAAGTCTGGTGCGTACAAGATGGCTGCATATACAGATGACCCACAGAATGTAGGGCAGTACAATGAGTTCCAGTATCACTTTATGATGGAAGGGATATATAAGAAGTGTTATGAGTCACTGCCAGTTGGGGGCACTCTCACTATCCTGATTAAAGACCACATAAAGAACTGGGTGCGAAAGGAGTTATCAGGTAGAGCAGCAAGAGACTGTGAGAAGATTGGGTTTGAGTTACAGGACTGGTTCAAGTGGTTCACACTAGGTAGTATGTACACTAGAATACATAGAGCAGCAGGTTGGGAAGTTTGTGACGATGAGGACATAATAGTGTTGAGGAAGAAATAATGTTTTACTTTGGCCCTAACACTCTAACTAAGGAATACTTCATGCAACAACTAGTTGAATCGCCTCCACCTGTAGTTGCAGTTGACTGCGAAACAATAAGTTTGGATGAGAGGATGCCTGTAGGATTCTCTATTGCCACTACACCTGATGAGTCATTCTACTTCCAGACATTCCCTGAGCCAGACCCTGCACTGCACTACTTAACTAATGTGCTGACTAACCCTGCCATTAAGAAAGTATTTCACAACTGTGTACCTGCTAACTACAAAGCACTAACGCATAAGGGATGGAAAGGTTATGGAGAGCTAGGCATAGGAGATTCCGTTCTTGGGTACAACCAGAAGTCTAGCAACCTAGAATGGACTAGAATAACTGGAATAGTAGAGCCTAGAAATATGGAAATAGCCAAGTTTGGCAATAGCAGATATACATTCAGAGCCTCCCTAGACCATAGATGGTACGGTACTAAGTACAATACATACAGCCGTAAGTTCAAACCTGTAGAATTTACTACAGCAGAGTTGCTCAACAATAAGTACTTATGTATAACACTTAGTGCAAATTACAATATAGATGGAGAATCACCGATAACAGAAGACGAGGCGAGGGTAATTGCATGGATAATAACAGATGGAAGTATAAAATGGTTTAAGAAGAATAGTGTAGTTGCATATATAGCACAGTCAAAGTATCCAGATGATATATACTTCCTAGTTAAAGATAATCTTACAAGTATACAAGAGCAGCCAGGAAGAAATGATAATCAGAGGTTACTATATAGGTTCTATCTAAAGGCCAAGTACGTCAAGTATCTTTGGCAAAGAGCACAGTTAAACAAAGACCTAAGCAACCTAGATGAGTTCATACTTAGTTTAAGTAGTAAAGCTAGGAAAGCCTTCTTCGATACAGTATATGATGCAGAAGGCTATCAAGGCTCCATTCCCCCAAAGATTGCGCAGAAGAAGTCTCTAGTAAAGGTTAGAGCAATACAGTTACTATCATTCCTGATGGGGTACTTTCCCACCCTTGATGGGCATAGCATATCACTAGTAACCCCAGTAATAACAGGTCAACACCTAAACTACACAGTCAGCAACGAGAATGCCTGGTGTGTCAGTACAGAGTTAGGTAGTTGGGTAGCATACGGAGACGACCAAATGTTTATCACAGGAAACTGTCCTTTTGACTTGCGCAACATGCCTCTAGTAGTCCCAATAGAGAGTTCAAACATAGCAGACACAGCAGTTATGGCAAGGTTGTTAGGTGCTCAGGATGCAACACTATATCTACTTGCAATAGAAGTTAATAAGTCCACTACTCCAGCTAGAGAGATACTAGCTAAGTACAAAACTAAGTCTATGCTAGATGTACCAGCAGATATAGTGGCTCAGCACTGTGCAGATGATAGCAGGTGTACTCTTGCACTATACCATCACTACTTACCTCACATCAATCCAACTTACTTTGCAGTAGAAATGGCTGTTGTGCCTATACTAATCAAGATGGGACTGAGAGGTGTCAAGTTCAGTGAGCCTGACAGAGTAGAGATGGAGAATAAACTAGAGGCTGACTTGGAATACTACAGCAAGATGATTAAGAGTTTGGGAGTTGATAATCCTAACAGTGGGCAGCAGGTTGGGTTTATACTGGCTAAGAGAGGAAACTTTCTACCACTCACTAGAAGCAGAAAGCAACTCAAGACAGATGAAGATACATTGGAGTTCTTAGACGACCCACTGGCTCAGATAGTTCTATCCTACAAGCATAACAATACTCTACTAACTAAGTACATCTGGCCTATGAAAGGTCAGGATAGAATCTACACTAACTACAATCTAGATGCAAGAGTTGGTAGGATTAGTAGTAGTAAAATGAATATGCAGAATATTCCAGGTAAGAATCCTACTAGACCTAGAGTAGAGCACTACAACATCAGAAATATTATTGTACCTGACAGTGGAACTTACACTACTGGCGACTTTTCACAGGAACATCTCTACATCATCATGCACCTTAGTGGTGATAGGCAAATGGAGAAAGTCTACATAGAAGGCTATATGAATGGAGATATACACTCATTCACTGCACAAGAGTTGTTTGGCACAGTCACCCCTAACACTCGTAAGATTGCAAAGACTCTCAACTATGCCATAGCTTATGGAGCAACTGCAAAAACTATCAGTCAACAGGCTAAGATACAAGATGTGAGGAAGTGTTCTGAGTTCCTTGACAGATGGTTTAAGACTTTCAAGGAGGCAGCAGAGTGGATTAAAGGAGCACAAAGAGAAGGACTCAGAGATGGGTGGTCACTGCCAACTGTGTTTGGGAGGAGAATCAGACTGCCTGACGATGAAGGAGAGGAGGGTATGAAGTCTAAAGCTATTAACTATCCTGTGCAGGGTAGTGATGGTGAGATTATGAAGAGAGCACTAATTATATGTGATAAGTACAAACTACCATTGGCAGTGACGGTGCATGATTCTATCACGTTAGACGGTAACTGTGAGTTTCCAGTTGAGGAGCTAGAGCATATTGCACCAGTTAGGATACCATTTGAGGTTACAAAAACTTTGAGATGGGAATGAAGGAGATACTATGCAAAAGAAACTATTGCGAATCTGTCCTTATTATCACAAGCCCTGCCAGGAAGTTAATGATGAGTTGGAGAAGCAGGGGAAGATTTGTCACCATTTAACTGTAATGCAGCAGCACACTCCTCAGGGAGTGATGAACTTGAAAGTTTGTGTAGTAGAGGCATCTGCATTAGTACTATCTGAAATGAGTAGCAAATTAAGTTCTATGCTAACTGGAGGACACAAGGATTTACCAAAGCTGTACTTACCTGGGGCTAACTAGCCTTAGTGAACTTATCTGCTACATCTTTGGTAAGGATGATTACTGCACCCAAAGCAGTCATAGCAATATCTTTGAACGACTCATTCTTAGTTACTAAGTATGCTACTACTGCACCACTCAGTACTAGCATACCTACTGCCTCGATGAACAGAGAGATTCTTACAGTACCTGGTAGCATAACTTCCTCCTATATCCACTTCAACTCAGGTTTGCCATCGGTCACTACAATGTAACTGCATGAGTCCACAAAGTCTCCACAGTTGGCTATGAAGTGTAGACTTCTATACTTGATGAACTCACTGTGAGTATGCCCAAAGACTAGAGACTTGTCACTCTCACCACTCTCAGCCCAAAGTTGCGCAGCTGCCTCTACTGCACCTACTAGTCTAGAATAACTTACATCGTGACCTTTCTTCTTCAGCACAGATGGAGTACCGAACAGTTTAGGATACAGCCAAGGCATCCACTTCCAGAAGATTTGCTCTAGAGGATTCCACCAGTACTTGATGGTGTCGTCAAACTGGTCTCCATGAGTGTATGTGACTCTATCTATAGTAATGTACTGGTCTTTGCACACATGAACAGGATAGATTTCATCTGCATGGTCTGCTAACTTTCTATTATGGTTGCCTAGCATCTCAAACCAGGGAACTTGCCTAGCCAGTCTCTGCTGTTGCGCTATAGACCTGCCACTAGGCTCCCAGGTAACAACCTTCGTCCAAGGCACCCAGTCCAGAGTATAGTTGTCGCCCAGACCTAACACTAAGTCTGGCTTTTCAGTCTCTACCCTCTGACCAAACAGCATCAACTTATCGTAGTTGGCTGTAATTCCTCTATGAGAATCGCTGTAGGCAAAAACCTTCATTTCTTCCTCAACGCTTTCAAGTCATCTACTATTCTATCTATACTAAGTCCAAAGACTCCCAATGCTAGTACTAATTCTGTAGCCAGTATCCACTCATTGTTCTCATAGATTAGTACTGAGTGGAATACTTGTATCATTAACAGATGGAACAGTAGTAATGCAGCCAATGCTAGTGCAATGAAGTCTGCTAGTATTTCTCTCATCTTACCCCCTGTCTGTTAGTAATCTGTGCCAAGTTACCAGTAAGTGCCTTCTTGTCTGACCAAATGCTCCAAGCCTCATTGCGCTTCTCAATACCATCTGCACGGAACTTGTCTGCCAGTAACATACTGGCATTGGCAGAGTCAGTATATCTAGTGGCTTCCTCTATGTATCTATCTATCTCAGATATTCTATACATAGACTCAGTAGAGAACGCTGCCATGATTGCTAGTCGCTGAGAGGCCTCACCAATGTAGGCGTTACAGGTTGCTATCCTGCCATCAGCCTCAGTGTTCCTCTGCTGTGACATAGCAATGTATCTGTCTGCTTCGCCTAAGTAGCGGTCTATTTGATAGAGTTTCATGCCTGCTTCTGATATGTAGGCATTAGCAGATGCAGTTCGCTGGTTGGCTTCGCCTAAGTAGATGTTGCAGCTTCCTATCCACTGGTTAGCCTCAGCAATGAATCCATCTGAGATTACACCATAAGCTCTGGCCTGCTCGATGTAAGACCTCAACATGTCCATTCTTACACTAGCTTCCTGGCTGTATGCTTGAACTTGGTTTAGTCTCATACCTGCTTGCTGTATGAAGTCTGCCCGCTTCTGCGCCCAAGCCCTCTGCATATTAACCACAGTAGTTGCATACTGAGCATAAGTCTGAGCTGCATCTGCACCTATGTTGACTGTGTTGATGAGGTCGTCACCCAACTCAATCAAGTCCTCCATGTTAGGTATGCCACCAGTAGTGAGTATATGTTTGACCTCATCAGCCCAGACTCCAATAGCGTTGGCAAAGTCAGCAGTAGTGACAAGTCCATTAGCTGTAACTCCTGCTCCTACTGCAGTATTTGCACCATCTCTGAGGTAGGTTTTATCAGTGGCAATTTGGGCTAGTAGTGTACCTGCAGAGGGACTACCAGTTAGCCAAGTTGTAACTTTGCCTAGGGCAGTAACTACAGCTGCTTGAGGAGCTACAAGACTAGCTAGTGCAGTATCAGCAGCAGCAATGTCAGTCTTGGCAGCACCTAGTTCAGTGTCTATCTCAGAGTACAGCGATGCAGTTGCTATTGCTCCTATAGATGCAACAGCTAGGTCAGTGTTAGTCTTTACTGCTGTTAGAGCAGTTGCAGCTAGGTCTGCATTGGTCTTGACAGCATCTAAAGCAGTATCTACATCGGTGTAGTAGGTAGTATTCTTATCTAGTGCTGCGTCTGCTAGTGTATGAATTGCAGCTATGTTACCTAGTGCAGTCCTAGCACTGGCTAAGTCAGTCACTGCCTGGTGCTCATGCTGTGTTGCCTTCTGGAATAGTGCATAGGCAGCAGTTGCAAGGTTCACAGTCTCATCTAAGAATGCAGGGCAGGTGCCAACTGCAGTAGCAGGTACAGTGTGAGGTACATAGTACTGCACCAATATGTGCTTATTGAGTGACATTTCCTCCTGTGTATCCTCACCGCACATTACTGTAAGTACATCACCGTAGAGTTCAGCAGATACAGTCATTTTGGGGATAGAGTGGGCAGGATACTCAACTGCTCCAATTCGCATAGGAGTCAGACTAGTCATGTCAACAGCTATCTTGCTCTTAGTGTAGCTTATCTTGTAGGCAGTTAGCACTACCATGCTACCACCACTAACAGTAGTAATCTGACCATTCATGTAGTCTACCACATAGTCAGTGTTGCGAGTATAAGTTACTGTGCCTGCTGCATTAGTTACTACATCAGACTCATACCTGATAGGCTTGTTGGCTAAGGCTTTGTAAGTGCCATGAGCAGCAGCAGTTGTAACAGACTCAGCAGTCACAGTAAATGATAATCTCTGCTCATAGTAGAGTTCTCTGGGCAAGAATCTGCTTAGGTCTGCATATGCTCTGGTCAGTGCACGAGTTAGCTCTGCATCAGACCAGAGAGTAGAAGGGTCTTTCAAGTCAGTCCTAACATCAGATAAGTGAGTTGCTAATGTCTTGCCCATGTTGGCCTCCTATAGTCTAGTGACTGTTATCTCTACACCTATGACTGTTATATGCTCAGTTGTACTAACATTACTATTAGTACCTACACATTCTAGTAAGTACTGTTTGTCAGTTGCAACAGTAGTATCGTCACAGTTAGCGGCAACATCAAAGTTCCCATCTGCTGTAACTTGCACTATACCACCACTAGTTATGTCAGTAGTAGTAATAGGGTCTGCTTTGTTGACTTGAACTAACTTGCAGTCAAAGGTTACAGTGTCGCCTGCTACTTTGACTGCATCACCTACTATCTTATAAGTAGTGATGATGTCACCAATCTTGAGGAAGTCTAGTGGAATCCAGAACTTCTTTGCAGACTTGTTGGCTGCTAACTCCACACCTTTGATAGTAGGAGTCCAGTCAGTTCCAGGAGCAGGGCAGAGGAAGTTGTTGACTAAGAACACTACACTAGTGCCTGCTGCCCCACCTATCTTGATTCCTCCTGCAGTTGCACCGTCATGGATAAATAGTTCGTGAGTGTTAGTAGTGAATACAGGTTCGCCCTCAGTACCAGTAAACGCAGCGTTCTGAGCAGCAGTTCCTCTCTTAAGAAGTAGTGGTGTAGTCATAGTGTACCTCCGTCAATCACTTTAGGCTCCCAGGTTCCAAAAGACCACTCAGTCAGTCCATCAAGTTCTCCGCCATCAAAGCCCCAGGAGAACTGTGCATCGTGACGTAGTTTGGCAGGAGTGACTGAATTGTCTATAAGTCCGCTACTACCTACAGTAGCACCATAGATAGGAACTGCTGGCCTCTCTAAGTCACTGTACTTGCGAGCAGTTTTGATATCTGGTCTCACTGCTTCTCCTTCCCTTCCCTACCTAATCTCATCATGTAGTCCCAAGCAGATTCACCTGGCAGTCTTGCGCTAGGGGCAGCAGTAGCCTTGAGTGTACTTGGATTATACCAAGTACTTGCAGGAGGGATACCAGTTGGTCTTGGTGGAGTAGGAGTAGGGTGAGGAACAAATGGAGATGCTAACACTACTGACACAGGTGCAGGCCCAGGCAACCGCCCTCCATGACCCACTCCACCTATGAACCCCCAGTTAACTATTTCCTGTGCAGTCTTTGGTTTGACTACTTCAAACACTGATGTAGAACTACTTATCCCATTGAGAGTTATCTCTAGAGTATAAGTTCCAGGAGCGTATGTGTGCACTAGACTGCCAACTACACACATCTTACCATAAGTTGTATTCCACTTAGTAGGAGGATAGTCAGTGTAGTTTGCTGCTCCACGCTTGTCTCTGACTTGTATGTAGTCGTAGAGTTCAAGTCCACAATCATGCTGGACTAGCACTCTACCTAATGCTTCCTCCATCCACTGCCTTTTAGCAATAACTTCTGCCCTAGTATCTGCTGCTGCCTCAGTAGTGAGAGTCTCAGCTAGATGATACTGGAGTATCTCATGGTAGCCACCCTCAGGAAGGCCAGCAGGAGCATAATTTCCAATCTTCATAATCGGCTCAGGCTCCCAAGTACCATCTGCCTTATCTACTCTATTTGCAACTACTATTACATGAGTAGGTATGAGTAGATGGTCTTGCCACTCAAACTCTTTGAACTGGTGGTAAGTTGCATCAGGGCGGTCTGAGGTGAAAGTGTTGTGGTAGGAAGTCCAAGCGTTAGGATAGATAATACGGAACTGGGCAACTCGGTATGCAGGAATAGAGTTCACCATCTGAAGATTGCCAGTAGTTGTCTCATAAACAAATAATAGTTGGTCGGAAGGTAGAGTAGCAAATCCAGTCCACCAGCGATTAGTAGATGTTATCTTAATATCAAACACGCCACAGTCTACTACTGCACCCCACACACCTGTACCTACGTCTCTCTTGCTGAAGTACACATGACTGTCATTCTCGTACCAGAAACAGTACAGATTGTTAGCCGAATCTTTGCTGAGTAACGGACTATCTAAATCGGTACTTGCTCCAGTCTCTACAGTGGTCTCGGCACTAAATAGAGCAGTTGCAGAGTCCATAGAGAGATACACAATAGCATGTGCAGCATTAAGGAAGACAATGTGAGCAACAGTAGTAACACATACAATGGATGCTCCTAGATCATTGTCTACGTCATGAGGTTTAGTATCAGAACTATCCTGTGCACTCCAGGCAGTACCACTCCATACTCTTCCGTAGAGTGGCTCAGTGTACGCATCCTGTCTACCATCCGAATACACCATTACTACCTGGCCGTCAGTTGTTGGAGCAGCACAACCAGCCCAGTTTCTACTACTTGCATTGAGAACAGTGGTGTCGTCAGTTGCCCAAGTTCCGTCATTGTTGGCATTGACATGACCTTGCCAATGTATATTAGTACCATCATTGTGAGCGTAACCTACAACTGCATAGCCATTAGTATCTACTGCAATAGTAGGTCTGAACATACCAACTCCAGAAATTGCCTCTACAGTCTGCTCTACTGCATCCCACGAGATTGCACCTGCACTAGACATAGTACCTCTGCGATAGAACACACCTGCAAAGGACTTAACATAGTGAACATATGTAACTCCACCTCTAGTCTCCACAAAGAAGTCCCAAGAGGCACCACTCATTGTGCCACCTATTGCAGTTGCAGCAGACCAAGTTACTCCATTAGCAGAAGTCTTGAAAAAAGGGGCTTCACTAACTAGATAGAATACCCAGTGTAGACCTAACGCATAGAATACCTTTCTCTGCTGCGGGTTAATGACACTACCTGCTGCTATTGTGGAACTCCCCACTGAAACCCCAGTAGTAGTCTCTGCTCTCATAAAGCACTTAGTTATGTTGAGCAGTCGATAGATTACATCTCTTGCTGCCTCTATGTTGCCTTGATAGTTGACCATAAACATAGGCATGAGAGTATCTACTATACTGTCATCATGGATGCCTAGTGCAGCTAGGTCAAAGTTCAACCCTGCCAACACTGCCTCAATTATGTCATACACAGTGTAGGCAGCAGAGGTGTAGTCTATGTCGTAGTAAGGAGCAGCAGCAGCAGCGAGTAGACTGGCAATGTAATTTGTTTCTGCTAACATAGTCCACGCACCAGAGCACTGGAGGACTATATCTACATCACCTTGCTTAGATATTTGGAACTGTTGCTTCACCCAGAGAGGAGCACAGTAGAGAGGGTCAGTTTGGTAGTTAACTCCTGATACTCTGTAGCCGTAACTGATGTCAACTTTGTAGCCAGCAAGACTAGCAGGCAGAGTTTTGTCCTGGTTGCCAAGGATAATAACTGCCCAGTCTTCATATGGTTGCTCTGAGTGTTTGATAGACTTGACTCTATTGGGGGAGTCAGTAGTGGCATAAGTGTAAGTAGTTGTACCATTAGAGAGTACAACTGTAATGTAGGGAGTAGAGGTTACAGACTTTTCTGCTGTGATTAAGGTAGCAGTCTTAACTCTCAATGGCTGCTCCTTATACTGGGTTTATTCCTCTAACTAAGAAGTCTCTATCTGCAGCCTGAGCAGAGCCAGCAGCTATCTTGATGAACCTGGTTGCCCCTATGTGGAAGATAACTGCTAAGGTAGTTGTGGCTGCAGATGTGGCATGCAAGAAACTACCAGTTGCATCATCGTCCAAGATGTAGAGAGGATAGAAAGTTCCGCCTGAATCCTTTGCTACGTTCACTCCTATAGTGCTGCTAGTAATAGTTGGTACTATAACCAGCAAGTCTTGGAACTCTCCACCCAAGTCACACTCATCAGATAGTACATCACTATCTGAGATATCAATTTGTACTGTCTTCCAAGGTCCTACTCCTAATCCCATGTTACCCTCCTTATATGTTACAGTTCACATGAGCAGCTTTGTGGTCTGAACCTGTACTGTGTCTGACTCTGTCCCAAGCCTCCTTAGGTTTAACACCTGACTCAACTGCCTGATTGACTGCTCCTATAATCTCAGCATGTTGAGCAGTTGGCTTGAGTTTATCTGCTCTGAGTCCCTTCTTGATTATGATAGTCACCATTCAATCTCTCCAAACTGGGGATTGCAGTCGTCTCATACAGACTTTGCACCAGATGGTTCTTTGCCAGACTTCTCTCTTGCTACCTGATAACTTATCGCTGCACACTGCTTCTGGTCTTTCCCCTCTTTAATACACTGTGCTATACTTGCACTAATTGCATCCTTGACAGCTTGAGGAGAACTGTCAGGAGTAAGTGAATCCACTGGTAGCGGCAAAGTACACCTCCTATGGTTGTTTCATCTCTGTGCCAACATCAGATATCTTTTTGAGGAAGTAGGAGACACAAGAAGCCTGTACTCCAGGCCAGACCTGCTCAATAGTGGCATTCTCGTGAGACTCTATTATAGTTATATCAGGTGCAGCCCCAATACCTTTTTCAGTTAGCCTGAATAGGTTTTTGTTCTCCCACTCTAACCATACAATAATCTTGCTTAGTGCCATGTTATACTCCTTGAGGAGGAGAGCGTTTCCACCCTCCTCCTCAGTAGTTCTCTCTACGGAGCAATTTGTAGGAGCACAAACGGTGCGTTACTAGCACCAACAGAACTCATGTCAAGAGCGATGCCAGCAATCTGGAAGCCATCCTCCACTGTTATGTCATTGCTAGACACTACGCTTCCGTTGTTCGCCCACACTAGAGTCCTGTCACCAACACTGTTACAGGTATTACCATCACTGGTAATCCAGACAGGCCCCCAGGTTTGAATCCAGAAGTACTGCCCACTAACAGCTACACAGGCAGCGATTCCGATGAAGGACGCATACCCGTTACCCAGACCATCTGCCTTTACGCAGTAGTATGGGCACTCCATCAGTTCGATGTTAGTAGTAGCAGCTACAACTGCAACACCTAGTGGTCTATCTATGGTCAGTGTCAGAGAACCACCTGTAGTTGCCAGAGCAGGGTGACTAACAATCTGGCGAGTCTGTGGATACTGGTTTACACCGTTGCCTATGACTACATACCCACCTGATAGTTCGTTCTCAGACAGCACACCAGTTGTCAAGACACCAATCTCGGTGTCAATAGTGACTGTGACAGTCAGGCTGCCTATTGCGCCTGCACCTGTCGCCTGAACTGGAGCTGCTGCATTTACATTAGACTTCTTGGGTTTGTAGACTCCCCAGTAAGGCTTCACATCACCACTGGCATAGGCATACCTATATGACCTGTCTCCATCCCTGAATATAGTTCCTAGTGGATACCTCTGATTAGAGTCCACAGTCTCTATATCAGGCATGTGCAGGTTTACCAGACTCTTGGGAGGGTTGGCAGGAAGACTAATCTCCCTACCATTACTTACCCTTAGACTATGTCCGACCTTAGTTAGTTCTATAGCCACTTTCTTTTCTCCTTTTTACAAATCATTACTGGTTGCTAGACTGTGATGGCAATGTCGTAAATGTCGAAGATACGACCAACTGAGAATGTGCTACCCCAGAGCATTGCTCCGTAGGTAACCATCCTCAAGCCCTCGGCATCGTATTCTTCCAGGTTCGGGAACAGGACTAACTTGTACAAGTCTCCAGCACCCTCAGTACCACCGTAGGCAAAAGTGATTCCAGGCTGTCTAGCCATCACATTGCCAAACTTGAGGAAGAAGATGCTGTAGTTAGCTGTACCAGAAGTGTACTTTGCTCTGGCGTCAGAAGTTGCACCTGTACCAGTGTTGTACTGCTCCGCTACCAGGTAGTCAGTTCTTACAATAGGGATGCCATCCCAGAATGCAACTCGCTTGCCCATCTCGTTCCAGCCGAAACTAATCATTGCCATGTTCGGCAGGACATTAGCAGCAGGAGTTGCGATGTTTATGCCTCGCTCCTGGTAGGCAGCGTCAAACCAGCGCATGATGTTGAAGGGCATCCAGATTTCATCCCAACCTGCCTTGCCTGCATCCTCCATGTCTCGCATGTTCTTCAGGCTGAGGCCTACATGCGCCTGGTCTATGTTGAGGTACTCATGCCCTGTACCAGTCCCAGGAGTTGCACCATGTTCTGCTGCGATTGCATGGAGTCCATCCCAGTCCGCATTGCCTGCAGCATAGGTCAGGTCTCCATATATCATCTTGTCGCCAATTTTGCGCTTAAGACCTTTCTCCATCTCAAGCATTACTTGTGCACGGTAGTTGTTGATGTTGCCGTAGATGTCACGCACGAACTGGTCGAGTTTACGCTGAATGTAGAGTCTCTTGAGCTCCTTCTCGACTTCTGTGTAAGTGACATCTTCAGACCAACTCAGTTGCTCACCGATGTCTACTGCTGAGACAGAACTCTCATTGCCAGTTGCTTCCATGACGAACTTTATGCTCTTGCCTGCATTGGCAGCCTGGGCAACTGGGATTCTATCAACAGGATTCCCACGTTTGATGTCTATCTCGATAACGCCAGGAATCAGAGTAGACTGAGTGAGCTTCTGAGCCTCTGCTAGTGTACTCCAATGTCCACCAGACTCAGCCATATTTCCTCCTTATATTACTTTGGTGTAGGTGTATTAGGGGTTCCTCTTTGAGCCTTTTCCAGATTCCGAAATGCACGGTCTGTGTCAGAGTGTACTGTTGGTGCACCTGAGACTCCACCTGCTGCATACTGTCCACCACCAGTATTAGATTTGACTACCTTGAGAGCTTTCTCAAACATCTCTAGCTCCTGCATACCATAGGCTTTGATAGTATCCTCAGGTACAGAGTACTCCTTGGCTATCAGTGACCTACGGTACTGGAGAGCAAGAGTAGTTGCACTGTCAGAAGCCTTCTTGACTTCCTCTAGTGAACTCTTGAGTGTCTCCATCTCCTTGACCGCATCTGCACTCTTCTTCTGGTTCTCCTCCAAAGTCTGCACTTTGGCCTCTGCTTGCAATCGGAGAGAGTGAGCCTCAGCCATCTGAGACTTGACTTCCTCCAGTTGCTTTTGCAGCCCTCCCTTAGCCTTCACCACATCCGACTCAGGCACCATCTTCTCTGCTGGAGTAGTTGGTGTAGATTGAGCAGGTTCACTGGTTGCTGCTGTAGGAGTCTGAGATTTATCCTCTAACATTTCCCCTCCTTATTACAATCTAAGTATACCATAAATCTGCTGTGCTGTCAATAGATATAATTATAGCCACAATTATTTTATTATATCACTTACTTCAGTATGCTAGTTCTGTCTTTCTCCCAGTTGTCTACCATTAGCTTGGCAGTATCAGTTCTAGGCTGACTGATATAGCCAAACACATAGAGCCAGAAGTCTAGTGTAGGACTAAGGTCTCTCATCCTCTGCCTAGCAGTTGTGAGAGCAGAAGAGTAGGCTGAGATTAGTTTTCTACCAGTCTTAGGGTCAATCTCCTGCTGTATCTCCTCTTTCCTCTCCCTAGTTACACCACCAGAGTAGAACTCATCTATTAGTGCCTGGCTCTCCTCATCATAAGTTCCATATACTATGTCAGTTATACGCTGGTAACCTCTGATGTACTGGTTCATTATCTCATCACGCTTCAACTCGAGAGGAGTAGAGTTCTTATGCACCCAATCTAAGAACTGTGGCTGGAGTTCAGGTGGGACAGCATCTAGCACTGCCTGACGCTTGAGAGTATACATAAGGTAGTCAGGCTCAGTCTCACCTGTGTGAGGATTAGTTCTATTCTCCACTTGCACATCATACCAGAAACTGATGAGAGTATCCATTGGGCCTTGCTGATAAGGCGCATAGCCACCAGTCTTCTCAATAAGTAGTGCTATACCTTCTGGGCTGTTAGATACCATCAGTTGAAACTCCTCATCTTTGTACTTAGGATTGATAGTATTGAGGTCAGTGATAGATGTATTGTACCTATCCCAGATACTACTATGCTCTGATTTGAAGTCAGATGGAGTTAGAGGTTTAGTAGTACCAGTTGGATGAAGGAATCTGCTCTCAGCATCAATCTCCTCAGCAAGTCTTCTGTCAGATAGTGTACCTACATCACTCCAGTACTGGCTAACTTTGATTTTAGTGTCTTGTATTGATGGAGGTGCAAGCATCTCGCTTGCGCCACCAACAAACTTCCACTGCCACATCTGGTCTAGTTGTTGTCTGATATCTAGTGGCATACCTCCCATGATGTCAGAAGGTCTAATACCATGTTCTCTCATGTACTTCATCTGGGCAGGAGTGAACCCATAAGCCTCATAGATTTTATCCACATTAGCTTGGATAGTTCTAGTTTCGGTAGGAGAGTAAGATATGTATGCAAACTCAGACCTAACTAGACTAAGTAGAGCTACATCTTGCTCAGTGCTATCCCACAATACTTGCTCCTCAGGAGTTAGTGGTAGCTTAGTTTTTATCTTCTCCCACAACTCAGTTCCAGTTACTCCACCAGCAAGAGTTCCACCTACTCTGAGTTGCTTCTCATTCACCATCATAGCTTTGTAGTAGTCACGGAAGTTATCATGGAAGATTGTATCCTGGAGTTTCTTAGCTGCATCGCTGACTCCTGGAACCTGAGACAAGATGAGAGCACTGAGTCCAGCCTTGTACAGGCCAGGTAGGAGTGAACCTAACTCAGGCTTTTGTCCTGACAACATAGGAGATAAGTATGCTGCTGTCATAATGAGAGGGTTAGGAGAGAACGCCCACCTTTGAGCATTGTCTACAAATGTAGATAGAGGCCCCATGTCTTCGTAGTAAGATGCATAGTCTTGCCTTGCCAGTTGGAATAGAGGGCCTAGTACAGTACCTGCTAGTGCACCAAAAGCTAGGTCTCCACCAATCCCAAACCTGCCCTGGTCAGTGTTCTCGTAGAATCTTGACCAGGCATCTACTGTACCTGGATGACGAACTGCTGTGCGAGCTAACCAAGTCCAACGGTAGGAGTTGTACTTCCAGTAAGGGAAGAACATGCGCCCGACTGTACCTAAGATGGAAGTGTTGTTGTAGTCAGCAAACATTTGGTTGTAAGTTCTGGAGGCATCGTCAGCGGCCAGTTGGCGAAGCGAGTCCCAAGACTGCTTAGTGATACCACCTACAGACTCAGGCGCAGCAGTAAACTTAGGGCCTCTAGATATTGCATACTTACTCCAACCTTTGAACTCTTCTGCAGGCTCAGTTAGAATTATAACCCCTTTCTTTTCCATACCTCTAAGTAATAGCTCACCCTCATCACCAACAGTACCTGATAGTAGAGGTTTCTTGAACGACTCTGCCTTATCTATTGCATCTCTTATTAGTTTACTGCCCGCCCCTAACCTCTTATATTCATCCTTGACTTTTATAGTAAGGATAGCAAAGTAGTTATTTCCTTCTGAGTAAGTTATTACCCCCAAGTCTTTCTTACCTATAGAAGCAACCACATCATAGGTTCCTGCTATTGGAGAACCAGTAGATAAAGTAATCTGAGGTGCGGCTTTAGCTCCCTTACTAATCTTAATTCCCTCTTGCATCTTATTGGCTGCATTAGTAAAGTACTCTGCCAACCTAGGCTGCATGTCAAATACCATAGACTTCTTCATTTTGAGGTCAATCAGTTCCATCTTCAAGTTCTCAGCAGCTTTGCGAATCTCAAACTCTGCTCCAGACTCCGCTGGCCTTATACCTATGTTCTGTACTATGTGGTCATAGACTTCGCCTAACTTCTCCCTGGTGAATCCTATGAACTGTCTAGGTCTAGAGTCTGCCATTGCCTGGAACATTTCCACAAAGTACTTCTTACCCTGCATAGAAAAGGATTCTACTAAGTTCCTATATACATCCTCCATCATACAACCTGACATCTGGGCGATGTCTACAGGAGATATTGGTCTGCCAGACACATTTACAATCTTAGTTGTCTGCTTGGGCAGTTCGAGTATAGCCTTAGCAGAGTCTAGTCTAGATGCAAGACTGTGGCTGCTTAGTGCTGCATCTGAGTCATTGAAGGCTTCTCTGAGTGCCATCTGGTCTTTCCTATACTGATAATGTAGAGCTTCTAACTCTGCCCCCTCAGGATGTTCTGTTCTTATTGTACTCCACAAAGCCTCAGTCCTATTGTAGTGAGCTAGTAAGTAGTCACTAGCATTGTTTATCTCGGCATCTAAGTCAGAAAGGAACTTATCTGCTGCAAGTCTTTGTTTAGGAGTTAGTACAGTGACACTATCCTGTAGTTGAGTCTGGATACGCCTGACCTCATGCCAGATAGCATCCTTCTCACTTCCAATGGCGTCTATCCCAGTCCGCCATATCTTACTTATCTTACCGAACTTCTTGAGTATGGCAGCATCGTCTGCCTCGTCAGCAACAGACTTAATGAGGTCTTGGATTGTTTTCTTGGCAGTAGTAACTATGTTGCCATAAGTAGCAAGGACATCAGCTAACTGTGTAGGAGTTTCTATAGTGTGAGAAGTAATGGCATCTGCTAGGTCTTTGAAGGCCTCAGACCTGTTCCACGCAGCCTGTTTGAGTTCAGTTAAACTCCAATTTGCTCCATCACTAGCCAGTTTATTGATGTTATCTAGACTACCTAATACATCAGTCTCGTCTAGGGCAGCAAATAGTTTAGTCTTAGTGTCAATACTGAACGCACTCTCATTCTTGATTAGCTTCTCTATCTGCCCTCTTAGTATGTTGGTAGGAGAGTAGTTCTCAATCAACTCTTTCGCAACTTCTTGTAGTTGAGTTATATTGTTCATAAAGGCTAGTTGAGTATCTTTGACTATTGTAGCAGATTTCAGCCCAAAGCCTTTAGGTAGTGCAGGCACATTCCTAGTAGCATCAGTTACTGCCTTGGGAATGTCTACACCAGGTAGAAGATTAGCAACACGGAGGCGTTCGGCAAAGTACTTCTCCCATAACTTGCTCCAGGAGTCTATCCTAATCATGTAACCAGCAGAGTTCTGAGTCTTTATCAAGTTAGTACCAAGCCATGCAGGCCAACCCTTACTGGGTACAATGGCTCTCTGTCCCTTTGTGCCAACTGCACCTGCTAGGAATCCAAACTCACCAGTTCCAGTACGCTCCATAGCCTCTCTGGTCAGGTCAGTTGGTGCTAATAACCCTCTGCTAATGGTGAGGTAAGTCTTAGTATGCCCGAATCCTGGTCTGATACCCTCAAGCATTTGGACTAGTTGAGGCTCACCAAACACATTGCCTATAAGTACTTGGAAGTTAGCAATGTAGGCCATAGCGAAGGGAGTGTTCCAGAGTCTGTCAATAGTTCTGCGCCAGATAGCCCTATCTAGTGCATCTACCCCATTAACTATTGCCTGCATTATACCTTGGCGTTGCTGAGTAAGAGCATACCTAGACTTGAAGTAGTCTTGAGCTAGTGTAGTCTGCTGGCCTCTAGCAGCTTTGAGAACATCATTGGCAGTCGAACCTTCCTCCTTAGCAATTTGTTTCAGTATAGATATTCTTGAAGTGTAAGTTTCCTTTGTTAGGTCTAGTAGCATCTTAGATGCTTTGTTGAGGTTAGCTAGAGTCTTTGGTATCCCAAACTCCCTGAGCAAGTCTACAGTAGCCTGTTCAATAGGGATAGTCTTTTGGATTGCACCTTTGACTAGGTCATTGACTCGACCAATCATAGAGTCTGAGACTACTTGTACTCCACCAAGTTTAAACTTACTCGCATCCATGCCTAGTTTCTTACCCATTGCAACTATTGCATCAGGTTCTAGAGTTGCAGGAACATGGAAGAATCTACCAGCAGATACAAGCAATCCTGGGCCTTTTGGAGTCTTACCAAATGCAACTACACTAGCCTCAATATGGTCTACTAATCCAGTGGCAGTTAGTTTGTCTGCTACTTTGCCTGCATCAGTGCTACCTGCTATCAAGATATTGCTAAGGTTATCTCCTTCCCTCTTAATCACCTCCTTAGTAGCAAGAGGTAACTTATCCAGCATACCTCTAAAGCCATCAAAGGGTATATTAGTTACATGCCACATCCACCTGTTGACTGAGAGCAGTTCCTCACCGAAAGTTTTGAACCCAAGTCCAGCAAGATTAGGCCCGAGTTTAGTACCTCCTTTAACTAACAAGTTACCTGGCACACTAAGTCCCCAACCAGGCCACCAGGTTAGTGGGTCAGCTATTGCACTATATGTCATCTTACCAATAGTATTAAGTGCACCATTGTCATATAAGGTGTAATCCTGGTACATAGAGCCAAGAGCATGCCAAGGGTCTATGCCTTGAGATTTGTACTGCTCAAATAGAGTATCAACTTGTGGAGTATGTTGAAAGAGTCTTTGGCCTATATATACTCCCAAGCCAGCTATAGGGTCTGCAAAATTACTACCTATAGTCTTCTGGATGAAGTCTGCAACTTCCTGCATAGGTCTAGCAGCAGCAAACTGCAACTGTTGCCACAGAGACACATCAGGCATCTTCCACTCTGCCAAACCTTTCATTACAGCATCCACACTTGCTGCCTGCTCTCTGGCTGATGCAAAGTAAGGCTCAAGTTGAGTCTCAAAGATAGCTAGTTCAGCCTTGTAGTCATCTGGTATTCCCATAGTCTTAGCTAAGTCTAGATAATCTTGTGCAGCAGCCTCATCAGGAGCCACTGCAGTAGCACCACCTGTTGTTAGTGACTTGATAATCTCCTGTACTGTTATCACATGGGGTAGTTGAGGAGTAATCCTAATCACTTGGGGAGTAGTTAGAAACTCAGTCAGCTTCTGCTCCTCTAAAGTTGCCGCAGGCGCAAGAGTAAGTCTTGTTATAGCTGATTCTATCTCATTCTGGTCGGCAGCAGTAATGTGGTAGTCTTGAGGGTTCATCTGGCTAATCCTCAAATAGTCGTCAAAAGTTTTAACTTTATCTGTTTTTACCATTGATTCTATAATACCATAGAAAGCGCTCATAAACGCTGACCGTTTCCAGTTATTTGCAATAATAGTTGGGTCAGTGATAGGTGCCTCATAGATGTTCTTTGGAGCAACTCCAGCAGGAGTTTTGCCTACAAGTCCTGCCATAGTTCTTTGTAATAATTCAAACTGAGACACAATACCATGTATCTGTGAAGGAAACCATCCCATGCTAGGCTCTGCCTGAGTGCCAGTCTTCATAGAGTTGAGTCCTACAGCATACTGCCAACGGTAGTTCTCCATCTGCCACTTCTGTTGTTGGGCAGCAAAAGTACCATAACCTTTGGGAGGGTTGTCGAATATACTCATCATACCTTGAGAAGATGCTGCAGGGAAACTACTGATAGGTATGACACTACCTATCTTCTTTGGTACATTTGACCACCAGTTCTCAGGCCACGATTCAGGCTTAGACCAGTCTATTATTGGTGTCTTTGTTGGTAATGGCATATTATTCTTCCTCCACTGTCATATCTAATGACTCGCTAAGTCTAGTCACTGTATTCCAGTCTCCCCTGTCTATAGCAGCCTGTAAGTCACTTATTGCACCTAAAGAAATCTTTACACTCTTATCCTGCCGCTTATCAAACACTAAGTCAGTCTTGTTAACCATATAGTTAGGGTCTAATGTATCTACCCAAGATATGTCCTCACCCTGCCTCATTAAGTGAAACAACCCTGCAGTCATCATTTCCTGCCCTATTGTATCAGAGCGATTCTTCTTCTTACTATTACATCTATGGCAGCAACAAACCAGATTAGATGGTATAGTAGGACCACCCCAAGAGACTGGGACTACATGGTCTATCTCAATAGCCAGACCGTTACAGTAAGTGCATAGTCCACCATCCCTAATAAATAGCTCCTTAGACAACTTAGGGTCAATACTCCTGCTAGTCCTACCGTTAATTGAATTAAGTTTCACAATCCAACCCCCACAGATTTAATTGTAGCGTACCACGACTGCAATTTGGCAGTTTTTGCACCAGATTCAACCACCAGCCCACAAGTGCACCCACAACACCAGCCACACCAGCCACAATGACAACCAGCCCCATTGTGGAAGCTATCCGTTTTGAAGCCGACATTAAATCACACCACCCTGCTGAGTTTGAGTAGGTTGCTGTGCCTGTTCCTGCTGTGGAGGAGTAAGTGTACTCTCCACCATGTCTGCTGCCTTAGTGAACAGTGCAGCACCAACAGCATCCTTGTACTGCTCTAGTATATCAGCCTGACTCCTGAGTGCTTGGATGAGTGCTATCTGTGCATAGACAGGATTAGCCTCAGCATCCTCAGCCCTGACTTGTGCAATATCATTGATTGGATTCTTAACCTCAGGGAATACCTCATCGTAGACTCTGAGTATTGGCAGTCGGAAGTTGGGGTTGAGCATCCTGGCCACAGTTGCTCTATTAGCCATGTCGCCAGGTACTCTGACTTCATACTCAGCAGTAATCTTGTAGTTGTCAGGTATCTCCTTAGGCCAACTAAACTGGTATGGAGAGTGGTTGTTGTCTTTCATCTGTTGCACCCAGAAGTTGTCTATGTCAGTTAGACAGTTAATTATTCCTTCGTGGTATGCACTAGCCATCATTGCAGTGAGGCTGGATACTTGAGACATCATAAAGCTAGTCATCTGCTGTGCTACAGCACCAAACATAGCAGCAGAAGGGCCGCCTCTGTCCTTCATAGCTTCCATGTCGAGTAGTGCACCCCTAAGCTCCAGTGGAATAACTGGAGGAGTTACATACTCTACAGAGTCTTCTGGACTGCCTCTCCAAATGACTCCTCGCTTAGTCATATCTTCTTTTTTAATTATAGGACTAGTACTCCTGCTCTGCTCAAATATCTTTGGTTGAGCAGTGTCTCTGAGAATTTGCATCTGGAAAGTCCACCACTTGTTCCAGTAGCGGTAGATTTTGGAGTTAGTAGCAATAGAGGGTTGACCAATCTCAGCAGGCCAGTCGTCACTCATGTAGCCAGTGTCAGGTAGACCACCAGTAGGAGAGATAAAGATAGGTATGCGTCTCATCCTTGACTCGAGTGTAGGAGGCTTGGCTAGAGTAGTTCCTATTACTACTGCATTGTAGACATTCCAGCCACCATCTGTGCGGGGAGTATCCAGCCACCAGTAGTCAAACAACTTTTGAGTACCTCTCACATCTACCTTCCAACTGTTTCTAATCAGCATCCTCTTGGCTGAACTCTCAGATAGAGTGTCTATGTGAGCACACTCTACTAAATCATCGTCAAAGTAAGGGAAGACAGTAGAAGGATTCCATATCTCAGCCATACATCTACTACCATCAGGTGTGATAGTTGAGAATACACTGTACCAGCCAGTTGCAATCAGCAGTCCTATCAGGTCACGCATGAAACTCTGCTTGCCCCTCCTCCTGTACCCCTCAAAGATGTCATTCCAGGCAGTAGTGAAGAATCCCTCAACCTGAGTACTTGCTACCATGATAGTCTTGTCAAGTTCCTCAGCTTTGATTCTGTGAGGTATCTTCTGATTGAGCATGTGGACTACTAAGTTGTAGGCTGACCTAGGGTCGTTGCCAACAAAAGATTCTAAGTTTTCTTGGGCAAACTCATCTTCCATCTGTATCTGTTTGTAGTACAGCTTGAGTTGCACATCACGCTTCTCCCATATTTTCTTTAATTTCCCAGACTTCACAATAACATCGTTTGCAGTCATATTAGCCATCTAAGTCCTCCTACTTTATCCCTCGCCTTCTACGCTCTTTGCGGTTCATTGGAACTTCCTTAACTACCTCTCCATGTTTGCCTATAAATCTAACTATCTTTGTATGCGAGGGTGTAAACTTTGTCATTTGTTCTGGTATTTTACTTTATCCTTCCCCAGTCATCTCCCCAACCGTAAGTACCAACTGCACCTCTAACTACTGGCATAGAGGTTCTGCAAACTATTGCTATCCCTGCACTGTCATGGTAGTCGTCAGAGCCAATACTTACTGCTCTATCTCTGCCTCTACTGTCTACCATCCATCTGATGTTCCTGAGTTGACTAACCAGCCTGATGTCGTGAGCAGTTATCTTACTCATGTATCTGCCCAACTCAGTTATCATAAAAGGCTTAGTGGATGTGTTAGTCTGCCAGCCAATAAGTTTACCAACTTTGCCAGTCACAGGGTCATGTCTGTAGTATAGATTGCCATACTTTGCCACATGACTAGTGAATCCTAACGCATCCTCATTAGCAATCATGGCACCATTATACCACTTAGCCAGCACTATTGACTTCTCAGCCATCTCATCCTGAGCATAGAAGCCTGACATAGTAGCACAGTGGATTGCTTCCTTGAGTTCATCAGCCTCAAATATGAACTTCCACACAGTTGCTACTGACTCACTCTGCTTGCCCTCACCAGGGTCTATGGCTACTAAGTAAGATACACTAGGTTCAGGTGTATACCAGATGTCAGCAAATAAGTTGTGGACTGGCGCAGGATAGCACTTTCTTGCCATGTCACTAATCAGTTGGGCATCATAGACCATATCTCCAGCAGACAAGAAACAACTGACATCATCCTCTGGATACTCTTGTCCAAAAAGTAGCCTTGACTCTCCACTCCTCCTAACACTGGACATCTCTGCCTGCTTGTATCTCCTCCACCTAATCTTGTCATATATCTCATCCTCAGTGAACTCATACTGCTGCCAGACTTTGAGCAGATTCTGCTCCTCAGTAGATAGAGTAGTAATGTTCTCATCACCTGGCAGTACAAATGGAGAGTCTGCTGCCATAGAGTACTCAGGATGCTTCCACCAGGAGTAGAAGTGGGCAGTATAGACTGACTTACCTACCTCCTTACCCTCCTTTGCTGCCATATACATTTCATGGAACTCATTGTCCTCACCATTAGGAGTCGAGCACACTCTTACCTTAGTGTTGGGCAGTAGTGGAACACGCTGTAGTGCACTAGCTACAAACTTCTCTGCTTCACCAGAAGGCCAGAAGGCATACTCATCAGCCAGTAAGTCATGTATAGCCTCACCACGACCATAGTCAAAACTCCTGGCAGAGGCAATGTAGAAGCTACTATACCCCTCTATCCTGCCATTCCTCCTAAACTCAAATACCTTCTCATAAGTGCTTTTGTGTTGAAGAGTTGGCAGTCCAGGCACAGTGTTGTTGAGTATGTTGTAGAACCCCTGAGCCTTGCGGAGTAGTCTACCAGTGATGAACTCATCATAACTGATAATGATTGACACTGTACCAGGAACAGTAATACAATCAAGTAGGTAGTCACAGATGAATAGACTGCTTGCCCCTACCTGAGCAGGCTTGACATATATGTCTCTACTGCTGCTACTACTAAGCATATCTCTCTGAATAGGATTGAGCACAAAGGGCACTAGCTGGCGCTCCTTGTTCTCAATCTTGACCAGAGTCTCGATTAGGAGAGTTCTGTCAGACAGTAGTAGTTGGATTGCCTCTTGCTGGTTCAAGTGTGTCTCCTAACCCTATAGGTTTATTCTCAGGGAAGATGGTTTCAGGTACAAAGTGAACATAGACAAACTCAGGGAACAACTCCACAATGCTGTTCAGTACATCTAGTCTAAGTGACTCACCACTGTACTGTATAATAACTTCTGGCTGTGCCGCCTCAGGGTGAGTTATCTTACACTTTCTCTTCT
>Ga0315288_10001862_pt1 | contig 27371 bp, 19 predicted proteins | sample YL17G11_20_MG_FD_203454 | JGI IMG/M metagenome (GOLD analysis project Ga0315288, IMG submission 203454) | Sediment microbial communities from Yellowstone Lake, YNP, Wyoming, USA - YL17G11_20 | ecosystem: Environmental > Aquatic > Freshwater > Lake > Sediment | place: USA: Wyoming | collected... | reverse complement strand
GAGCTCGTGGGACAGTTGATGGACCGAGAACTCGTAGTGCTTTACGAAGAAGCAGGCCCCGGCATCGTTGTTGGATAGGTTGGCCTCGGCCCTGCTGGAGCGGAGCGTGACATTGATGCAGGCGGAGCCGTTGATGTCGGCGGTGTCGATGGTGGTCGATAGTATCATGAACGACGAGCTCGGGCCCATGGGGTCCCGGTGCAGGGGGAACGAGGCCACGACCGTCCCATTGTCTAAGGTCAGGTTCGCTATGCCCGTGAGGTTGGTCGCGACCCCGCCCAGGTTCTCGACAGTGACGGTCGCGCCCACCTTGTCGCCCTGGACTATGTTGGATTTAGCGAACTTGATGTCCATGGGAAGGACCTGCAGGTCCGGCTGGTAGCCGACCTCGAAGCTGATGCTGCCGTCGTTGTTCTTCTCGTTCTGCTCGCGGATCTTGTTGGCCGGGTCCACGGAGACCATGACCGTGGTGGACTTGACGTCCTTGAAGGTGTAGTTGAGCTCGACCCACTTCTCCTTGCCCCGGACCAGCGACGGGATGTTGATGGTCTGGCCGATCTTGTTCGCAGGGCTCTTGATGCCGTTGTAGAACTCGACCTCGACGTTCGGGACGGTCTCGCCCCTGTTGAATATCCGGGCCTTGATCGTGACGTTGTCCCCGACGGCCGGGTCCGACGGCGTGACGGTTATGTTGGTGGCATCGATCATGGGGTCCGGTATATTCCAGTAGGGGACCATCTTGGGGTCGCCGACAACGACCTCCTGCCAGCCCACGAAGGCCAGGGCCATCCAGAAGCTCTCGGCCATGGTGTAGGACGATGTGTACCTGTCGAAGAGTATGTCCGGGTGCCCGCAGGCGTCCAGATACGGCTCGTAGACATGGCCCGAGACGCCCGATATTCCCTCACGGACTAGGTCCACGACCAGGGACTGGCCGTAGTCCGTCGGGGACATAAACGAGCGGCCGCCGGTGGAGACGTAGGTCTCCCCGATGGCGCCCGGGACGTAGGTGTTGTTGGGCTTGATCATGTGGAAGGTCATGTTGTCCACCATCAGGGTCCCGGTGGACTTGTAGAACTCCACGCCGACCCGGAGCTTCGTCGCGCCTGCGTAGGGCTCGTAGTGCAGCTGCGGTATCCAGGGCCAGTTCTGGTTGCCGATCAGGGTGTTCCCATTGGAGGTCCCCAGAAGGTTGTTGGATTTGTCGTAGGCGGACACGAAGAACCGCACCCCGCCGTCGTTAGACACGCTGGTGAGGTTGAGCCTGCCGTCCAGCCAGTAGCGCACGCCGAGGCTGACAGAGATGTCCTGGTAGAAAAGGGTGGAGCCCGCTGTGACCGACGGCCTGACTATCTGGGTGACGTAGCCACCGCCGTACTTCTTGTTGAAGGTGGTATTGCTGACGCGCAGCCAGGTCGCGCCGTCGCTCTGGAAGGACCACCCGTCTGGCAGGTTGTCGGTGTTCGCGTCGGTGTCCATCCAGGAGTTCGTCAGGTTGTCGCTCCAGTAGTTGCCGTCGTTGCTGCCCCAGCTGACGTAGCCGGAGAGGTTATGGTAGAACATCTGGAAGGTCCCGGACGTGTCATGGCTGACGTTGTAGCCCTTGTTGACGAGGGTCGTGTTGGCGTTGCGCATCCAGGTGTCCCCGATGGCGTAGCCGCCGCCCTTGGCCCCCTCATCGATGAGGAACAGGCCCCTCTTGCCAGTGCTGTTGTCAGCAAGGTCGATGAGCTGCTTGACCTCGTTGAGCGTGTAGGCCGTGAGGCGCGTCACAAGGTAGGTCCCGAATTTGGCATGGGTGAAGGGCTCGTTCTTGCCGAAGTACGGGTTGTCTTCCCAGCCGCCGTTGCCGATAGAGGTGTTGAACTTGCCCAGTATGAGGGAGAGCTCGCTGTCGACGCTGGCGTAACTGCTCCCTGAGTCCTGGACGCCAAGAGGTATGCCTTTCGTAGTGACGATGAAGTTGATTTTGTCCTTGAGGCCGTTCTTTTTCAGGCAGGCCTCGACCTGGGGTCTGACCTGGGTGTTGAATGTGTTCCGGTTGATGTGCTCGCTCGTGCTCGTGGTGAAGTTGCAGACGTTCGCCTGGGGGATGGGCCTGTGGGCCAGGAAGTAGCTGCCGATGTCCTTGGACAATTGCGATGCGTCGTTGATGACGAGCATGACATCGTCGTACGAGAGCGGGACGCCCGTCGTGCGCGGGCCCTTCAGCCACAGGGTGTTCAGCTTGGCGCCGCCGGGGCTGAAATCCGATGGGTCCACGGCGGGGTCGGGCGCGTTCGTGGGCGATGGGGCCTGTTGGGCCGCGGTCGCAGACAACGGTACACATTGCAAAAGCATTATCGATACTAGAATCAAAGATAGGGTGCCTCGCATTGGATTCCCCTCCCCGTTCAATATATATCAAATAATCTCTATAATATGATTTAGGTATTGTCTCGTAACGATTTTTCCATTGGTTTCCGGCTTTGGCACCCGACCACAAGTATTAAATAGTGTCTTGTGTAGGTTTCATACACAAGATGAAATGTAGACCTCGTTGGAACCGGCCTCCACCGACGGGAAAAATATAAATGAGCTTCTCTTATCAATCAATAAATGAGAATAAAATAAGTATTGTGAGGTTCTGCGTCTAGGCCCTACTCCTCTTCTTCGGAGTCCTTCTTGCGGTCCTTTACCTCTTTCCTCGGCCGGCCCCGCTTCCTCTTGGGAGCCGCCTCGTCCTCCGCCTCCTCCTTTTCCTCCGCCTCTTCCTCCTCATCCTCCGGGAGCACACCCTCTTCCTCGGGGCCTTCGACCTCGACCGGCTTGTACTTCGGCACGGTCACACCGGGCTGCTCGCAGGCCAGCGGTGTCTCGGTGGCCTTGACGGCCTCCTCCTCGCTGACGAGCTTTGCCACGGCCATGACCTTGTCCCCGGCCTTGCACCGCATGATGCGCACGCCCATCACGGCCCTGCCCTTCTTGACGGGGATGTCCTTGATGGGCATCCTGATGATCATGCCGTTCTTGCTCGTCACCAGGAGCTCCTCGTCATCCTGGACCACCACCGATGTCACGACCTTGCCGTTCTTTTCGGTGATCTTGATGTTGGCCACGCCAAGGCCGCCCCGGCGGGTCTTCCTGTAGGCCTTGACCTGCGTCCTCTTGCCGTAGCCGTTCTCGGTTATGGTCAGGAGGATGTCCTCGGGCTCGGCCACTGCCATGGCCACGACCAGGTCGTCGCCCCGGAGCCTCACGCCCCGCACGCCGTGGGAGACGCGGCCCATGGACCGGACGTCGGTCTCGTTGAACCGGATGGCCTTGCCGGCCTTGGTGGCGATGATGATGTCCTTGTTGCCATCAGTGAGCTTCGTCGCCACAACCTCGTCGCCTTCGTAGAGCTTGATGGCCTGGACCCCGGTCCTGCGTATGTGGCTGTAGTCCAGCAGCGGGGTCTTCTTGATGCGTCCGCGCTTCGTGATGAAGACCACGAAGTGCCTGGCGTCAAACTCGTGCACGGGTATGGTCGCGTTGATGTACTCGTCGGGCTGCAGGCCCTCGATCTTCTGGACTAGTGGGACGCCCCTGGCGTAGCGCGACCTTTCGGGTATGCGGTAGGCCTTGAGCCAGTAGGTCCGCCCCTTGTTGGTGAAGAACATGATGTAGTCGTGGGTCATGGTGGCGAACAGGTCCACCACGAAGTCCTCTTCCTTGGTCCTCGTCCCGATGAGGCCCACGCCGCCCCGGTGCTGGGCCCTGAAGGCGCTGACCGGTATCCTTTTGACATAATCGTCGTTGGTGATCTGGACGACGACCTTCTCGTTGGGCACCAGGTGCTCGATGTCCAGGTCCAGTGTATGCTGCTCGATGAGGGTCCTCCGAGCATCCCCGTAGGCCTCCTTGAGCTCGCCCAGCTCCTTCTTGATGATGGCCAGGATCTCCTTTTCGTCGGCCAGTATCTTCTGGAGCTTTTCTATGAAGGCCTTGACCTCCTTCTCCTCCTTATACAGGCTCTCGACCTCGAGGCTGGTCAGCTTCTGCAGCCTCATGTCCAGGATGGCCTTGGCCTGGACCTCGGACAGCTTGAACCGGTTCATCAGCTTGTCGCATGCCTCGGCCGCGTCCTTGGACTTCCTGATGGTCTTGATGACCTCGTCCAGGTTGTTCTGGGCGATGATGAGCCCTGCCAGGATGTGCTCCCGTTCCTGGGCCCTGTTCAGCTCCCACTGGGTCCTCTTGCGCACGACCCCGCGTCGGAAGTTGATGTAGATGATGAGAAGCTCTTTCAGGGGTAGAACCTTTGGCGCACCGTCGACGATGGCTATGTTGATGACCCCGAAGGTGGTCTGCAAGGACGTGTGCTTGAAGAGCTGGTTCAAGACGACCTCGGCCATCTTGTCGGAGTCCACCTTCTCACGCGACAGCTCGATGACGACGCGCATGCCTTCCCGGTCCGACTCGTCCCGTAGGTCCACGATGCCCTCGATGACCTTGTTCTTGACCAGGTGCGCTATGGTCTCCAGCAATGTGGACTTGTTGACCATGTAGGGTATCTCGGTGACTATGATCCTGAAGCCGCCGCCCTTGCGCTCCTCGATGGATGTCTTGGCCCTTACGGGTATTGGCCCACGGCCCGTGGTGTAGGCCTCGATGATGCCGCCCTGGCCGTAGATGATGCCTCCCGTCGGGAAGTCTGGGCCCGGCAGGACCTTCATGATGTCTGCAAGGCAGACATCCTGGTTCTCAATGACCAGGTTGAGCGCGTCCACGACCTCGCCCAGGTTGTGGGGAGGCATGTTCGTGGCCATGCCGACGGCTATGCCCTGGGAGCCGTTGACCAGCAGGTTGGGCAGCCGGGCCGGGAGCACGCAGGGCTCGTCCAGCGTCTCATCGAAGTTCTTGGTCCAGGGAATCGTAGCCTTCTCGATGTCATCGAGCATCTCCTTGGTTATCTTGGCCATCCTGGCCTCGGTATATCGCATGTGCGCCGCGGAGTCGCCGTCGACCGAGCCGAAGTTCCCCTGGCCGTCGATGAGTGTGTACCTGAGCGAGAATGTCTGGGCCATCCTGACCAATGTGTCGTAGACTGCTATGTCTCCGTGGGGGTGGAACTTGCCCAGGACCTCTCCGACGATCCTCGCCGACTTCTTGTAGGGCTTGTCGTGGGGGCATCCGAGCTCGTTCATGCCATAGAGTATCCGGCGGTGGACCGGCTTGAGGCCATCGCGCACGTCGGGCAGGGCCCTGCCGATGATGACGCTCATGGCGTAATCGATGTAGGAGCGCGACATCTCGTCGCTTATGCTCTGGTTTATAACCCTCCTCGCGACGGCGACCTGCTCGGGCCCAGGGCCCTCCCCGCCGCTGCCGCCGGGCGCGGCCGGGGCTGGGCCACCCTCGGAGGGCTTCTCCTTGCCCTCCAGCAGGACCGGGACCTCCTTGGGACCTTCGGGCCCCTTTTCCTCTCCGCCCTTGTCCGCCTTGCGCTTCATTCGATTGCCCCCATGATTGTCATTAAATGTCGAGGTTCACGACCTCTTTGGCGTGCTGCTCGATGAACTCCTTCCTGGGCTCCACCTGGTCGCCCATCAGGATGCTGAACAGCCGGTCCGCCTCGACCCCGTCCTCGATGGTCACCCTCTTGACGGTCCGGGTCTTCGGGTCCATGGTCGTCTCCCATAGCTGGACCGGGTTCATCTCACCGAGGCCCTTGTAGCGGGATACGCCGATGCCCTTGGAGCCGAGCTCCTTTACCATGATGTCCTTCTCTTGTTCGCTGTAGGCGTACTGGAGCGCCTTTCCCTTCGTCAGCTTGTAGAGCGGAGGCTGGGCGATGTAGACGTAGCCGCCCTCGATGACCTGTTTCATGTATCGGTAAAGGAAGGTCAGCAAAAGGGTCCGTATGTGGCTCCCGTCGACGTCGGCATCGGTCATGATGATGATCTTGTGATATCGGATGCCCGTGATGTCGAACTCCTCGCTGATGCCCGTGCCGAAGGCCGTAATCATGGCCAGTATCTCGTTGTTCCTGAGAATGGTGTCTATCCTGGCCTTTTCGACGTTGAGTATCTTGCCTCGGAGGGGCAATATGGCCTGGAAGTACCTGTCCCGGCCCTGCTTCGCGGAGCCGCCGGCCGAGTCGCCTTCGACGAGGAATATCTCGGACACGGCCGGGTCGTTGCTCTGGCAGTCGGCCAGCTTGCCCGGGAGGCCGGCGCTGCCTAACAGGCCCTTCCTTCGGGTCAGGTCCTTGGCCTTGCGGGCCGCCACGCGGGCCTGCATGGCGATGATGATCTTGCTGAGTATCTTGTCTCCCTCGCGCGGGTTCTCGCTCATGTAGTTGTAGAGCTTTTCGGACACTATGGTCTCGACGATGCCCCGGACCTCGGTGTTGCCGAGCCTGATTTTGGTCTGGCTCTCGAACTGCGGCTCCGGGACCTTGACGCTCAGGATGGCCGTGAGGCCCTCGCGGACGTCCTCGCCGCTGAGCGAGGATTCCTCCTTGAACGTGTCCTTGAAGGATGGCCTGCTCTTTCCGTAATCGTTGATGACTCGCGTCAATGCGGACTTGAGGCCGGTGAGGTGCGTCCCGCCGTCCATGGTGTTTATGTTGTTGACGAAAGTGTGGATGCGCTCGAGGTAGTCGTTCGTGTACTGCATGGCCACCTCTACGACCACATCGTCCTTCTCGTCCATGATGTAGATGACACCCTCGTGGGCCGGCTCCTTGCCTTCGTTGATGTACTTCACGAACTGGGTGAGGCCGCCTTCGTAATGGTACTCCTCGGTCTTGCCGGTCCGGTCGTCCTTCAGGACGATCCTGACGCCCTTGTTCAGGAAGGCCAGCTCCTTCATGCGCGACGACAGGAGCTCGAAATCGAAGGTCAGCGTCGAGAAGATGGTCGGGTCCGGCATGAATGTGACCGTGGTCCCTGTCTCATTGGTATCCCCGATGACCTCCACCTTGGTCTTGGGGATGCCGCGCTCGTACCTCTGCATGTGGATGTGACCGTCCCGCATGGAGCGGACCTCGAGCCATTCGGACAGCGCGTTGACCACGTGGACACCGACGCCGTGGAGGCCGCCGGAGACCTTGTAGGCCGCCTTCTCGAACTTGGCCCCGGCGTGGAGCTGGGTCATGACCACCTCCAGGGCCGTCATGCCCCTGGCCTTGAAGTCCGGGTCCGGGTGGATCTCGACGGGGATGCCACGGCCATTGTCTATGACGGTGACGGTCCCGTCCTTGTTTATGATGACCTCGATTTTATCGCAGTAGCCCGCCAAGGTCTCGTCGATGCTGTTGTCGACGACCTCGTGGACCAGGTGATGGAGGCCGCGGGCGTCCGTGTCGCCGATATACATGCCGGGCCTGCGGCGCACGGCCTCGAGGCCCCTCATGATCTTGATGTCGTCCGCCTGGTAGCTGGACGACCTCGTGAGTTGCTTCTTCTGGGAGCTGTCAGGCTCTGGTTCCTTGCCCATGACATCACCCTCCTAGACATTTTCTGTAGTGTTACAAGGTGATATTGGGTGATTACATTTTATATATATATATATTATTAAAGTATAATAGTTAATAAGGAATAGAAAAATTATATATACTTGAATGGTCGGGCAGGATTGTCTGCCAAAACCCCCTCATCTTCCCCCCGCAATTGCGCATAGGACGCTTGGGGATGCCATTAGAACGGAAAAGTCATCTTTGGCCATGGGATGTTACCGGACCGCCTCTTTTCCCCGCCTGAAGGGCCGAGAAGGGAAATTCTCAAATCCAAAGACGCCATGGAGATGGCCGATGAGCAAGGAGACGAAAGTGCAGGCCCGGCCCGAGGCCGCCGTGGCCGACGCATCGGCTTTCATCCAGGGCCTGCCGTTCTCGGGCGAGCTCAAGCTCTACACCACGCCCCTCATCGAGGAGGAGATCGAGGGGCTCAAGGGCATGGATCTGCTTAGGGCCTCGACCGTCAATGTCGTCGCCCCGTCGGGCGACAGCCTCAAGACGGTCCAGGACGGGGCCCGGCGGACCGGGGACGATGCGCGGCTGTCCCGGGCGGACATCGAGGTCCTGGCCCTGGCCCTGGAGCTCGGGCTGCCCATCCTGACAGACGACTATTCCATCCAGAACCTCGCCCACCACCTGGGCATCCGGTTCGTGCCCATTCGCGAAAAGGGCATCAAGGAGGAGCTCCACTGGTCCTATCGCTGCGTGGGCTGCAGGAGGTCCTTCGACGAGAAGGTCGACGAATGCCCGGTCTGCGGCTCCAAGGTGAAGAGCTCCCGGAAGGGACCCTCGAGCAAGGGCTCCAATGCCGGTGCGAAAGGCGGCCGCTGAGGCCCGTGGGTAAATTAAGACCAACAGAAATGTTTTAAAGGTTTATGTGGTTCAGGTAAACGCAATACCTGATATGTATTGACCTAGTTTCATGGTAACCGGGGGGAAAACGATGGACGGACAGAGTGGTGGCGGGATGCAGGGCAGCATCCTTGACAAGCTGTTCGGTGAGCTGAAAACCTACGAAGAGCAGCTCAACCTGAGAAAGAAGGAGCTCGACGAGAAAGAGAACGAGCTGAAGCGCTACCGGGACGAGCTCGAGAAGATTGGCACCCAGCTCACGGATAAGGAGGCCGAGGTAAAGGCCCATGAGGATAAGAAGAGGGAGGTCGAGGAGGTCCTCGCCCAGAAGTACGAGTCCCTCAAGAGGAAGGAGGAGGAGCTCCTCAAGTACCGGGAAGAGCTCGAGAAGATCGGCCTCGACCTGACCGATAGGGAGCGCAAGACCCAGGATTACGAGCAGAAGAGGAAGGACATCGAGGAGGAGCTCGTGACCCGGGTCCAGGAGCTCAAGGGTAAGGAGAGCGAGATCGAGGACAGGGAGGGCAAGCTCGGGGAGACGGAACAGGCCCTACTCAACCACGACGAAGAGCTCGAAGAGCAGCTCAAGACCCAGCAGGAGCACATCCAGAACCACCTCGACAAGGTCAGGGAAAGGAAGGCCCGCCACAAGAAGAAGGAATAGGGCCTTTCCCCTTTGCCTTTCATGGCCCGTCTTGTAGGGGCCAACGCTACAACAATTCTTTTATCATATCTTTTCCTACAGCCCTTTGTCACTAGTCCCGATAGGCGAACAGCATCAGGAAGGACAGCAGGATGACCGACGAGGAGGCCCCGAAGGCCGAGGAAAAGGAAGAGGCCGCCAAGGACAAGGACGGCCAAGCCGAGCCCCTCAAGTCCAAGACGCCCGATGCCGAGGCCTCCAAGGAGCCCGAGCGGGACCTGTCCGAGCTCATGTGGGACATCAACACCGACGAGAAGATTAAGAACATGACCTGGTGGTGGTGGTGGTGGATATTCTTCGTCAAGAACCCCAAGAACCCCTCGAGGCCCAGGCAGCTCATGATACTATGGTCCACCAAGAACTGCGACCGGATCATGGTCAATGACTACGACTGGCACAGGAACCAGGACGTGGTCAAGCACGGGACCCCCGGCAAGAACGAGGACGGCAAGTTCCACAAGCGCAAGATGACCTTCGACGGCATGATCGGCGTCTGGTGGTACGACGGCGACAAGATGCACGAGCCCTACGCCCTCGAGAGGAGCGACTTTTCCGTCGAATGGAAGGGGGCCAAGGGCTACGTAAGGCCGCACACCGACAACGTCTACCTGTTCACCGGGGACCCGAAGGAATACAAGGTCCTCATCAAAAAGGACGATGACGTCTTCGACTTCCGGATGGGCCACTGGACGGATTTCATCTCGAAGCACCGCTACAGCGAGGACCACTACCTCGGCAAGATGGGCTATAACATCTACAAGGTCTACGGCACCACGCTCAAGGGCCACATCAAGTTCGGGAAGCTCGACGAGAACATAGATGGCACGGCCTACTTCCAGAAGGTCATGGTCAACGCCCCCGCCGTGCCGTGGTACTGGGGCGTGTTCCACTCCGAGGACGGCTCCTACATCGACTGGTTCAACCCGCACTTCGGGTGCCCCATATGGCGCAAGACCGACGCGCCTACATCGTTCTGGGACAAGGCCTCCCTCAATCTTTCCAAGAAGTTGCAGTTCTACGACCAGGGCTCCGACACGCGCTACGAGTTCAGGAAGAAGGAGGTCTCCATCCGCAAGGAGGTCGTGGACGGGCTGCCGACCTTCTGGGTCGAAGGGCGCAAGGATGGGGTCGAGCTTCGAATCAAGGTCAGGCCCTACGCCAGGGCCTACTGGAGGTTCGAGCAAAAGTACCTCGGGGTCTTCAAATCCATTTTGTACTACAACGAGTACCCGACGGAGCTGGTCGAGTTCGAGCTCAAGGGCGGGAAGCGCGACGTCACGCTCAAGGACCTCGGCTATGTCGTCGGCAATATCGAGCACAGCTGGGGCTGGCTGGTCTAGATGCGGCTTGGCTTGAAGTGCGCCGTCAGGGACCTGGAGCCCATCATGGCCCTGAAGCCTTCGTTCATCGAGACCTTTCTAGGGCCCCGGGACCTTGCATGCCTGGGGGCTAAAGGACTGGCCGAGCGGTTCGGCTCGACGGGGCTGCCGGTCGTGGTCCATGTCCCTGAATATCATGGCGAGGTCTTCATAGACCTGGCAAGCGCGGACCCGAAGGTCCGGGCCACGAGCATGGAGGCGGTCCGCGGATGCATCGAACTGGCCGACCGGCTTGGTTCGCCCCACATCGTCATCCATCCCGGCGGCATCGCCGAGGGCCGGGTGGACAGGGCCGGGGCCATCAAGAGGCTCCGACGGTCCCTGGAAAAGATATCCTACGACCGGTTCTACCTTGAGAACATGCCATGGTTCTACTTCAGGGCCAGGGCCATCGCTGGGAGGACCAGGATGGTCAGGAGCAACATAATGATTGACGTCAAGGACTTTGGCGAGGTCCGGGACCTTGGCGCGGGCATGACCCTGGACATATGCCACGGGTTCCTGTCGACGCGGAAGGGCTCCATGAAGAACCTCCTTTCGCTCTTCGACGAGTACCCGGAAATGCCGAGGTACCTGCATATATCGGACGCCGCGGCTCCCGATGTCGAAGGCCTACAACTCGGGGAAGGGTCCATCGATTTCGGCCCCGTCGTCGAGAGGATCAAGGAAAGGGGCAAGGATTGGTGGGGCATCCCGGAGATCATGGACGGGCACAGGGACGGCGGGAAGGGATTCGCGAGGGCCATGGCGTTCCTGAAGGTCCGCGGGTTCTGACGGCCCTCGATTAAATCCTTTCTCCATTAATTTTATATTAGGCTAGGGGCTATCAGATGATGTGTTCGGGTGAGGACCATGGCCGACGAATGCGTCACGGAGTTCGACAAGAGGCTATTCGAGTTCATCAAGCAGGGCGACTTCGAGGCCAACCCGTGGTCAACGCCCAAGGCCGCTGAGAAACTCGGTGTTAAAGAGAAGGACATCTATGAATCCCTTTGCAGGCTCCAGAAGCTCATGAAGGGCAAGTTCTACATGTATTACAAGAACGGGGCCCTCAGGATACAGGCCGAATGAACGGCCCAAGGGCACACATTGTGTTCTGAACGTCCTGGTCTCATCGATCATTAACAATTTCTAAAATGTTGGGGGTCTGGGGGATATCCCATGATTCTGATTTATATAAGGAAATAGTTTAAATTGGCAAGATGATATCAGTGAGGGTCCAAGCGGGCGGGGTCCCGCTATAGGAACCTTGGGAGATAGGGACGGGGGGAATGGCGCATGGTGGTGCTCCAGAACGATCCAGTGGCTATGATGATGGCGTCCCGGGTGGTCGCCAGGCCGAAGCTGGATTTCGACTCCGCGAGGCCCCTGAACTTCGAGATAAGGTCTATCAAGGACATGGCCAAAAGGCCCTACGACTTCGATGCCTTCCGCACGCTTCACTATGATATCATCATCGAGGACTCGGTGACATCGAGGGATAAGGCCAAGGAGCTCAACATCCTTGGCGTGAAGTACTACAAGGAGGGCAACTTCAACGATGCCCAGTGGAACTTCCAGAAGGCCCTGTCCATAGACCCGTCCTACGACAACGCCAAGAAGAACCTTGACACCCTCAACGCGAAGATGGATGCCAGGAAGGACCGGATGTCCAAGGAGGCCAAGGCGGGGAAGAGCTTCGCCGAGGTCTCCAGAGAAATATCGGCGGAGTCCGCGCAAAGGGGCACCCCTGTCGTGGACGATAGTTCCCAATACCCGCAGGCCTACCAGAAGGAGGCCCCCCAACAGCCTAGATACCCGGCGAGCGATTACCAGCAGGCCCAGTACCAGCAGCGCGGGTACCAACAGGCGGAATATCAACAGGCCCAATATCAACAGGCACAGTATCAACAGGCCCAGTACCAGCAAGCCCAGTATCAGCAGGCCGGCGGCCAAAGCCCCTACTCTCAGAAGAACTACCGGTGCCCGGGCTGCGGCATACCCGTGAAGCACGACTGGGTCATGTGCACGAACTGCGGCACGGACCTTAGACAGTACCCGCCGATACCGTACTGAATGTCATAGATAATGAGGTGTGAATAGGAGTGACTGAACGGAAAAAGGAAGGTGATGTGGGATGGCCATAAGCATATACTTGATAATAATGATAATAGGAATGATTCTGCTGTTCGTGGTCCTCTTCATGGGAGGCATCCACATGGGGGATGTGCAATTCGACGGAGACCACGGCGGGGACATCGGCCATGCTGATGGAGGGCTGGGTCATGGACCGTCGGCCTTCAGCCTTCCGGTGATACTGTCCGTTGTCACGTCCTTCGGGGCGTTCGGCGTCATCTTCGAGCAGGCAGGCCTAACCATCTTACAAGTCCCCGCCCTGTCCATGGGGCTAGCCATAATCATCGGTGTCATCACGTTCTTTGCGATGGTCAAAATGTTCAGTATGACCGAATCGACGACCTCATTGAACTACAAGGACCTCGTGGGACTGAGGGGCACGGTCTCCATCGCCATCAAGGATGGCAACGAGGGCACGATCACACTTACGCCATCTGGCAGGGGCAGGGTCCAAATGCAGGCCATTGCGGACGACGACATCGAGAGAGACGAGGGCGTGGTCGCACTGGAGCTCATTGGTAGCGTTATGAAGGTCAAGAGGGTCGGGGCGAAAAAGCCCCCAGAGAAGAAGAGCGAATCGAAGTACAAGAGACCGGAGGTGAAGTAGATGGCTGACATTGTTCAGGTTGTCGTTGCGATTGTCGTGATCGTCGTTGGAGTGATAGGGGGTCTGGCCCTCTATGCAAGGAGATACGTGAGGGTGCCACCGAACATGGCCATGGTGGTGTTCGGTATGAAGAAGAAGGATGAAGAGGGAAACATCAAGGGATACACCATCGTAAGGGGCGGTGGCAAGTTCATCTATCCAATATGGGAAGACTATGCCTATCTGCCACTGAACGTCCGCACCCTCGAGATCGTGGTCGCGGACATAGTTACCGATGTAATGAAGAGCGGCGCCAAGGTCAACATCAAGGCCGTGGCCCAGGTCAAGGTCGCGAGCGATACACCGTCGCTGGAGACCGCGGCCGAGGTGCTACTTCACAAGACTGACGAGGAGATCAACCAGATTGCGACGAAGACCCTCGAAGGCCACGTCCGAGGCATATGCGCCACCATGACCATCGAGGCCATCAACAGCGATAGGGACGAGCTCGCCAGGGCCATCCAGTCCCTGGCGGACAAGGACCTCAAGAACATGGGCATGGGCATACTATCGTTCGTCATAAAAGAGGTCGAGGATGACCGTGGTTACCTGGATGCCCTAGGCCGTGGTATCACTGCAGAAGTCAAAAGGGACGCCAGGATACGAGAGGCCAACGCCAACAGGGACGCCACCATACGGGAGGCCGAGGCCGCCCGAGAAGCGGAGAAGGCCAACGCCGAGGCCGAGGCCAGGGTCGCCGAGTTCCACAGGGACAGGGACCTCATCAAGCAGCGCGCCGAAGGGCTCGTCGAGTCGGAACGCGCCAACAAAGAAATCTCGTACGACATCCAGAGCTCGAAGCGGCAGCAGGAGCTGATACGCGAGAAGATCCAAATCGAGATCGAGCAGAAGAAGAAGCAGATCGAGCTGCAGGAGAACGAGATCGCGAGGAAGGAGAAGGAGCAGACCGCCGTCCAGGTCGTCCCCGCCAAGGCCGAGGCCGACGCCAAGGTCGCAACAGCTGAAGGTGACAAGGGAAAGGTCATCAAGCTAGCAGAAGGAGAGCGAGAGAAGCTGCGTATCGAGGCTGAAGGTGAGAGGGACAAGAGGAAGATGGTGGCGGACGGTGAGGCTACCAAGATACGGGCGGAAGGAACCGCCGAGGCGGACATCATAACGCTCAAGGGGCAGGCTGAAGGAGCGGCCATCAAGGCCAAGGGGCTTGCCGAGGCCGAGGCGATGCAGAAGAAGGCCGACGCTTGGGAGAGGTACGGGTCCGCGGCAGTCACGCAGATGATCATCCAGCAGCTGCCCGAGATCGTCAAGCAGGCCTCCTTGCCGCTCATGGGCGTCGAGAAGGTCATCGTCCTTGGGAGCGAGGGACCCGCGGGCCTCGTCCAAAAGACGGTGGAGATCGCGGCCCAGATGCCGGCGCTGGTCAAGAGCCTCACGGGCATGGACATAACGGACCTGGTCTCCAAGGTGGCGGGCCTGAGCGGCTCGCTACCTGATAAGAAGGCCTGAGCCCGGATCCCGGGAATGGTCCGATGGCCCTGACGGCGAAGGTCGAGTGGTGGAAGGAAGGGCTGTCGCCCGAGGACACGGTCCAAGCCTGGGCGACGGCCGCCACCACGTCGGTGATCCTGGCGGTCCTGCTCGAGCAGAGGTTGGCCGAGGGGACGGACGAGACGAAAGGCCAGGCCTCGAAGGAGGAGAGCGGCGAGAAGTGATTCGCCGCCCTCTTTTTAATTTTCTATTTTTACGTCATTTCCTCCATCTCTTATCTCGCACCTAAACAACCTATAAATAGGACCACACATTTATCGTCTCTACGCCCGACCACTACATCATAGCGGGGTGGGGTAGCCAGGAAATCCCGACGGGCTCATAACCCGTAGATCAGTAGTTCAAATCTACTCCCCGCTACTGTCTTTTTCTTGACACTTCGCGGCCGAGCGGCGTCGACCATCGAAAAGATATAAATCGGTAATCGATGTTAGAGTATCGAAATCTCGGTACTGCTGCGAGAGGTCATTTTCAATGGGGAAGGACAAGGGCGATAAGGGGTCCAAGGCCGATGGAGGGCTCGCCAAGAACCTGAGCGCGTCCCTCGAAGGACAAACCATCCTGAGCGGCGCGGACCGTGCAGAGAGGAAGCGGATATTCACAAGGGTCTACATCCTCGTGACAACCGTCCTTATTTTCTTTAGTATAGGGATGGTCGGGTTCATGGTCCTCGAGCCCGACCAGATCGGTCACGATCCCCTTAAGGCATTCCACCTGGTGATCCAAACGATAACCACGACCGGCTATGGCGATTTAGTGCCCCAAACCCCTGGGGGCCGGCTCCTGGCCGATGGGCTCATGATATTTGGGGTCACCATCGCGGCCTTCGGTGCCGCGAGCCTGATGGAGTTCGTTGTCAGCGGGAAGCTCCGCGAGACCATGAGGATCACCAACTATGCAAGGATGATCGCTGACCTGGAGCACCATGTTATAGTATGCGGCTATGGCCGGGTCGGTCGCGAGGCGACCCAGGAACTTGTCAGAAAGAAGGTCCCTGTGGTCGTCGTGGACCACAATAAGGACACGCTGGAGGAGCTCGACCTCAAGATCCCGAGGATCGTCGGGGACGCATCCAAGGACGAGGACCTCATCAAGGCCGGGGTCAAGAAGGCCGTCGCCATTATCGCAACGACCGGGAACGACGCCGACAACCTGATGACGCTGGTCACGGCCAAGTACATCAAGCCGGGCATCATAGCTATAACCCGGTCCAACGTCGAGGAGGACAACGACAAGTTCCTGAAGGTCGGGGCGGACATGGTCATTTCCCCCGAGCAGGAGGGCGGCAGGTCCATGGCCAAGATGCTCCAGGGGACCGAGGACAAGGTCCTTGTCGCCGGCTACGGCAGGGTCGGGAGCGCGGCCGCCAAGGAGCTCTACGAGATGGGCATCCCGGTCATCGTCATGGACAAGGACCCGGTCGTGCTCGAGAGCGTTCCTCCTGAGCTCACCAAGGTCGCTGGCGATGCGACGAAGGAGAGCGACCTGAGGATGGCAGGCATGGATAAGGTCAAGGTCACGGCCGTGCTGGCGGCCTATGGGCTCGACGCCAACAACCTGCTGGCGACGGTCACGGCGAAGTACTTCAGGCCTTCGCTCACGGTCATATCCAGGGCCAGCAGCCCCGCGAACGTCAAGAAGATACTCAAGGTCGGGGCGGACGTGGTCATCTCCCCCGAGGTGGAAGGCGGCAAGTCCATGGCCAAGTGGGCCGCCCAGGCCCACCAGATGGCGCAACAGAAGGAATGAGACCAATTGGACATTCTAGCAGAATGGCATTTTCACCGCGGTGATTTTAGAATAAATCACATGGAATTCTCTTATTCTATCTTCTCTAATATTTTCCATATATTATGGATAGAAATTAATATGTCTTTAGGAAATGTCTATAATTGCTCACTGTTAATCCGATAGGTAGAGGTGGGGGTGTTGGTATGTTTGGCAAACGCCTAGGTTCGACTGTCATCGTGGGCCTTCTCATTGCGACCGCATTATGCTCTGTCGTACCCTCTGCCCTTGGGGGTCAGACCAGCTTCAAGGAGGAGTTCGATAACACGACATATAAGAAGACGGCATCGACCGTGGCCGGCTGGGGCATCGGAGAGGTCAGCCTCCCGCGGGTGCCGCCTAAGCTGCTCGGGAGCTATAGCGCATTGAACACGGCCTATAAGTTCGCCATCCAGGGCAACTTCGCCTATGTCGGATCTTGGAGCTCCACTGACCTGACCATACTGAACATCACCGATGTCTCGAAGCCGACCTTGGCGGGCTCGTTCGTCGGAAGCGGATTCGGATATGGCGAGGCAATCGATGGCAACGTCGCCTATGTGTCCGACTGGAACAGCCTCAAATCGGTCAATGTCACGAACCCGGCCAGCCCAACGCAGATATCGTCCTTGACCGGTGGGGCCACCCTTTACAGCCTCCAGGCCCAAGGGGACTGGCTCTTCGGTGCCAGGTGGAGTGGCGGTGTATATGCGATCAACATCTCCAACCCGGCCGCCATGGGGCCGATATACACGCGTGCCACGACAGGATCGTCCTATGGCTTGGACATCTTAGGGGACATGGCCTACGTTGCCGACTACTCCAGGGTATCGATCGTCAACGTCTCCAAGCCCTGGAGCATGTCCTTGGTCACCACCATCACCCCGGCCAAGGGCTCCTACATATATTCCACAGAGGTCCAAGGCAACACCCTATATGTCCTCACCAGCGAGCTGGACATGTCGGGCGTCAAACCATCGAATTACTATGTCTACAGCTATGATGTGAGCAACCCCGCGAAACCAGTCTATCTCGATAATGTCTCCATCACAGGGAGGACCACTTGGTCCTATGGGATGGACCTCGAGGAGGACGGGGACTACCTGTATATTTCTGCATACGCGGACGGCATCTACATTGTCAATATCTCGAACCCCGCGGACTTGAGGTACACCGAGAGCTTCTTCGACACACCAGGCTCCGCCTACATGTCTATGAAGAGGGGCATGGAGCTCTTCGTGTCTGACTACACCGCGGGCATCGAGATCTATAATGTTTCCGATATCATCACCCCCAAGTCCGCCAGCACCTATGACTCGCCAGGGAGCGCATACAAGGTCTTTGTCGAGGGCAACTACGCCTATGTGGCAGACGACGCCAGTGGTCTCAGGATCGTGAACATAACTGATCCAAAGAACATCAAGTCGGCAGGGACCCTTGACACCGCAGGGAATTCTTATGGCATTTGGGTGTCTGATGGTTATGCCTACCTACCAGATGACAATCTTGTCCGAATAATCAATGTATCGGACCCTGCGAACCCGAAGCAATATGGTACCTTCGACAACCCAGGGAACGCCTATGACATCATGGTGCTTCACAAGGTGGCGTTCCTGGCCGACTTCTCCCAGGGCTTGAGGATTTTCAATGTGACGAACCCGACGGCGCCCGGCCCCATAGGCGCTTACGATACTGCCGGGAACGCCAATGCGGTCTGGGTCCAGGGGAATGTGGCCTATGTCGCAGATGGGAACAACGGATTAGTGGCCGTCAATATCCAGAACTTGGCAAGCCCCACGCTCCTTGGCACGTTCGACACCTCGGGTTCCGCTGTCGATGTCCAAGTCGATGGTAATATAGCGTATGTGGCTGACTCCGGTGGCGGCCTCGTAGTCCTCAATGTCACGAGCCCTTGGGCAATGAAGCAGATCTCCTCGTACGATACGGCCGGCTCGGCCCAGGGAGTGTTCGTTTCCGGTAACTGGGTATTCGTGGCGGACGATGACGACGGCCTCAGGGTGTTCAATGTCACGAACCCGTGGAGCATCAAGTACTTCGGTGCCCTCGGGACCCTTGCCGATGCCTGGGGCGTCATGGTCTCGGGCGAATATGCCTATGTTACCAACAGGGGTAACGGCCTCGTCTCGGTCCAGGTCTTCGAGAACATTGCCGAATCCTACAAGAGCTTGGGCACAGCAGAGTCCATCACAATAGACACCACCCCGTACCTCATCGTTGCGATCAACGTGAGCGTCAACGAGACCAAACCCGGCGGTACGAAGATATTCTACAACGCAACGAACGACGGTGGGGCCACGTGGATGAGGATCAGCCCAGGCACCCTGAAGCGCTTCCCGGCCTACGCCAGCGACCTCCGGTGGAAGGCGAACCTCACAACGAGCGATGTGAAGAAGTCGCCCAGCATCCAGAACGTCACGGTGACCTACTACTATGACGATGTTCTTCCCAAGTCCGATGCGACGAACGGCGCGCCACAATACGACAACGAAGGCACCATACCGGTCAAGTGGACGGCCAAGGACCCCTTCCCGGACACGGGCATCAAGACCGTCGTCCTGTGGTTCAGGTACGACTCGAACTCCGACGGGGACTTCACGGACCTTGGGGACATTGCCTGGACCCTTGCCACCCTACCGACCGAGACCGGGTCATCAGGGACCTACTACTTCAACCCCGAGGGCAACGACGGCACCTACGAGTTCTACACCATTGCCACAGACAACGCAAGTTGGGTAGAGGCCCCGCCGGCACAGGCCGACGATTCGACCGTTTTTGACTCCGTGAGGCCGACCTCGAACTGCTTCGGCGGCTCGCCCGCGTACGAGAACGGCGGGACAATTACGGTCTGGTACAATGCATCCGACCCGGCACCGGGCAGCGGCATCAACAATGTCAGCCTATATTACCGCCTGGACACGACCAACGACGGCGACTTTACAGATGTCGGCGACACGGACTGGGTCGATTCCGGCGCGACTGTGCAGACCGCTACGCAGGGCTCCTTCTCGTTCAACCCGAAAGGAAAGGACGGGAGATACGAGTTCTTCACGCTGGCCACGGACAAGGCCACCAACGTGGAGAGGTACCCGCCCGTGAGGCAGAGCTTCACGATCTATGACTCGCACCCGCCAATCACCACGGCATACATCGGAGGGACCGCCACGGCCTCGGGATGGTATGTCGGGTCCGTTTACATATTCCTCAACGCCGAAGACGCCATCAGCGGCGTGAACAAGACCAAGTTCAGGGTCGACGGCGGCCAGTGGAACGTCTACATGCAGCCCATCCTCATCAACTCCGATGGAAAGCACACGGTGGACTTCTATTCCGAGGACCGGGCGGGCAACAAGGAGACCGACCTGCAGGTCAAGATAGATATCGATAACAGTGCGCCCGAGACCGACTACACTCTCAGCGGGACCGTGGGCAACAATGGATGGTACACCTCGGATGTGACCCTGACATTCACGGCCAAGGACGACTTCAGCGGCCTGAACAAGACCAAGTACAGGGTCAACGGCGGCGGCTGGAAACTATACACAGCGCCCGTCATGCTCTCGGACGACGGGGCCTTCGCCATCAACTACTACTCCGTGGACAACGCGAACAACAACGAGGAGCGGGGAGACCTGCAGGTCTTCGTGGACCGGACCCCGCCGGCAATCACGCACACGCTGGTGGGCAACCCGGCCGCCAATGGCGCCTTCCCGGCATCGGTGACGGCGATCATAACGGCTTCGGACCCGACCTCGGGGCTCGCGAGCGTCGAGTACAAGCTCGACAATGGGACCTGGTCCCCGTACTCGGAGGCACTGGTCATCAGCACCGAGGGGAACCACACGCTACAGTACCGCGCCAAGGACGTAGCAGGCAACATGGCCACATCGGCCGTCGTCAACATAGTCCTCGACCTCACCCCACCGACGGTCGCCATCGCCCTGACGGGCCCGCAGCACGGCGGCTGGTACAACTCCACCGTGACGGTCACGGTGACCGCCAGCGACGGCGAGAACGCCGTCGGGCAGGTCCAGGTATCCCTGGACCGCGGCCCGTGGACGAACTACACGGCGGCGATCAAGATGTCGGACCCTGGCGACCACACGGTCGAGGCCAGGGCCGTGGACCTCGTGGGCCATGAGAGCGAGGTGGCCTCGGCGAGCTTCAAGGTCGACACAAAGGCACCTGTGACCGCAAAGACGGTCGCCGGGACGATGGGCAAGAACGGCTGGTACATCTCCGATGTCCAGATCATCCTTACGCCCGGCGACGACCTCAGCGGGGTCGCCTCGACCGCATACAGAATCAACGGGGGCGCATGGACGACCTACACGGAGCCCGTTGCCATGAGCACCGACGGCACCTATAGCTTCGAGTACAGCGCGACCGATCTGGCAGGGAACACCGAGGTCATGAAGGGCGTGATCGTCAACGTCGACAAGACGCCACCGACCATCACCTTCACGTCCCACAAGGACGGCCAGAAGGTGAGCACGGCGATCGTGACCCTGGTGGGCAAGACCGACCCCAAGGCGACGCTCAAGATAAACGACGTGGCAGTGACGGTCTCGGCCGACGGGACATTCACGAAGGCAGTGACCCTAGTCGAGGGCGAGAACACCATCAAGGCCGTGGCCGAGGACCTGGCGGGCCATGTGACCGCGTCGGGCATCTCGCTGATGAAGGACTCGACGCCGCCCACGGTCCTGATCTACACGCCCTTGGACGGTATCAGGACCTCGGACACCTCGGTCGTGGTGCAGGGCAGCACGGAACCTGGCACCAACGTGACGGTCAACGGGGAGCTTGTGACCGTGGACGCCAACGGCGGCTTCTCGAAGACGGTCAACCTGGACATAGGGACCAAGACCCTGACAATCAAGGTCACGGACCCGCTGGGCAACTCCGTCGAGCAGAGCCGCTCGGTGACCAGGGAGAAGGCCAAGACGGCGGTTCACGAGACCTCGGCCAGCGATGTAATGCCGGCCTTCCTGCTGGCCCTGGTACTGGTGGCCGTGCTCGTGGCCCTGCTGGGCTACTTCATGGGCAAGAGGAACGCACCGCCCAAGGACAGGATGGAGGAGCCGGCGCCGGCCCCGGAGGCGACGCCGCAAGAAACCCCGCGGCCTAGGCGGGTTGTGAGGAGCGCAGGGCCTCCGCCCGGGCCGCCGGGGAGCGAGGAGGGAGGCGGGAACCTGGGCTCCCTCGAGGGCCAGAGCGAGTTCGGTGCCTCGGAGACCGATTGGAAGAGGACCTGAGCGTCAAGTCGGATAAAAAGGGAATGATGGCCCCGGTCTTTTATAGCCGGGGTCATTTTGTTTTTTCTTTCTGTTTATTTCTTCGGCAGGATTGCCGTGCCGACAACGGACGCTCCTATGGCCTTGGCGATGTCAACGCCAATGAAGGGCGTGACACCGTATTGGAACGTCAGGGCCGGCGTCAGGTGCAGGATGAATGCCAGCTGCAAGGCACCCAGGGCGTAGATGATGCCGATGCCGACGAACATGAGGCCGAACATTGGCAGGACCTTCCTGGTCTTCGGATAAGTGTCGACCACATGGCCGATGATGAATGCCGCGATCAGGAAGCCGAATATATAGCCGCCCGTCACACCCGTGAGCGTCTCGGGGCCGGCCTGGAAGTTGGAGAACACATGGAGGCCCGCGGTGCCCATGCCGATGTACATCCCCTGGCTGATGCCGCCCCACCACTTCCCCAGGACGACCCCGGCCAGCAGGACCGTGAAGACCTGCAATGTTATCGGGACCGGGGAGCCCACGTATATCCTGACCTGGGCCGCGACGGCCGTCAAGATGGCGAAGGCCAGCGCAAGGGAGGCCTTGAGCTTCCAGTCGAGCTCGTTCCTGACATCGAAGGCGTGCTTTCTGGCATGCTGGTACTTGTTCACGTATCCGTTGATGTTGATGGACATGCTGTCAACCCGTTCCGGGAAAAGGGTTGACGCTATTTGAAGGTTGTGCAAAAGCCCCATGGAAATCAATATGACCCCGTCCCGCCTTCGGGTCCATGACCCTGGGAAAAAGGAGGACGACATGCCCGAGGAACCCGTGACATTCCCGTGCGAGGACTTCGAGCTCGAGGGCATCCTCCACCTCCCCGACGGGAAGGCCCGCGGGAACATGTCCGTCGTCGTGGCCCACCCGCATCCCATGTTCGGCGGCTCCATGGAGAACATGGTGGTCCGGCGCATATGCGAGGCCATCAGCTCCCGCGGGGTCCGCAGCCTCAGGTTCAACTTCAGGGGCGTCGGGGCCAGCGGCGGCTTCCACAACAGGGGGGGCGGCGGAGTCGACGATGTCCTGTCCGCGATGGGATACATGCGCGGGAAGAGAAAGAAGGCCACGGTCGGGCTCGCGGGCTACTCCTTCGGGGCCAGCATGGCGGTGCTGGCGGCCCGAAAGGACAAGAGCGTCAAGCGCATAGCATGCGTGGCCCTGCCGCTGGGACTCATTAACCTCGGGCCGGCCGAGTTCCCCAAGGGCCAGGAGCTCCTGTTGATCGCGGGCAACAGCGACACCGTCGCCCCGGTCTCGGAGCTCAGGACATTTGCCGAGATGTCCAAGGGCCGAGCGAGGCTCGAGGTGCTGCGCGGGGCGGACCATTTCTTTGGGGGCAAGATGGGCGTGGTCGCAAAGCTCGTGGCCGATTTCCTCGTCGGGGATGTCTGAGGCCAGTCTCTAGTACAAGTATCCCCAGCTCTGCAGCCGGTCCGAGTCCTCGTACCATTTCTCGCCGATGTCGGTCCTGTAGAACATATTGGGTATCATGATGTTGCTGATGCGGTTGTAGGCCTGCTTTTTAGCGTCGGCCATGGTGTAGCCCGAGCCCGTGACGATGAGCGCGTAGCCCGATTGGCCTGCGAGCCGCCATTTTCCCTCCACGAGCTTGATGTCCGCGATGTGTATACCCTCCGTGGCGGGCTTCTTGAGGATGACCACGGCGTCCTCGGAGTACTTCTTGAAGGCGTGCGGGTCGACGAACGGGAACGGGGGGACGGCCACGACGACGCCGATCTGGAACCCCTTTTTGGTCTTGAACTCGTAGTTGTGGCCGTAGGCCAGCTGGTAGAGGAACAGGCCCCATTCGCTCGTGACGCCTTCCATCTGGATGCTGATGGTCGGATAGCCGAAGCGAGAGGTGAACTCCAATGGGTAGATGCCCCGGTTGTTGACGATGCAGTTGATGTCTATGTAGCCGACGTACTTGCTTGCCGTGAGCTTGGCCTTCATCTTGAGGAGCGTCTCCTCGAAGACCTTGTTACGGTCGGCCCAGAACATGGATGTGCCCATCTCGCCCGTGTTTGGACCGATGTTGCCCGGGAACATCCGCTTGTGCTCGAAGTTGATGTTGATGGGATGGACGAAGTCCGTGCCGTTGAAGAAGGCCCCGACGGCGATCTCCACGCCCGAGGCGTATTTCTGGAACTGGAAGGACTTGAGCTTGTTCCCCCAGGATGTCTTGTATAGGTCCAGGACCTCCAGCAGGTCCTTTCCGTTCTCGTCCTGGCCCACGTAGCTGAGCTCTTTTTCGTTCTGGGCCTTGCCGGACGGCTTGACGACGTACCTGTCCGGGTTATCCTTGACGAACTTGATGGCCTCGTCGAAGTCCGTGAAGTCCCAGTGGGGCAGGATGTTTATGCCAACGTCCTTCATCTCGTCCTGGCCGAAGTTCCGGTCGTCCTCGATCCTGTCGCCGTAGGCGCTGCCACCGATCACGCCCTTGCCCTTGGCCCTGAGCTTGTCGGCCACCTCGCCGAAGCCGATGTCGTCGAAGACTATGACGTCGGCCCAGTCGACCAGGGACCTCCATTCGTCCACCTTCTCCAGGAAGCCGTCGCAGACGTCCTTTTCGGACTTCTGGTGGATGTAGTACTTGACCGAGTGGCCCTCCTTCTTGACCTGCCAGGCGAGGTCGCCTATGAGCGCCTCGTCGGACACGAAAAGGAACTTCTTCGGTGGGCCAGATGCGGGCTGGAGCGGGATGCTGGGCATCTCTTGCGTCATGATGGGGTGATTGACATTCACGAATTTAACCCTAACTGGTTGACGGGGGCAAGTGCAGGTCCTAGGTCCCGATAGATAGTCTTTTCTTATAGTGAACCCATATGATTCATGCCCATGGGATGCCGATGGTACCTCCACCATATCCTCAATCTGGAATGCCCCCTCCCCAATACAATCAACCAGGCCCGTACCCTCCCCCGTACTATCAACCAGGCCCGTACCCGCCGCCCTACATGTATCCTCCTCCGATGATGTACTACAACCCCGTAGCCGTGGAGGCGAAGAAGGCCGCCGACCTCGGGCTCATGCTAGGGATTTTAGGGTTCTTCGTCCTGGGAATCTTCCTCGGGCCTTTAGCCATCTATTACGGCATGAAGGCCCGTCGCCTCGACCCTTCGAAAGGGATGGCGGGGATCGCCCTAGGCAGTACCGTGCTCATCCTTTACATCGGGATACTGGCGTTCGAGTTCTATCTCCTCATGACGATGCCATTTTTATAGATCCTTCGGGCCCTGGCCACCACGGAAGCGCCTGCCGGTTTCGGTCGGGTAGACTCCTCCTTTTCGTTTATAATCCCTTCTACGAAAACCCTTTTAATCCCCCAGTTCAATCCGTCCCATGGGTTTGATACCCGATACGGTGAGACTATGCCTCTGGACGTGACCTTCCATCCGCTGGACGAGACCCTTGCGATCAAGTACTATGTCAGAGGCCTCGAGGACGGGACCGGGGTCGTCGACTTCGACGGCCCGGGGAAGATCGTCCAGAAGAGGAAGATGGTCTCCCTCGTTTCCGATTTCTTCAGGGCCGACGCCCTGGCCGTCCTCGCCGAGAAGCCCAACATAAACACCGATATGGTGCTGGCGTGCAGGCCATACTTCATCAGCGTCGCTGACCCCAACGAGGTCGTGGGGGTCCTGAAGCTCCTTGACCAGGCCCAGATCCCGGACGAGGTGTTCGACATCTTCCACCGGCAGGCCGAGCACATCGACTTCAACTTTGCCGGCTCCAAGGTGGCCATGAAGGCCCAGGTGCTGCAGCAGGCCGCGGCCATACCCCCGCTGGGCCAGCTCCAGATGCAGATGTACGACTGGCTCGACAAGAAGGTCTACCGCTACGCCATGTCCAGGTTCGCGGGCCTCTTCTCCGGCATGAAGATCGGCAAGTTCAGGCCCAAGAGGATGACGGCCCAGGAGGAGCAGTTCTTCAAGGTCGAGGCCAAGAGAAAGCCCGAGGACATCTCCGTCGACATCGGGGCCACCTGCGGCCTCGATGTGGCTACAGTCATGATGGCCATGTACCCGCACTGGTCATGCAAGCAGCTTGGCCTCACGGACCTCAAGGCCTGGGCCGACCACCTGTTCCCGACCATCGAGAGCCCGCATTACCTCTTCGCGGACCTGTCGACCTACAACCTGCTTGAGCCCCACATACCCAAGAGGGTAAGGCCGGGCACATCGGGCGGGGTCGTGAAGGCCCAGAACGTGGGGCACTTCCTTGACACGGTCCGGTCCGCCGGTGACGACATAGTCAAGATATTCGACAGGGTCGGCCACTACAAGGACATGACCCTCAGCCTCCTTGATCGGCTGACCGAGGTGGCCCAGTACTCGCTCCAGCGCGGCTTCGGCATCATCGAGGCCGCCGGCGTGACGATGCCGTATTGAACAGCATCCTGCCGAGGTGCAGGAGTATCGCCAATTTTATATATCTCACTGTATATCTGAGGGCACTATCTATGCGAACGCTGGTGTGAAGTATGCCATCTACTACGAAATGCAAGCATTGCGGGAAGGACGTGAAGGTGGACTGGAACCTGTGCCCCTGGTGCGGCTGGGCCGTCATTAGGGAGGCTGACCAGGTGTCCGGTATCATCTTCGTCATCGGAGAGAGAAAGAAGATACGCAGGGCCGCGGAGACCATGGCCGGCTTCAAGGCCGTCAAGGACGTTTTCTGCGTCACCGGCGAGGCGGATATAACGGTGAAGGCCATGGCCCCGACCTTTGACGAGCTCAGGGCCTTCGTCATGGACTCTATTGGCGGTGTCGACGGGGTCCTGGACACGAGGACCTACATGGTCGTCTCGAGCCTCAAGGAGCTTAGCGAGAACATACCCGACCCGGGCAAGGACCCGGTCCGGACCGTCATCTTGCTGAAGGTGGACCAGGCCCGGAGGCAGGCCCTGGCCGAGACCCTCATCAAGCAGAGGTTCGTCGAGGACGTCCTCCAGGTCACGGGCGATGCGGACCTGGTGGTCAAGTGCATGTTCCCGATATACAGCGAGATGAGGAAGTTCGTCGCCGAGACCATAGCCACCATGCCGGGCATCCGGGAGCAGAAGACCTTCATGGCCGTGACCATCTTTAAGGAGCACGGCAAGGCCACGTCCGAGGTCCCCAAGTCCCAGAACATCCCGAAGGACGTCTACTTCAAGAGGCCTCAGAACGAGCAGGAGATCATGAACGTGCTTACGAACCTGCCCAGGGGGGTTCCGTCGTCCCTTTGGGGCCTTGCGGTGGACGAGCTCGCAACCGAGATTCTCAAGGCCGAGTACGCCCTGACGCCCTCGGGCGCGCCGCTGGTCCAGCTCCGGGGTAAGTGGTACCGAGGGGATGTGGAGGACGTGAGCACATACCTGTCGGCCTACGACGGCGACGTGATAAAGAAGAAGTAGGTCCTTTTAAAAAAAAATATTGAGGGGCCCAGGGCCAGAACGGCCCTGGACCCCCATTGTACTTATCGACCGAGAACGTTCAGCTGGTGGTCCGCTTGTCCAGGGCCATGAGCATCTCGTCAATCTTCTTCTCGAGCTCCTTGATCCGCACCTCGTTCTTCTCGATGGTCTCAAGGATCTCCTCGAACCTCTTCTCCTGCACGT
>Ga0315288_10001861_pt1 | contig 27375 bp, 40 predicted proteins | sample YL17G11_20_MG_FD_203454 | JGI IMG/M metagenome (GOLD analysis project Ga0315288, IMG submission 203454) | Sediment microbial communities from Yellowstone Lake, YNP, Wyoming, USA - YL17G11_20 | ecosystem: Environmental > Aquatic > Freshwater > Lake > Sediment | place: USA: Wyoming | collected... | reverse complement strand
CTTATCGTCGTCAATATTTAACATTCCTAATCTACTATAGTATGTTGGGTCTTTTTTAAGATTATTTAATACAGTCTGTTTGGCAATACTTTTATCTCTTCTTACCATATTGTTTAATTCGTATTGTAATCCCATCATCACTTCATCTGTAGATGGTGTTATCTTCTTTTGAAACAATTTATTAACTTGATGGTCGATGGATTTTGAATCGGGCCCTGTTATGGGTTTTGGTTGCATGTGTTGTGAACCACTTGCATCATTATTCATGTGATTGGTTCCCTTTTCGTAGGCAGAAAAGAAAGCGGGATTTTGAGTTGTATTGCCTCCAGCGGGGGTACCCCAACCTGGTCCTACAGAGGAGGCTCCGGCAGTACCACCGGGTGCGCCATCAAATGAATTTTCTTGGAGATTTTTATCCATACTATATAAATAGTGTGGACAAAAAGGAAAGGGAAGACAACTTTGCTGATATTAATTATAATTCTTCTACTTCTATATGTTTAGACATCAAGTCGATTATTATCTCATTTTTTGTATGTTTTTTTTCTATCATATAAAATATCTGATATTTTCCTGGAAAGTTTATACTATTAATTTGATGAATTGGATCTATAGCAGGATCTAGAGAGCCTGTTCTATATTTAATTTTATTGAAATAATCCTTCCAATACTGTTTATTCTTCTTTGGAACGTCTTTACCAAAATCTGATATATCATCCCGCATCATAGGTTCTGTCTCCATTATCATCTTTTATAGGTTTACCATCGGCAGGCAATGATTCATCCCATTTAAATTTGGGTCTAAAGTCACCATCACCATCAGAATAGAATGATATCGTTCGTGAGCCTCCCAATCCTCCTAATTGTTCCATATACTTTAGCATTGCAAGGAAGTGAGGAACCCACCGTTCTTCCATATCACATTCTATAATAAACTTCTTACGTTTTTTCATGATTTATATCTCCATTTTCTCCAATCTTTTCATCTTCGTAATTAGAAATTTTTCTTCTGTAAAGTTCCATTTTTATACACTCCAATACTCCAATTAAATCATTAGCAGTCTTGTATTTCTTATTCATGTCAAGAATTTTCCAGAAAATACTAGAAATTACATAGTTTATGTCTCCAGAAGGAATTTCATAATTTTTTAAGTATTCCACTTTTGGGCTGGGCCACGTTCCATCATTTTTGAATTCTTTCACTCCAAACTCTCTACATAACAATTCAATCATGGGGTCTAATCTTTTTCTATCTTCTTGTTTAATATATGGCATAATTTATTCTTCCCAACTTTCTTTTAATAAAATAACCGTTACAGGCGAAGTCAAGTCTAAATCAGGATAGAAAGCTTTTATTCCTTCAAACATATCTGTTCTGGATATGAATCCATCTTCGGTATATTCTTTTGCGGTTACTTCATTGAGTGTTGTATGTCTTACACCAAAAATCTGCATTTCTTTACACCAATTTACATCAGGGCATGCTAGAATAACCTTACCTGGTCTAAAGTCTCTATGACCCTCTTTTATTGTTATCCTTTTTTCTCCGTTCATAGCCAAATCAATTAAAGATTCTGACAATAGAAGACATTGGATAGGTTTTTTGATTTCACTTACCATAACTTATTTTAATGATGTAATTTTTTAGTTTTTCTTGAGAATGAGATAAGGATACGTCATCTACAGGAGTTCCTGGAGGATATATCTTTTCTATTGTAACAGGGCCGTGTTCGGCTATGATTTTTTGCAAGTCCTCTATAATAGTATTTGAATTTAATGTGGTTTTCATGTTATAAAATGAAAGAGTGGTTCCATGTATTCTATAGGAATTCCAAATTCTTTAGCTATCTTAATTTCGGCGGTGACACCTGTAGATTGTTCCCAACCATCTAATTTCAATACCATTAATTTTTGGCATCGTGCTATCATAGCAACATCGTATGACTTCCAAAATTCCCAGTGGCCTGGTAAATTTGCATCTTCTGCCATAGGGTGAGTATGAGAAATCGGAGAAAAGACAAACAATCCTTTACACATTAAAAATGCACCCGCTTTGTTGGCAGCATGAAATCGTTCACGTTGAACATCTTTGTCAGGATGGGAGTAGGGGCAGGCCAAGTATATCAGTGAATTATTCATATTAATTCTGGATTTTGAAATGTATTGCCAATAACTTCGTAACGACTTTGATTGGATACCAAGTCCTCACAATCATCATATCTTATGTGTTCAAAAGAGACAGCAAAAGAGAATTTGTAAGGAGCCCAAAAAATCAATCCAATTTCTATTCCGTCTTCTACTAATTCTACCTTAAAACAATTCTTCTGAGTTTCAATAGACTTTGTATGACTTCTGGCAACCTTTACGATATCTCCCTCGTATATCTCAATGCCGTTTTTATCCATCAATCCAGTAGATCTTTCTATGAACAGTGGAACTACTACATCGAAAGGTTCTTCCCACATCGGATGTTTCCAATCTGTTCCATAATTCTCGTAAATTTTACCATCCATTCCTATGAGGAATTTATCACTATTGTAGATAAGTGATTTACTACCATTTTGGGCAGTGTAACAGATTCTAAATTTAGGTAGATTGCTCATATTATCTCAATTCCGGCTTTAAAAGTTTCCATCGGTCGCTATTAATACGAACAATACCATCATCAATAGATGATAACATACTAACTACTTCATCCATATTGTTATAGATGTATTTATGTGGCATGATCGCCATAAGCCAAAGCGGGGTACGTTTCTTTCCGCCTTCAATTGATAAAAATAATGGCTTCTTTTGTCTGATAACTGTTGTTATCTCTTCAGCAGAACCCCAAGATGCTTTTTCTGGAATAATATGTGCAATAAAGAAATCACACACATCACACAGTCTCAAATCATGAGAACGAACGTGCCACATTCTTTGTTGAACTAAATCATATTGTTCAGTTTCCATCCAATTATGCATCTCGTCTCTTGATTTTTCATCTTCTGGAATTTCATGAATAAAAGGTTTGTGATATGGGTCAAAGAAAGTGATTCCTCTGTCTCCTAATCTCGATTTAACATCGTCTCTCCATCCTCTACCATCAGAGTATTGCATGTGACCAATAAGATAACAACGTGTTCTATATAGGACATTTTCTGAAGTTTTATAAGCGACAGTAGAATCTTTGGAATTTCCTAACAACAGTTTTTTATGTGTGTTTTCCATAATTGTGTAACCTTCTTCTTCTAATGACGTTTTTCTGATATCAGACCATTGGCCCGTTGCATTATTTTGAACCATCCACCAAGGAGGGTCGCCGCATGCTAATGTCGTGGACATTTCTTATTGAACTTGAATGAATTCGAGAGCACAACCTTTTGATTCTGCGAATGATAAAAGTTCTACCATTGAATTTACAGGACGATAATTGACGTGTACCTCAATCGTTTTACAAAAACGTGTTGGGTGATTCTCAATAACATTTGCTCCACGAAGCCACTGAGATGTGTGATATTTATTGATAAATTCAGCTAGAATTTGACGGTCGGTTTCATTTTTTGGTAAGTTCATAATTTTCTTTTGTTGATTTACTTTACATCATTACTTTAGATGTTTCAAGATTTTATATATACAGGCTAAAAACGTGATGTCTCTAGCCTTTGGAATAACTAATGCAGATTGATATAAAGACTCAGCTAATTCTAATATAATTAAAGCATCTTTTCCTTTTCCATAAACCTCAACGGTTTCAAATAGATGTTTGTATAAGGCATCGAACGAAGATGGATCAAAATCGGCAATAATTTGTCGAATATCTGAAAATGAAGTAGGCTTTGATGGAGTTTTTAGTATTTCCACAATCTTATCCATAAAGTCTTGACCCACGAAGGATTGTTTAGATATCTTTAATGCCCCATTAACATTAGACTGTTGTGCAAAGTTTATAACCTTACGAATATCAGGATGAAAGGAATTTATCATAAATACTACATCCTCTTGTGTGAATGTTACATTCTCACTCTGTAATATTTCTACCAACTTGACTGCTGTTTCAGATTTACTCAACGGCTTTATTTCAAATGATTGAGTTCGTGATATAATCGCTGGAATAATCTTCTCCAAGTAATTACAAGTCAAGATGTATCTTGTATGGGCAGAATGAGTCTCTAATGTATTACGAAGACCTGCTTGAGCATTGGCAGTTAAAAAATCTGCTTCATCCAATATGATTACTTTTAAAGGTCTGAATCCAGCCGACGAAGCGAAATTTTTGATTTTTTCTCGAATTATATCAATGCCGTTTTCATCCGATGCATTGATTGTCATAACGTCACACGGAATGTTTTGAACAATCAATTTCGCCAACGAAGTTTTTCCTGTTCCTGCAGGTCCGTATAATAAAAGATGGGGTATATCTTTTTTCTCTATAAATGATTGAACTTGTTCTTTTATGCTTTCATGGCCAAGATATTCGGTCAACATCGATGGCCGATACTTTTCCACCCAAAGAGAATTCTTAGAACGTTTCTCTAAAGCTTTCTCTAACGGAGATAGGTCGTCAGTCAAGAAATCATTCATAATTAATCCTCGGAGTCTATCTTAATCATGTAATACTTCGTTGATACATTCCCACTCGTAAATTCTACGAATGACAATCCTTGTTCGGATACTTTCAAGATATTGTCCTTACAATCAGGATTGGCTGTTAAGATTTCTTTTAAAATCTTAGCGGAGAAATTGATAGGTTTAGTGACCTTATCCTTTCCATCTGCCGTTTCGACTTCAAGGGAAATTCTATTGATATTGCTGGAAGTGCTGAATCCCAAAACCATTTCGAGGCGACCTCTTTTCTTGTTCATAGCAAGAGTGAACAAATCCACGTCAGGAAGAGCATTTTTCGCTTTCAAGAACCTTGAGATAAAGTCTTCATTGAGTTTAATTTCCACTTCGGGATTTGGAATTGTTTTCATCTTTGGAGATTCGGCAATAACCGATAAATCACCGGCAACAATGGATGATTCCGTTTTTGCATCAGCAATAGTAACCGAAGTCACTCTCGAATTATCATCCGGGTCACGAGTAAGATTGAATGTAACGTCGCTACCAACTACGTTTAACATCTTTAAATAGGTTGACGTATCCAACACCCCGACTTCAACATCTTCAAATGCATCGAATTTATCTAATACTACTTGAGCCAAGAACTTTCGGTCAGGCGTCATAGCCGTGGTTGATAATGTTTTATCTTTACTAACCCAACGAACTTGGTTTAAGGTTCCATTGAGATAATACTTTTTAATGAATGAGTCTATTTGTGATTTTTCCATAATGTTTAGTTTAAGTGTGTTTGATGTAATTGTCTATTTTTTATACCGAAAAGAATTGGTCCAACGTCAAATCGTCTTTCTTAGGAACGGCAACTACAACATCAGACGGAATGCATAAGTTAATTTCTATGTTAAATTTATCGGCAAACGAGGATAGTTGTTTTTCTATGAATTTAGTTAATTCAATCTTGTCTTCAATTGGAACGGTGAAGTTTGGAACGGGACCGTAAGGGCCTCTTCTCCCATTCTTTCCACCAGGTAATGGCATTGATACCGATTTGATATCACTTTCCATTATTATTAACTTCATGGATTTAATACTCTGGTCAATCCATTCCATAGTACTCCATTGTTTCCAGTCATTCTTTACGGCTAACCCCAAAATGTAAACTCCATCTACTTCTTTATAGACGTAACAATCTCCTGGTTTGATTTCTTTTAGATAACATTTTTGTTTATAGTCAGAAAACATTGTTGGATATCGTTTCTTGAATTCCAATGCTACCCCAGCGCCCATTGCACCGACGCAATTAATGGTATTTACGTAAGCTCCTACCTTGGTATCGAAAAGAGATGTATCTATAATTTGGAAACTCATACGACTTTATTAATGCGATTTACTACTATATCTTCTGCTAATCTCTGTGAACGTGCAGAAATTTGAACCAATTCAATATACATTGATCGGTAATCCCTATTTTTAGATTTTTTTCGAACTTCTTCCCAAAGTTCATCCACTTCTTCAAGAATTTGTGCATAACCCTCATGAACAGAATGTACAGGATTTGTATCTTTCTCTCGAAGCTTTTCCAACTCTAATTTTACATCACTAGCAAAAAACTGTATTTTCATGATATATTTTACGACATCAAATGGAAGAATCAAGATTTTATACACTTTTTAACCACGAATTGTTCTGCCGGCTCTCCGTAGTTAAATGACAAAGACATAGGTATCAACCATCGTAGATTTGGGATGATATTGTTTGGTAATTTATTTACCATATATAATCCAACCTTTTCATCCGTCATAGTTTTTGGTTCGACATCAGGAAATGACATGTAACAATAAATGTAAAAATCTTTATCGTCATGAAATTGACAAAATAATTTCCACCCCATATTTCTGACCGAAGTTTCTTCTTCAAATTCTCGGCGCATAGCATCCAAAGGATTTTCGTTCAGTTCAATCTTACCACCTATTCCATTCAATTTGCCCTTTTGCCAGTCTGGTCTTGTTTTCTCTATAAGAGCAACATAAAGTCCATCCTCTTTATTGTAAAACGCATATCCTAAAACGTATGGTGTCATGATTTAAAGTGATTAATAATTTGTTTTGATTCTTTTTCCGTCAATCCAACATGTGAATCTGTTCTTAGAGAAATTACATTTCGTGAACCAAATTCCCAACACATATCATCTAATGCCAAGTGTTTGGTGACTTCTGGATGAGTATCCAACCAATGTTTAACTTGGTCCGATCTTTCTGGAATAGCATCATCCCGAACTGTGGCACCAGCAACTCTCGCCTTACAACAAACTCCACTTGCTAATAACATGAATTCAAATCCTTCTAATGTCATAGTTCTGGGAGATATCATGTATCTCCAAGAAGATGATATGACAATATAAAGGTCGGGTATAGTCAACAATACATAATTCAAATTTTCTACACAAATTGGGTCAAAACCACAGTATCCGTTTCTTTGTGGTTTGAGTCGATTAAGAACACCGTCTATATCTAAAAATAATATTTTCATTTCTTTTTATGCCTTTCAACTAAATCGAACCATCCTTCCTGTAACCAATCGACTTCATCAGTATTTAATCTACCGAATATGGATTTAGGCATATCTAAATAACATGGATAATCAAATGAATGAGCAATATCATCGTAAGTTAAATCCGGCTCCAATTTAAACGACTCATTGATAATGGATTTATAATTTCTATTGAGATATGCGGCCGCCTTTTTCAATGTCTTGGTTACTCTACCGTATGGATAATCAGATGTTTTCATATTAAAATTCAAAGAATTGTCTAGCAGTTTTAACAATTTCAATCTTATTAGTATTTGATGTAACTTTTTTATTGGCTACACTCACTGCTTCTTTATTGTAAAGAATATTATCGGTGAACTTCCATTCTCTGGTAGTCAGGTCTTGTATTTGCCATTCCAAATCTTTACTCTTGGGATAATCTATAGTCCACTGAACTGTTGATACTGTCAATAATTTCTTTTTTTCTATTTTGTTGCATAGAAAATATAAATAACGGAATTGTTTGCCTTTGTAATGATTCCATCCGTTTTTAATCATGAAATCTTTAGTTGGTCTGTGACCACAAATTTTATCTCCTTTGTTCGTTAATCCTTGCGATGTCCTTGGATGAACTTTTTCTCCTTCGGCAGTAATATACAAGTCGGTCCAGATGAATCCTCCGTAAAGCAAGTTAGCCGATTGATAGACATATCCTGGCTTCCCTAATATTCCATCGGCCCAAGTAAAAAGGATTTTTATCTGTGGTTGATTCTTTTTTATCCAATCAATTGTTGCAGATAAGAGTTGTGACTCGGAATTCTTAGGCATGGATTCTAACATACACATTTTACCTATTTCAAAATAGTCCTTACTTGTCAATGAAGGAAACAATTTCTTAATAGTATGTAATGGTCTGGTACCCCACCCCAAAGTCAATATACCAACTAATTTATCATTTTCGTATGCTCCGAGACAATGTTTAGTTAAACGAGGCATAATCTTACTGTAATGGTTATTGAATATCAATTCCAATGCAGTTAGATTATCTATTACCTTTATGATCATTTTAAAACTCAAAAAATTGTTCAGCCGTCTTCATGGATGTATTCGGAAACTGCCATTTGAATACTTTATAGAAGTCTTCTAATTTACTAACCAATTCCTTCTCAAACATCGCCGTTCTATCTACATATTCATTAATAAACGATGTTATCTTATCGGCATCATTCCCATCAGCCTTCATAGCTAAACAATCAATACCATATTGATTCTCTTTCAAATATACCCATTTAATTTTTTGTCCATGATGGATTGGCTCTACCGATTTAGTTAATTCCCATTTATCGAGAAGGTCATTGTAATAATTACATGCTTTTACTTGCGCGGGAGTACCCTTTACATTTTGGAATGGTTTTCTCGTATCCGGATTGTAATTGTGTTTACCGTCGTTGCTCACAAACTTAACAGACGTATTCTTAGCAATAGAAATTACATCAAGAGTCTTTACCGATTCTTTAAATGTTAATATATCCTCGTCCAATTTTTCTTGTGGTTCCCCTCTAAGAAGATCTTTAACAAATCCACCCATGAATTCTCTAAATTTAGCTGGAAATGATGTTCTTACTATATCGATTCCTTTAACTTCCAATTCGGGATGATCTAATAACATTCCTTCTTTATGAATAATCCATTGGGCATATCTTTTTTTAGCTAACCATACAGAAGTCTTGGAAATAACTTCTTGTTTGGCATCAAATGTATGAGAATCAAGATTGTAAAATTTCTTTGCCATTAGATTATAGAAATTATTAACAAATAATTGAACTTCTCCGGTTACAATCAAGATGGCTTCCGTCATTTTTGTTTCATCCTTAAAATCTATATCAGGAAATTTCTTTCGGATGATTGGAATAGAATCTACGAAACAAGAATCGGTATCGGTGTAAATGACCCAATCTCCTTCATTAACTTCCAATACATTTTTGTAATATTCATTGATTACCCTAGCTGTAGTTCTAATAATCGAGACGCCTGTGGTTGTTACCGCTTCAGCATTATCCAAATCATAAAAACGAAATACCGGCAACCCTAATACACCATATAATGAGTTTAACAAAATTTTCCAAACTTGTTGGATTTGATTGTTGAAAAAATATCCTTCGATGTCTCCTGATTTTCGACATTCGGATGCCTTCTTTCTCATATCCTTTCTTTGTTGGAACCATTTACTCAAGATTTCTGGAATAACACCACGTTTGTCTTGACGATATAAAATTCCGTTAGAACTAATCGAATAATTTGAATCCCTTACCAATCTTTCGAATTCATCTCTTGTATAATCTATTCCACCGACTTGATATACATCAATCTTTCCTTTCACGAATAAGTCGGTATCAAATTTCTTAATTTCTCTATCAATGAAGTTTTCCATTGTCACGTCAACATTCAATCTCTTATACTCTTCAACCAAATGTTTCGTTCGTTGTTTTATTCCGTCTTCAGACAATGTTATTTTTGTTACCTTACCAGCCTTGGTTTCTGGAGAAATATTCAAACTAATTAGAATATTGGGATACATGGAAGTTAAATCCAAATCAAATACCCAATCATATCTACCAGGAACAGGCTCTTTTACGTATGCACCGCTAAATCCTTCGGATCCTTCCTCTAATTGTTCTTCGTATTCATCTCTTCCGGTCAAAGATTTATTCGGTGCAATATATCCACCATTTCTTTTCAAGAACATCAAAATAGCTCCCTCAAGGTATCTACTTGACATTGCGAAACTTTCATAAGGAACATGCCCTACATGACAAATACGTTTTGCCAAATCAATGAATTGTAACTTTTTATCCAACGCATCTACAATTTTAACGTCGGTTAAGTTATACTCAATAAATTTTTTGATATCCGTTCTGAACAAATCCGCCAAATTTCCCTTATATTGGATCTTGTCCATTCCTACAACCTTTTTTCCGATTGGTCCCAAAGCATAGGTTGGTTCATTCTTTCCACTAAACTTTTTGTATAATAGAAGGTAATCCAAAATTGATATTCCTGCGATTGTCAATAATTTCTTGTGTGGGTTGATGTAACATAATCCTACAGGAGAAAGGCATTTGGCAGCCTTTGCATTAATACATCCTTTTATTCTGGTATAGAGATAAGGCATGTCGAATCCATCTGCGTTCCATCCCGTAATAATTGTAAATCCCCATTCCTGCCATTTATCAAGAAACGACATCAACATGGTTTCTTCGTCATCGAACACTCTCAATGATAATTCATTATTATCAATTTCTTCGACTTTTTTTTCTACATCAAGAATGAAAACATGATACTTGGAAGTCGCTTTATCTAATACAGCAATTGATATGATTGTTTTGTCGGCCAATTCGATGTTTGGATACCCACCTTCAATGTCAACCTCGATATCGATTATACCTATTTTATGACCTTTGGATGGTTCATCGGTGTCATACAAATCAATTAATGTTCGAATTTCTGCATGAACATCAGATTCAAACAAATCAGCACTCTTATCATCAAAATTCAAAACTTTGGTTAATTCATCTCCATAAATCGAACGATATTTTCCTCCTACTTGTTTCTTGTATGCGTATTTTTGATAGGGGAAAGTTTTGAATCCCCGTTCGTCATCCCACAAATAAACAGTGGAAGTTCTTCGGTCTATGAATATATTTTGATACATTTTAGTTAATTGAAACAGGAAGATTTTCTTTTACCTCTACTTCATGACCCATTTCATGAGTTATCTTAAAGAAGAGACTTTCAAATAAAGGTTTATATTCATCTTTTACATCTCCAGAAATTTTCTGTAGATAATGAACCATACACTTAATATTATAAGATAACAACATGTTCCTGTCAATCGGAAATTTAGCTGGGAATCGTTCGTTTAAAACAAACAAAAGTAAACACAATTCGTCTTCGGATAGGGATGCTAATTGATTCATGCTCATCGATGTACTTCTACACCGAGTGATAAATTTCGTCAATGTATATTAATACCAACGACTTTCTTATTTATAAGAGCAAAAAAGACATCCCCACGAATGTTTATGTCTTCTCTTGGCAAAAGTAAATTGAACGGGGACTGTTCTTCTTTACTGAGAGTCTTCTTATTAAGAATATATTTTCGATTGTCGCCTCTCATAGGAAATTTATTGGGAGTGACAACCAATTGTTTATTTTTACTAATTACGTCTCCATTCCCTCGGTTAGAATAGACCGTAACTTCTCCAGAATAACAAAAAACTAATAAAGAGCCATCTTTTACTTGAAGGAGAATAGTAGAAGAACCGTTGATTTCAACATCTCCGAATGGTGTGGATACGATAATTGAGGAATCTACGATGGGTTTAGTAGAATTCAATACTACTTCTCCTGATACCAGATTCAGTATCAGAGAGTGTTTTCCTACTTTCAATTTTGAAGGTGGTTGATTCAACTGTAATATTTCTTGATCAAATGTTACTATATTAAGTGTTGTGTTAGTGTCAATTTTTGCAATTAATTCATTCGAAAAATACAGTATTGATTGGTTGGTATCGGGAAGAATAGAAAGAGGGTTATTCAGAACATAGGTTTGTCCCATTTTTAATTTCTCTGTGTATTGTTCGATGGGATTTCCGTAATAAACGTAAACTGCTCCAGATTGGAATTCTTCGGCAAACAGTCCCGTAGGCAACAACAACAATAAAAACAATGATAAAAATTCTTTCATATAAAATCCGATATATTCTAAATTGACTTAATAATGTAACACATATATACTTCTGGTCAAATGGAAGAACCAAATAAAATCGAATCGACTACATCTCCAACCACCGAAACGGTTGCCATTGTAGATGTACCAATTGAAAAGAAAAAAAAGAAGGTCAGCTATTCTCAATTTTCAAATTGGTTCAATTGTCCCCATAGGTGGTATCTTGATTTTGTTAAAGGATTGAGGAAAACCGAATCCTCCATGAGTATGAGCTTTGGTACTGCTATCCATGAAGCATTTCAGAAATACATTGAAGTCATGTATAAGGAAAGCGTGTTGAAAGCTGACCAAATTGAATTATATCCTCTTTTCGAAGAATCATTCAAGAGAGAAATAGAATCGGGAAAATTGATTCCTACTCCTGAAGAACTAAAAGAATTCATGGACGACGGCGATGCCATTATCAATGCTTTTAAGAATGTTAGTAATAGGATGAAACACTTCCCATCGAACAAATATGAGTTCTTTGGTATTGAAGATGAAATCATAATGCCTATCAAAAACAATATTGACTTCATTTGTTACATCGACGTTATTTTAAAAGAGAAAAACACCGGTAGATACAAAATTTTTGATATCAAAACAAGCCGAATGGGTTGGAACAAGTATCAAAAAGAAGACCCATCTAAAGTGGCACAGATTCTACTTTATAAATCATTCTTTAGTAGGAAACACAACATTCCAATAGATAAGATTGACGTAGAATTTTTCATTGTAAAGAGAAAGCTCTATAAAGATTATCCATATCCACAAAGTCATATTCAAACGTTCGTTCCAAAACATGCAACTAAGAATTTAGTGGAAACGATTAACATCTTTTCACAATTCGTTACTGATTGTTTCAAATCAGATGGAACGTTCAATGAAACTTTGGATAAGTATCCTAAAATTCCTGGCAAAGCTAAAAAGAACTGTAAATACTGTCCACATCATAAAGTTACTTGTGATGGTAAGTCGGATTTGTCTAAAGAAGAGATGGAGTAAACATGGCAGAATATCTCGAAAATTTTGGTACAGTAAAAGAAGCAATAAAACGTGTATCTTCTGTAAAACCCAAAAACAAAGAATTGATTAAGGAATTAAAGTCCATCAATCCTAACCATCTTTTATTGTATAATTCATCAACTAATAAATTAATGGTTAGTGTTCCACCAAAAAATACAGTATCTCCTAAAGGAAGTAAGTTTTTCTGGGTCTGGTTACGTTCGTCTGAAATAAAATAACATTTTCTTGGCTGATTCCTTAATTTCATCCATACTTAAATTCGTAGGGATTAACGTAAATACGTTTTAAAGTATGAAAAAAGACACAAGAATAGCCACAACGGTAAAGTTGGAAAACAACTTATACGACGACTTCAAAATCAAAACAGTTAGGAAGAAATTAACTTTACAAACGTTCGTCGAACGATGTGTTAATCTATATCTAATCAAAGATTCATTTCAATCAGTCGTAGATGAATTTGTTATTCCAAAATTAAGCCACAGTGGATCTTTCGGTTCATAAACCCAAAAAAGTTATATCTAATATGAAAAAGAAAATATTGTTACTATCAGACGATCTTAGAATGCATAGCGGTATTGCCACTATGTCCAGAGAAATGGTTTTAGGAACCCTTCATAGATATGATTGGGTTCAACTCGCTGGAGCCATCAAACATCCGGAAGCCGGAAAAATCATTAACATGGACACAGCATGTGTTCAATCGACTGGAGTAAAAGATGCCAAGTTGACACTTTATCCTGTAGATGGATATGGTAATGAAGATATTCTCTTCAACATTCTTGATAAAGAAAAGCCTGATGCAATCATGCATTTTACCGACCCACGTTTCTGGACTTGGTTATATGCCATCGAAAGACAAATTAGAACTTTCGTTCCATTGACCTATCTCAATATTTGGGATGATATTCCTTATCCGATGTACAATCGACCTTTCTACGAATCCTGTGACTTATTGATGTCGATTAGTAAGCAAACCTACAACATTAATAAATGGGTAATGAATCCAGAAAATTGTTGTACCGTAGAAGACAAGGAAATGAACGGAAAAACTTTAATACATTACGTTCCTCATGGAATTAATGCAAAAGTCTTCAAACCTTTCCAAAAAGATGAACCACTTCTCTTAAAGAAGAAGAAAGAAATTTTTGGCGGCAAACAATATGATTTTTGTGTATTCTATAATAGCAGAAACGTTCAACGTAAACGTACCAGTAACATACTCTTAGCATATAAGACGTTTTGTGATAATTTATCAAAAGAAGAAGCCAAGAAGTGTGTATTGGTTCTTCATACCGAACCAAGACAAGATGCTGGTACGGATTTGGTTGCTGTTAAAGAAGCATTCTGTCCTGAATATGATGTCGTATTCTCAACGGCTAGATTGTCTCCGGAAGATATGAATTTCTTGTATAACATGGCTGATGTAACTATCAATTTGTCATCCAACGAAGGATTCGGACTTTCGACCGCAGAATCTATTATGGCAGGCACTCCTATAGTAGTTGCAGCAACAGGAGGATTACAAGACCAGATTGGTCAAGTTAAAGATGATGGTTCTCCGATTGTCTTTGACAGAGATTTTGGTTCTAATAGTTGTGGTAAATATCGTCGTCATGGATGTTGGGCAAAACCAGTATGGCCGGCCGTCAGATGTGTACAGGGTTCTATTCCTACACCTTATATTTTTGATGATATTGCTAAATGGGAAGATGCCGCAGAAGCTCTCATGTATTGGTATGTAATGGGTCCAGAAAAAAGAATTGCTTGTGGATTAAAAGGCCGTCAGTGGTCATTGAATGAAGGCGGACTTAATTCCGAGAACATGTGTAATCAATTTGTTACTTGTATGGATTATACATTAGAAAAATTCCGACCTGTAAAAAATGTTGGTTTATTTACCGACAAAGATTATGTTGGTCATACAATGCCTGGAAACATGGGGTTTGAGATTCCCCGAATAGATTTAGAAAAACTTAAATCTGAAATCGAAAAAATTGTAGTATAAATACTTTACAAATATAAGGTATATAGATTACATTATAGTGTGTTATGTTAAATATATCGTTACAACTTATTGGTCCTACTGCTAAGACTCCGACAAAAGGAAGTGTGGATTGTGCTGGATATGATTTGTATTCTACGGAAGAATATGAATTAAAATCTATGGAAAGAAAATTATTCAGTACACATGTTAAAATGGCCATACCACAGGGATTTTATGGTCGCATTGCCCCTCGTAGTGGATTAGCATTAAAAAACGGTATAGATGTGTTGGCTGGTGTAATAGATGCAGATTATCGTGGAGAGGTTGGCGTGTTGTTAGTCAACCTCTCCACCGAGACGAAAAAAGTTTCGGTAGGAGATAAAATTGCACAAATTATTTTTGAACAATGTATGGATTCAAATTTCAGTGTTGTAGAAAATTTGGAAACAACCGAACGTGGTTCTGATGGTTTCGGAAGTACAGGAGATCAGATGATTATTAAACGTGGTGGAGGATTCTTTCATCCTAATAGAAAAATATCCGATTTGCCTACAGTAGATAAAATTAAAGATGAAGATTCGATAGTAACAGAAAGATTATCTACGGTTGCTGAAAGAAAAGTAGAATATATAGATGTTGGTACTAAAACACCAGAACAAATTTCTAATCTAGTATCTAAATGGAAAGAAAAAATTAGAGTCGAATTGCCTAAAAGTTATGAATCTTTAGTAAAAGAAAGAGAACAGTCAATTCAATGAAAAAAATAACCGTTCAAGCTGTAATAGAGGAGTCTGAACATTATTGTGATAAGCATAGTGATGTTAAAGCATACGGAAGACTCAAAATGGATTTTGGTTATGGTAGTAAATACGATTTACAATCTATCACATTGGATATTTGTGATGATTGTGCAGATAAAATTATAGAATTCCTAAAATCGGAGTTCAACGAATCAGTAAAATTAGAAGAAGTAATGATATGAGTAATAAACCTATTTGTGTATTTCAGGCTCCACTCTGGACAAGAAGTGGATATGGTGATTGGGCAATGGCAGTAGCCAAAAGCTTAGTTCGTTATGATAAATTCGATTTACATCTTATTCCTACTCGTTGGGGAGGATGCAATCGTAAACATCTTATGAATGAAGTCACTGATGTAGAAGAAAAGACATTGTTCTCAAAGATATTGCGTTCACAACTACCAAGACAACCTGAACTTTATATCCAATGTTCTATTCCTCCAGAGTTTCAACCTCTAGCAAAATTTAACATCGGAATGACTGCGGGTATTGAGACGACTGTTGCTAAAGGAGACTGGATAGAGGGATTGAATCGAATGAATATGAATATCGTTACTTCAGTTCATTCTAAGAATGTCCTTGAGGGAGCATCTTATACAAAAAATACTGCTAATCAACCTCCTGTTCAATTAAAATCCGAAAAGCCGATGGAAGTTGTATTTTGGGGAGCCGACACTAAGGTTTATAAAAAGACAGATGAATCTTCGCCTACAATAGATTCGGTGATGTCTTCGATTCCTGAAGAATTTTGTTTTTTGTTTGTTGGTCAGTGGACTAGCGGAAATCTCTTCGGAGATAGAAAAGATATCGGTAATCTTATCAAAACTTTCTCTGAAACTTTCCGTAATTGGAAAGATATCAATACTCGTCCTGCTCTTTTACTTAAAACCAGTGGAGCTGCAATCTGTAATATGGACAAATATGATATGATAGCTAAAGTGAAGGCTATCCGAGAAAATATTGCTGGTTCGCCTGATAAAGTAAATGAATTGCCTAATGTTTATTTGATTTATGGATGTTTGACTGATGCAGAAATGAATTCTCTATACAACCACAAAAAAGTCAAAGTTCATACATCATTTACTCACGGAGAAGGTTATGGTCATCCTCTCTTATTATCCTCATTAAGTGGAAAACCACTGATAGTTCCTAATTGGAGTGGACATTTGGATTTCTTAAATCCAAAATTTTGTAAATTGCTTGAGGGTGAAGTCAAACAAATTCCTGGAGAATCTGTAAATGAATGGTTGATTGCAGAATCGGGCTGGTTCAATGTAAACTACAATAACGCCGCCGATGCATTCAAAAATGTATTATATCATCATGGGGCATTCGTAGATAAGGCTGAACAGTTAAGAATTGAGAACGAACAGAAGTTTTCGATGGAATCTATGGATAAGGTATTACACTCAGTATTTGATAAATACGTTCCTACGTTTGCTGTCGAACAAAAATTGGTGCTTCCAAAACTCAAAAAAGTGGAATTGCCACAATTAACTAAACTGACACCACCAACAGCAGTTTAAATACGAAGAAGTTAACTAATGAAAATAAGTTACTTAGTTACATGTAGTACCGAGTCGGAAACATTAAAGAATCTATTGTGGACTCTAAATAATGCTATTTCTTCGGTGCCTACCGACGAGGTTGTAATTCTAATAGATACGTTGCATGATAAGATTGGTGCTCCATCATACGAAACCGTAGGAACATTTATTTGCCATCCAAATTGTATATTGGAAAAAACTAACTTCAAATCCATAGTTCATCCCCTAAACAATGATTATGGTGCTCATAAAAATTATGGTGTAGAAAATTGCTCTGGAGATTTCATTTTTCAAATAGACGGAGATGAACTTCCTCCGGAGACGTTATTGGGAGAAAATCTTAAATTACTTATAGGAAGCAATCCTGGAGCAGAATTATTTTGGATTCCTAGAGTCAATGATTTCAAAGGAGTGACAGAAGAACATGCAAAACAATGGGGATGGAATTTATCTATGTCTCCTACATTACAACGTCCGCTGGTCAATTGGAATACAGGTGATTATCAAGGACGAATATTCAAAAATGACTATCCTCGTATTAAATGGAAGAAAAAATTACACGAACAAATTGATGGGTTCATTCAATATGTAGTTCTCCCTAAAGAAGAAGAATATGCCTTGTATCATGATAAAACCATCGAACTACAAGTTGCTACTAATTTAAACTACCAAAAAACATTTACTGAATCAGAGAACCGTGGTCAAGGATAATATGAAAACAGTTTATAAACCGTGGGGAAAAGAAGAATGGTTAGAATTAAACGACCGTTATTGTTACAAACGAATTTACATTAACGCCGGATACAAAACCAGCTTTCAATATCACAATTTCAAACGTGAAACAAACTATATCATTTCTGGAGAAGCAGAAGTGTGGTTAGAAAACGATAATGGAATAGTAGAGAAAAAGCTTATGAAGGCAGGAGACTTTTTCAATGTTACTCCACCAAAAAAGCATCGAGTAATTGCTTTGTCGGATATTATTCTTCAAGAAGTATCTACACCGGAGGTAGATGATGTTATTAGATTAGATGATGATTCTAATAGAAAAGACGGAAAGATAGATGGTGAACACCAAGTTCCTGCTGTTCTTATTCTTTCTGCTGGATTAGGAACACGATTACAGAAATTAACTAAACACGTCAATAAGTCTCTCGTTCCACTGGGAGAAAAAGCTGTCATATCTCATATTATAGAAAAGTTTCCAACAGAATATGATGTTGTTATAGCTGTAGGTCATCTTTCCGAAAGTTTAAAGGAGTATTGTGACCTTGCCCATAGTGACAGAAAAATAACATACGTTGATGTTGATAAATTCGAAGGAGAAGGAACAGGACCGGGATATTCTGCACTACAATGTAAATCCTTATTGCAGCGACCATTTTATATTGTTACCGCTGATTGTCTAATTTCGGTAGATTTACCTCAATTGGATGGAAATTGGTTAGGAGTATATCCTACGGCTTATCCTGAAAAATATTCAACGGTAGAATCTACAAAAAGCGGAGATGTATTATCCCTTGTAAACAAGAAATCGGATGGATTTGATATGGCCTTTATTGGCCTTGCTGCCATACGAGATTATCAAGTATTTTGGGATTGTTTGTCATCCGCTATACAAAACGGAGAATTGGTTTCTGCGTGGTATAATGCATCCAAGTATCCACAATTAAAAATCAAAGTTTTGGAGTGGTTTGACTTGGGAAACCTAGACGATTTCAATAAGACACAGATGATATTAGGAGTTCCACCCTTATCTTTATCCAAGGATGTAGGAGAGTTCACCTATCATGTAAATGATAAATTCTTAAAATTCAATTGTAATGAATCTGTTACCACGAATCGTGTAGAACGTGGTTTACACTTAGGAGGGAAAATTCCTCACCGTTTCAAATCCACAAAACATTTCATCTCTTATGATTGGGTGAATGGAAAAACTCTCTATAAACACGACAACCTAGAACTCTATAAACAATTTATGGATACCTTTGTTGAAGAACCAAAGGAGCCAATAGTATTGAGTGCACAAAATATGTCAGATTTTTATGGAGTTAAAACCTCTGATAGAATCTCTGCATTCATATCCAAATATGGAGAAAAGTATTATACTGAATCACTTTTAATAAACGGTGACATCTTTCCTTCGTTGAAAAGTATCATGGAGAAACCATTTGATTTCAAAGGTAATATTGGATATAAAGCATTCCACGGAGATTTACAGTTTGATAACATTGTATATGATGAAATCACGACTAAATTCTATTATTTAGATTGGCGAGAGTCTTTTGCTGGAAATACAGACCACGGAGACTTGTATTACGATATAGCAAAACTATATGGTGGTCTATTGATATCTTATGATAAGATGAAGGATAATAAAAATTTGAAATTTACTGAATCCTTCCCTCAAATAAATTATTCCATTACAACTACGAAGAATTTAATAGAGTTGAATCAATTGTTTGATTTGTGGGCAGAAAAACATGGAGTGTATTTAAAAACCATAAAAACAATGACGGGTTTGATTTTCATTAATATGGCTCCATTACATGATGAATCATTTGGAAAAACTTTATGGTGTAAGGGAATTGAAATGTTGCATGCAAATAAATAAAGAAACCAAATTATATGGTTCGTTCTCATTGAATGCCGGAAACAATGGGTGTAAATTCTTCAATGAGTATTTCAAAATATATAATATCAATGCAATTTATCGTTCGTTTTCTATAGGAAACATCTATGATGCATTGTTGGCTGCAAAAACACTAAAATTCAGTGGGTGTGGAATTTCAATGCCATTTAAAGTGACTGCATGCGAGTATGTAGATGAATTAGATACTACCGTAGAAAGATGTGGGTCTTTGAATACCATCATTTTCAAAGACGATAAGATGATTGGGTTCAATACTGATTTCGTTGCTGCCTATAGAATGTTGGGAATTTACAATCCTGACAATGAACCTGTTTACATCTTAGGTTCTGGTGGACTATCCAAATCATATCAAGCAGCTTGTATTGAAAGAAAAGTCAAATTTGTTATTTTAAATAGACAAATGATTAATAATGTGTTTAAATATACAGATAAGATCATTTTTAATTGTACTCCTGTTGATTTGGATGTAAAGAATAATACTTACATAGATTGTTTGGTTGACACCCCTACAGGACATGAGTTCTTTGTATATCAAGCAAGAGAACAATTTAAACTATATACAGGATATGAATTACCGATTGCCTAAATTGTATGTTGGACCCGTTTCTAAAAATACTGTAGATGCGGTGATAGAGTATGCCAACGAGAATGATACTCCTTTAGGATTGATTCCTTCCAGACGACAAATAGATTACAACGGAGGATATGTCAATCATTGGAATACTCCAACTTTCACTAATTATGTTCATTCCAAAACCAATTTAGTAACTTTAGAAAGAGATCACGGAGGTCCACAACAGGGAGCATCGAGTGACGACGGAGTTGAATCGTTTATGATGGATAATGAATGTTTCGATATGATTCACATTGACCCCTGGAAATTAAATATACCTTTTCGTGACTGTTTAAAAGAAACTGTCTATTGGTTGTGTAGAATAGATAATCCTCACATTCTATTTGAAATCGGAACCGAAGAAGCTATACGAAAAATTTCTCATGATGACTTTATTGAATTGCTTTCTTTTGTTTATTCATCTATTCCAGGCAAAGTTTTTAATAGAATCTTGTATTCGGTTATTCAATCTGGTACATCTTTGAAAGAAAATATTCAAACCGGAAATTTTGACGAACGAAGACTAATGAAGGATATAAATAGATGTAAAGATTATAACCTTCACTCCAAAGAACACAACGGAGATTATCTACCTTCCGAATTGATTCATAAAAAGTTTAAACTAGGATTGGACTCTATAAACATTGCTCCTGAATTTGGTATGATGGAGACAGAATGTTATATTAATGAAATAAAACAAGTTGACCCGATACTGCTGGATGTGTTATATAGCTTATGTTACAAGTCTAATATGTGGAAAAAATGGGTTGATTCCTCTTTTGATGTAAACGACAAAGAAAGACTTATCAAAATCTGTGGACATTACATTTTTTCCTCTGATGAATTCGACAGAAAAGTTCGTTCGAATCTAAGAATATTGGATGATGATATAAAATCAAAAATGAAAGAGAGAATACATGACATTATCACCTACAACTAAAAAAACCATCTTCTGTGATATAGACGGGACTCTATTAACTCATGCCGGCGGAATCGAACCTCTATTGGCTACTCTTAATGAAAAAACCTATATCCTACCTCCGAATATTTTACCTGGCGTAAGAGAAAAATTACAAGAATGGGAAGATAAGGGATATAATATCATATTGACCACCGGAAGAAGGGAATCCCTACGTGAAGCTACAGAAAAGCAATTATTTAAATTAGGTATTAGTTATGACCAACTTGTAATGGGTATTGGCGGTGGCCAGAGAATTCTTATTAATGATTTAAAGACAGATTGTGACGAACCTATGGCTGTAGCCATTAATCTGGTAAGAAATAAAGGAATGGAAGATATTGAAATATGATAAAAATGATTTCCCACCGAGGAAACGTACACGGCATCAATCTTACGGAAGAAAATAAACCTTCTTATATTGTAGAAGCTTTAAGGTTAGGATTTGATGTAGAAATTGACGTTTGGAGATTGCCTACAGGGAAATGGTGGTTGGGTCATGATGAACCACAACATCCTGTTAATTTAGACTATTTGATGAATCCTATGTTTTGGTGTCATGCCAAAAATTCCGACGCATTGAATTATTTTAGAGAACATAGCAATCACTGTCACTTCTTTTGGCACCAGCATGATGATTATACCATAACCTCAAGAGGAGTTATATGGGTTCATTCTACAAAACATCTTATTCCTATGTCTGTATGCGTTCTTCCTGAATTAGGAATCAACGGAGACTTAAAACAATGTTATGGAATCTGTAGCGACTTTATTGAAAGATATAAATACCAATTATATGATACACCCGATAAGATTAGTCATTCTTGATATTGATGGAGTTCTGACCGATGGGACAAAATCTTATGACAGTGAAGGCAAAGTTTCTCATAAAAGATTTAATGATAAAGATTTTACTGCAATTAAGAGACTGAAATCCTCGGGAGTATCGGTTTGTTTCTTGAGCGGAGATAAAAATGTAAACGAAGAAATAGCTAATAAAAGGGGGATCGATTTTTATTTTTCAAGATCTGCTGACGGTTCTTTGGATAAGAGTTCATTTCTTCCTCTTTTATATGATAAATACGGAGCCAATAAAGATACTACAGTATATGTCGGAGATGATTTATTCGATTTAGATATCATTTTGAAAGTTAAATATTCATATTGTCCCAGTGATGCAATTTATGATATTAAACTTTGGTGTAAAGCATCGTGTAATGGAGTATTAGAACGGAAAGGCGGCGAAGGCGTAGTTTCAGATTTATATGAAGATTTGGTTAGAAAACATTTGATTATACCAGCCGAATTTAAGGATGTAGTAAAGATTGATAAAATAGAATCTATGACCGCGTTAAAAAAATGAAAGACTTAATTCTATACGGAAATAAGATTAATGATACAATTTGTTTATATGACAAAGAGTTTATCATTGGTCAGCCCAATAATGATTGTAGGGTAATAAACTCAGTAGGAGGAATTGGAAATCACGTAGATGCCATAACTTCTACATCATTAGATTTAAAATTTTGTGTAGAATATGTATCTCCGTCAGAAGACGACCCCATTTCTAGTGCAGTAGTGATTATTGACAAAAAGGATGGAAAAAGAAGAAAATCTAGCTGTGTGAAATGGGGATGTGATGCTAAATTAAATACTCAAAATTTGGTTCACGAACAATCACGATGGCATCATATATCTTATATAGACGCATTACCAAATCTTGTTGCTGAAGATATATTTCCTATGCATGATGTGGCTGGAATAGTTTCTATAGATTTTTGTGGAGCCAATTTTCGTTATGACCCATCAATATTTAATTGGGTGGATTTTATCATAACTTCTGATACAGAATCAAATAAAATTCCTGATGAATTTCGATTTAAATCCATAATTCATTCTCCAGAAGGAACAACATTCTGGGATAAATGTGAAGCAAGATTTAAACATATAAAAAATCCAATTCCATTAGACGATGATATTTGTATATTAGGAGCAGGTGATGCGTATTGTGTTTCATTTATTCAACGATATATGAAAAGTCATTCTAAAGAAGAATCGATACGATTTGCACACGAAAATGCTTACGAGTTTTTAGTCAAAAAATATAAGTTATGAAGAAATACAATTTGTTAATTCCTATTGCTGGTTTAGGAAGTAGATTCGTAAAAGAAAATTATTTTCTTCCAAAACCCCTAATTCTTGTAGATAACCGTTCTATCATAGAATGGACGATGGATTGTGTTGATCATTCTGAGTGTAATATCATTTTCATAGTTAGAAAAGAACACATCGTTGATTTCAACATCGATGGATATCTAAAAACTCGGTTCGGAAATGATGTAACTATTATTCCTGTTGATAAGACCACAGACGGAGCGGTTTGTTCGTGTTTATTGGCCGAGGAATATATCAATAATGATTTACCTCTTATCATTCATTGTTCAGATATTTATTTTGAACCCAAGTTCGATCCGTCTCAATTCGATTCTGTAGATACTGATGGTGTGATACTTACTTTTAAATCGAATAGTAAGAATTATAGTTACGTCGAATTAAATGAACAATCTCTAGTCACCAAAACCGCAGAAAAACAGGTTATTAGTCCAAACGCTGCCGTGGGAATCTATTGGTATAGAAAAGGAAGTGACTTTGTTAAATATGCTAAGGATATGATTCAAAGAAATATCCGAACCAATAATGAATTTTTTATCTGTCCTCTCTATAATATCTTTATTGAAAAAGACTGTAAAATTCTTACTAAACCAGTAGAAAAAATGCATGTGTTTGGAACTCCTGAAGAATTGAGATTTTTTGTTAATAACAGTCTCAGAACTTGGCCAAGTAAAAAACATACTGTAGCATTATGTAGTGATCATTCAGGATTTGAAACAAAGGAATTGTTTAAACAAAAATTGGCTGACCACGGAATATCATTTGTAGATTTCGGTGTACATGATAAAAACATCGATAGGGATTATTACGAATATGTTCGTTCGGCTACCGAATCGGTTGTAAACGGACACTGTAATTTTGGATTTGGTTTTTGTCGTAGTGGTCAGGGTGTGAATATTACAGCCAATAAAATCAAAGGTATTCGTTCTGCTTGGGTGTGTGATGGATATCTAGCAGAGATGGCCATTCGTCATAACTGTTGTAATTTCTTTTCTTTACCGGCTAAATACAATAGTGATAAATCTCTCAACGAAATAGTATTGGCATGGAAGTCGGCAACGTTTGACGGAGGAAGACATCAAATCAGAATATCTAAATTGGAAACATTATGAATTACGACAACGTAGCAGCTTATTTACATCAGTTAACCGACCCCAATCTAAATATCATAGATGTAGGTTGTCACAAAGCTGGGTGGATGTATGGATTCAAACGTACACTAGCAAGAAATAGTTTCTGGCTTGGTATCGATGCTTGTGATCATGGTGTAGGTGGAGAGTATAATCTTTTCGTAAATAAAGCAGTGGATAATGTGGATAAAGATGAAGTCCGCCAATTTCATGAATACGCCGAGACTGGATGTAATTCATTATTACCAATGAATATGGAAGCATTGACGGGAGATGTTTCGGAATATGATAAAAAATGGTATATCGGAAAAACATCAGAACAGTTAGCCGTAGTAAAAGAACAAAAAACTACAATAAGGAATGTAAGTGTATCATCGATGCACTCTATCCTATCAGATATACCCCACTTTAAAGAAGGATTAATACACTTTGTTAAAATTGATACTCAAGGAAATGATATAAATGTGGTAAAGAGTATGAAGGAATATCTTAATAGAATTCTTTTTGTACAAATGGAATGTGTATCTAGTCATAACAAGGAGATTGTTCTATATAAAGGTCAGCAAATTATGGAAGATGATATAAAAGATATGGACGACTTGGGATTTTCGGTTTATGATTTTGTAGATTATGGTGCAAATAGAAATGCCGGACCTGAAGCGGATGTTGTGTTCTATAATAGAAAATTAGTGGAGATGGAATGAAAATAACTCAAGACTTAAAATTTAAAAATGGTTGGTTTATTGGTAACTTTGAACCTACTATCCTAAAAACTACTGATTTTGAAGTATCTCACCAATTTCATCCTATAGGATTTATTTCGGTTCCTCACTACCATAAGGTTTCTAATGAATACAATTACATCGTCCGTGGAATGATTCTACTAAACCACAAAAACGTTTTAAAATCCGGAGATACATTTATTTATGAACCAAATGAAATCTCCGACGTGGAATTTTTAGAAGATACTGACATGATTGTGGTTCGTGTTCCGTCTGCACCAGGAGATAAATACGAAGTATGAGGGTAGCATTATGTTTATCTGGTCAACCAAGATTTGTAGAAAAGGCATATCCTTATATCTACAACAATCTCATTGTACCTAATTGTGCAGATGTATTCTTTCATACTTGGTTCGCCAAAGAAGATGTAAACAAATCTTACCGTAATGATACCGGATGGACAAATCATCCAAATAACAAGATTCCAGAAAATACCGAGGAATTGTTGTTGAACCTATACAAACCCAAAGCTTTCTTGTTCGAAAAACAAAAAACATTCAAGAATAAGAGTTGGAACGTAGATAAAACCATTCAGAGATTTTGTAGTCATCTTAATAGGGACTATTTTGTAGATATGATGCATTGTATGTGGTATAGCATTCACAAAGCTAATGCAGTAAAAGAAATCTATAGATATGAACAAGACGTTGTGTATGATTATGTCATCAGATGTAGATTCGATGCTATTATACCCAGAGTTTTAAATTGTATGGAGTTGGACCCCAATATAATTCATGTTAGTCATGACCGTCAGCAGCCTAACATGTTGGATGATTGGTTCGCTGTATCTTCTACCAAGAATATGAATGTTTACACAGATTGTTACAATCTTATGGATGCCGCCTATGACATAGGGATGAAAAGAGACGGATTGGTGTGTAATGAAATTCTAATCCACGATGTAGTTAAACAATTTGGAATTTTGGCCGACACCATACCAAACTTCAAAATAGAATTTGTAAGACCCTGGACATAATTTATGATAAAATTAGCAATATTGGATATCGACGGGGTATTGACAGATGGAAGAAAGGTCACGGATGTAGATGGTAAATCCATTTCAAAACAATTCAATGATAAAGATTTTGTAGCAATCAAAAAATTACAAGCGTCCGGTGTTTCTGTATGTTTTTTGAGTGGGGATAAAAATGTTAACGAATCCGTAGCAAATAAACGAAGTATCGACTTCTATCATGCACACACTACAGGTGGTTATATGAGCAAAAAGGATTTTTTACCCATGTTATTTGAAAAATATAAAGTTAATGTATCTACGACTCTATTTATAGGAGACGATTATATAGATACGGAAATAATGAAGGCATTGATTCATACTTACTGCCCATTTGATGCTACTTTGGATGTGCGTAGGATAGCAAAAAAGACTCTTACTAGGTCAGGAGGAACCGGTGTATTATCCGAACTATACGATGAACTTGTTATTGAGGGATTGGTTAAAGAATGTACATTCCGAGAATTTCTTGAGGTAGATAAATCGGAAAAAGAAAAGAGAAAGTAAAATCATGAATGACGAACAAATATTAAACGAAATAGGCCCTGGTGTTTGGAGGCATGACATGGGGTTTTTATTAAATAAATGGGGAATAGGACAGATAGATGGGGTGGGGGCCGAAGTGGGGGTCCACTTTGGGGAAGGATCTGAATACATTTTATACAAATGGAAAGGAAAAAAATTATATTCCATCGATTGTTGGAAACATCAAGACCCAAATGTTTATAGTGATATTGCAAATACCGAAGATGATATCCAAGAAAAGTTTTATTTAGAAACGGTTGGTAGATTATCAAAATTCAATGAACGAAGTGAAATAATTAGAGAAACTTCCGTAGAAGCATCTAAACGATTCAGTG
>Ga0315288_10001860_pt1 | contig 27375 bp, 25 predicted proteins | sample YL17G11_20_MG_FD_203454 | JGI IMG/M metagenome (GOLD analysis project Ga0315288, IMG submission 203454) | Sediment microbial communities from Yellowstone Lake, YNP, Wyoming, USA - YL17G11_20 | ecosystem: Environmental > Aquatic > Freshwater > Lake > Sediment | place: USA: Wyoming | collected... | reverse complement strand
TGTTAATCAAGTCGATCCGATTCATCCCGGGCTGTCTAGGAAAACCTGCCGTTACTATCACCAGGTCTGAACCCTGCATTTTCCGGTAGTCACTCGTGCCCTCGATTCTTCCGTCAAACTCGATCGCCGGTGCAGCCTGCATCAAGTCCAGAGCCTCACCCAGAGCGACATTTTCTGAAACGTCTACTAGGAGTACGTCACCCATTCTGCGCCCCAAAATATTGAAGGCTGCAGAACTTCCCACTTTTCCTGCGCCGACTATCGTTATCATGATCTAGACTGGCCTCTTTGTTGCGAATAAACCTAACTGGGCGAAACCTGCCAAAAAAGCTTAATTAGTGAAAGTATTTCTTTACTGACTACGGCGTCTTTGCCCTGGTAGTATAGTCCGGTCTAGTATATGCGGCTGTCGCCCGCAGGACCCGGGTCCGAATCCCGGCCAGGGCGCCAACATAAACTTCAAATCCCGACAGGCTCCAACATTTCATGTTCGCACTATTTAGGTTGCGCGCGGGCAGGCATGGAAGACTCCTTTCTCCTTAAGCACACAGGTCTTCTATTTTTGGACATGCTCAGCTTGTGAGACAAGTCCTCTTCTTCTTTTCTGCGATTATGTGGCTGTTGTGGAAGCGCGCTTTGGCCTTTCTCAGATTGAGATAAGGAGACAATTGCTGCCTCTTGAGTTTGAGCACCACGGAGGTTTCTATCTGTTGCTCAGGTATGTTCCAGTATTTTCTGAGAAGTGTATCCTTCTCCTTTCGTGAGCACGCGCCAACAAGATCACTGCTACTTCCGGAACGCCTTCTGTCCACCTTCATGTGCGAAACATGGATCTATGGATAGAAGAATTCGTGCTTGCCTTGGTTCTTTCTTTCAGCTGTTTTCTTGATTCTATGATAAGGTCCGTCAGGGCTGAAAATGCTTGGCCCACATCTTTCATTTTCACAACCATGATGGTGTCTGTGAAGCAACTCACCGTTTCCTCTATGTTGATGTATTTCCGAGAAACTGTACCGTAGAAAAGCTGCGCGCATCCGGGTGTGCTTATCAGTTCAATCGGGCTGTGAAGAATGACCGCTGCTAAACTCTGCCTCTGGTCCAAAACATCCCTGTCCTGAAACATGGAGCAGATCTCGTTGAACAGCTTTTGATCAAAGATCAAAGTGATAGCGGACATTCCCTCCGTAACGTTGAAAAACTCTCCTGAAAAATTCGCAAGAGCTTTTCTTATTTTGTCTAGGTTTCTGTTCGCTTTCTCAACTGAAATTTTTGCCACGTCAGTTCGGATATTTATGACGGTCTTTGCAACGACTTCTGTCACATCTCTCGCCGGTCGGCTGTAGGCTGTTTTGACCCGCTTCACCGCTGTTATGATGCTCTCAAGCTTGACATCACGCCTCAGAATCTCTTTCACTTTCGGCCTCAACATTCGAGCGATTGCACTGTAGTTACCATAATCCTTCTTCAACGCGTCTTGAAGCGAAAGGTCATTGTCAACGAGGCTCTGAACCGTCTTTGAAATTGAGTTGGCCGTTTTTGGTCACTTTGGCTTATTTAAGTATGATGTTGACCAAAATATTTAAGTCTTCCTCATATTGTTATGCTGATACTGTCAAGAATCTTCATCAAAACGTGAGGTGGAATTGAGTGGAAGTTGCTAAATGTCCAGACTGTGATGCCCAGCTTAAAGTTCCTGAAAGCATCGTTGTCGGCGAGGTTTTGAGCTGCCCAGAGTGCGGTCTCGAACTGGAAGTCAAGAAGATGAACGGCGATCAGTTGGAGCTTCAGGAACTGGTGATTGAGGGCGAGGACTGGGGCGAATAAGAAAGTAGATGAGCATAGGAATTTTGTACGAGCGCTCGGAAGCCGATGAGCTCGGGATAAAACACACTGCAGAAGAACTCGGAATAAATCTCACCTACATACCCTTTCGCAAAATCGCCGTCAGACTTGACAAGGGCGGATACAGCGTCAGAAGCAAGGGAAAGAACTATTCAAAAGCCATTGAAGACATCAAGGTCGTATTAAACAGGGCGCAGAGCAAGAACCGAAGGCTCATTGCAGCTGAGCTGCTTGAGACTCTCGACAAATATGTGGTTAATCCAGCAATTATGGAGTATATCTGCTTCAGCAAGTTGAGAACCATGCTTCATTTCTGGAGAGAAGGCATCAGAACTCCAGAAACGATCTACATTCCCTGTGATTCACACGAACCTTTGGCGGGCGGACGTGAAATCCATAACGAGGAAGAAATCGCTGAATTGACACAGCAAGAGCTGGGCAATGCTGGCATCGTGGTTAAGCCGGATGCGGGCACTCACGGAAAGAACGTTAGGCTCGCTCACGCCCGGGAGGAACTGCTGACGATTCTGGAGGAAACCGAGCCGTCAATAATAAATCCGATAGGCGTTCTCGCCCAAAGATACATTCAAAAATGGTTCTATGACTTGAGAATAATAGTCGCAAAAGAAAAGGGAAAACAACCGAATTGTTTTCCAACCGCACTGGCGAGGGCCGGATTCAAGGATTTCAGGACGAATACTTTCTTGGGAAACATGGTTTTCGGCGTTGATCTTCCCGCGTACATCAGAAATGTCGCGGTTAAATGCGGCAAAGCCGTCAGCGGTGGTAGTGAGGCATGGGTGACCGCGCTTGATGGAATGATCGATTTCGGCGAAGAAATCCAGGATGATGGATACGTCAAATCAGAACTTGAAAAGCTTGAACCCTCGTTTGCAGCATTTAAGAGAGCGAAAGGAGCTGAAAGCAAAAGAAGAGACTTCATAAGTTGGAACAATAATTTGGAGAGAGCTTTCCAGAACTACAAGGATCAAGAGGTATACTCGAACGTGAAAGAGATCATTGAAGGAAGCATGGACAACAACCAGCGCAAAATCTTGTTCCATGAAGCAAACGCTTGTCCCGAGTTTTGGGAACAGACCAGACTAGCCACAGGAATCAACCTAGCGATCCCGCTGCTCAAATGCGCCCAGAGCATAATTGAGTCTAGCCATTGAGGGCCCAAAGAATGAGAATAGGAATCATCGGAGGCTCAGGATACGTCGGCGGAGAACTCTTGCGTCTGCTTCTTTCTCATCCAAACATGGAAGTTACGACCGTTACTTCCAGAAAGGACGCGGGTGAATACATTTTCGGAGTGCACCCTAACCTTAGAGGAGTCACGCAGGTGAAGTTTGTTCCCTTAGACCTCAAGCACCTCAAAGAAAACTGCGACATAGTGTTTACAGCGACGCCACACGGCAAATCCGTGGATCTTGTTCCGCAACTGCTTGACTTGGGTCTGAGAGTCATTGATATGAGCGCGGATTTCCGCTTGAAGAATCCGGATGATTATCAGAAATGGTACGGTTGGGAGCATTCTCATCCGGAACTGTTGAAAGAAGCAGTTTACGGTTTGCCTGAATTCCATCGCCAAGAAATAAAGAACGCCCGCTTGATAGCGTGTCCCGGCTGCATGGCGACAGCAACGATCCTTGGGTTAGCTCCACTTATCAAAGCTGAAGTGATAGAGAAAAACAGAATTGTCGCTGACGCAAAAATCGGTTCTTCCGGTGCGGGCAGTAAGCCCTCTGTCGCCTCACATCACCCTGAAAGATTTGGAGGAGTTAGACCGTATGAAACGGTCGGCCACAGACACATCGCGGAGATCGAACAGGAGCTCCAGCTCTTAACAAACGGAACCTTGACAGTTTCGTTTTCTCCACACGCAGTGAACATGGTTCGAGGCATACTGTCAACAATACACGTTTTCCCCACGAGACCTTTGACCGCCAACGAGATCTGGAAGATCTATCGTTCACAATACCAGGGAGAACCGTTTGTGCGACTGGTGAAATACCAGAAGGGCTTGTACAAGTTGCCCGATCCGAAAGTCGTGATCGGAACCAACTTTTGCGACGTAGGCTTTGAGTTGGATCCTCACGCAAACCGACTAGTTATTCTTTCAGCGATCGATAACATGATGAAAGGAGCTTCCGGCCAGGGAATTCAATGCCTAAACATCCTGCTCGGCGTCGACGAGAAGGCTGGGCTAGGAAACATAGGTTTTCACCCGATGTGATAGCCATGCTGATAGTTGTGAAAATGGGCGGAAGCATACTGAAAGAAGATCCGACCGAGATTGTTTCCGATATAAAAAATGTTCTTTCAGCTAGCCAGGTCGTTCTCGTTCACGGAGGAGGCAAAGAAGTAACTGAAGTGGCCTCTAAACTCGGCAAGAACCAAGATTTCGTGGTCTCACCTGACGGTTTCAGGAGCCGCTACACAGACCTGGAAACCATCGAAATATTCACCATGGTCATGGCTGGAAAAATCAACAAGCGGATAGTCTCAAAACTCCAAAGCCAAGGTGTGCCTGCTTGGGGTCTCTCCGGTCTAGACGGTTCTCTTATACGTGCTGAGCGGAAGAAGCGGCTTATCGTTGTCGACGAGACTGGAAGAAAAAGAGTCATTGACGGAGGCTACACTGGAAAAATAGGCGAAGTGAACGCGGGCATGCTGCGGCTCATGTTAGACAACGGCTATGTGCCCGTCGTGTCGCCACTGGCAATAGGCCAAGAATTCGAACCTCTAAACGTTGACGGAGACCGTGCGGCAGCCTATGTTGCCGGAGCCCTGAAGGCAGATCGGCTTGTCCTGTTGACCGATGTGGATGGCTTGATCCTGAACGGCAAGGTTGTCTCAAAACTGAACATCGCCGAAGCGAAAAGTATGATTTCCCGAATCGGAAAAGGAATGGTCACCAAGATGTACGCGGCGATGGAAGCCCTTAACATGGGCGTCGGAGAAGTCCTGATTTCTTCGGGATTCAAGAGGCTACCGATTTCTTCCCCGTTGAAACACGAATGCGGCACGGTGATAATACGTGAATGAAAAAGAAATCGTTGAAACAGAAGAAAAACTGATGGCAAACGTCTACGCCAAAAGACCAATAGTAGTCACTAGGGGTAAAGGAGCGCTGGTCTGGGATATCAACAATAAACAGTATATAGACTGCACAGGAAGCTACGGAGTGTGCAATGTCGGACACTGTCACCCAAGAGTTGTCGAGGCAGTAAAGAGGCAAGCAGAAATCCTCATCTCTTGCCACGCATCCTTCTACAACGATGCAAGGTCAAAACTCCTGGAAAAACTTGCAGGGATAGCTCCGAAAGGTCTTGACAAAATATATCTCTCGAACAGCGGCACCGAAGCCGTTGAGTGCGCTTTGAAACTTGCTCGCAAATCTTCCGGCAAACCTGAAATAATTGCGCTGATGGGAGCCTATCACGGCAAAACAATGGGTGCCCTTTCTGCAACCTGGGACAAAAAGTACCGCGAGCCCTTCAAACCCTTGGTTCCCGAGTTCAAACACGTGTCCCCGAACGACCTTGAAAAAATGAAAGAAGTCATTACAGAAAAAACCGCCGCCGTCCTCGTTGAACCTGTCAGAGGAGAAGGCGGAATCAGAGTGCTCTCAAACGATTACCTTCAAGGACTAAGAGAAATATGCGATGACAAACACGTTCTCCTAATCTTTGACGAAGTCCAAACCGGCTTCGGCCGCACCGGTAAAAACTTCGCCTGCGAACACTCCGGCGCCATCCCAGACATTATCTGCCTCGCAAAATCGGTGGCAGGAGGACTTCCAATAGGCGTTACCATAGCAAGAAAAGAAGTCATGTCCTCTCTGAAAGTCGGAGAGCACACAAGCACCTTCGGCGGAAACCCACTTGTCTGTGCGGCTGCAGCCGCCGCAATTGACGTGCTGGTTGAAGAGAAACTTGCTGAAAGAGCAAACAAACTCGGCAACTACTTCAAAGGAGAATTGCAATCTCTTCAGGCCAACAGTAAGATCATAAGAGAGGTCAGAGGCCTGGGTCTAATGATCGGAGTTGAATTCAGGTTCGACGTTCTGAACATTCTAAACAAATCAATGAACAAAGGGGTACTGATCCTAGACGCAGGAAGAAACATCCTGCGGTTTTTGCCACCTTTGCTCATAGAGAAAGAGCAGATCGACACCGTGATCTCAGTCCTCGACAAAGTCATAAAGGAAGAAGAAAATGAACGACTACCCGGTTCAACTTCTGACCAAAATGCTTGAGATCTACAGCCCCACCGGGAAAGAGGAAAAGATATCAGATTTTCTTCTCAGTGAAATGGAACACCTAGGCTTCAAAGCTAGAAAAGATGCAGTTCAAAACGTCATCGGGGAAGTCGGCAACGGAAAACCAACGGTCCTGCTGTGCGGACACATGGACACGGTTCCCGGTCATATCCCAGTTCGAATCGAGAATGGCAAACTCTACGGCAGAGGTGCTGTTGACGCAAAGGCTCCGCTCGCAGCCATGATAGTCGCCTCGTCTTTGCTGGCTGAAGAGCTTTCGAACAAGATCTTGGTGGCAGGCGTCGTTGAAGAGGAAGGCCTGAGCAGGGGCGTTAAACAACTCATCAAAGACGGGGTGACATCTGACTACGCCGTATTCGGTGAGCCCAGTGGCACGGACAAAATCACGATTGGATACAAAGGCAGCTTGCACCTTAAAATAACATGCGAAACACAGACGGGTCATTCTTCAGCTCCTTGGCTATACGAAAACGCTGTGGAAAGAGCCTTTGACATTTGGAATGAAATAAAAGCTTTACACTTGGAAAAAGAGAAGGCCGACAGCCACTTCTACTCAATCAACTCTGCACTAGTCAAAATGACCGGAGGCAAAGTCGCTTCGGAGGTTGCTTCGAAATGTGACATGCATATTGACCTGCGCTTCCCGCCTCAATTTACGTCTAACGAGGTGTTTACCAAGGTTGCTGAAAAAATCGATCGGTATCGAAGCGCAAATCCCAAAGTCGCCGTAGTCTCAAAGACGATAGATCGGAACGAGCCGTTTGAGGTAGACCCGAAGTCACCTTTAGTTAGAGCCTTTTCCTGGTCTGTCAGAAAAGTCAGGCACAAGTCTGCAATGCTTCTGAGGAAGACAGGAACAGGCGACATGAACATATTCGGTAAAGCACTGCGCGTGCCCTCCGTCACTTACGGGCCGGGCGACTCTCATTTGGATCACACGTCTAACGAGAACATTGACATTCAAGACTACTTGGACAGCATTCAAGTCTACCGTGAGGCAGTGAAAAGACTAGTCAGGCGGGATGAGAGCGGTAATTAGCTTTGTGAAGAATTTCATCGTGAATGCATGATTTTTGACCAAAAATGGTCACTTTCACATATTTTTGAATCAGACTGACCGAAACCCATATAAGATTTACATGTAGCTTTGGCTGAAAAGAGGGAGACGCAATGGGAGATACCGTAGTACTGGCATATTCTGGTGGATTAGATACCTCTGTTTTGGTGAAGCTGCTTCAACAAAAATACGATGCAAACGTCGTTACTGTCACTGTCGATGTCGGGCAACAGGAAGATCTAAACGAGATAGGAGAGAAGGCGAAGCGCCTCGGGGTCTCGAAGCACTATTCAATTGACGGCAAGAAGGAATTCGTCACTAACTACGTTTTTGAATCAATAAAAGCCAATGCGCTTTATGAAGAGAAATATCCGATAAGCACAGCGTTGGCACGTCCACTTATCGTTCAGAAAATGGTTGAGGTCGCTCGGAAAGAAAACGCGGTGGCCGTGGCTCACGGTTGCACCGGCAAAGGAAACGATCAGGTTCGTTTCGACGTCACCACGAAAGCGCTCGCGCCGGACCTGAAGATAATCGCTCCAGTCAGAGAGGGCAACCTTGCGAGAGACGAAGAGATAAAGTTTGCCACAGCTAACAACATTCCAGTTCCAGTTGACTTGGACAGTCCGTACAGTATCGATCAAAACCTTTGGGGTCGCGCCGTTGAGTGCGGAGTAATCGACCAGCCAGATCAAGAACCACCTGAGGAAGCGTTTGAATGGACCGTTTCGCCTGAAAAGGCTCCAGATAACCCAGAGTACATGGTAATCAAGTTTGCGTGCGGCGTTCCATGCTCCTTGAACGGCGAAGAGTTAGACCCTGTGACACTGATTGAAACCGTAAACAGAATCGCCGGGAGTCACGGTGTGGGACGCATAGACCACATAGAAGATCGACTCGTCGGGATTAAGTCACGAGAAGTATACGAGTGTCCAGCCGCCGTTGTCTTGCTCGAAGCGCACAGGGATCTTGAAAAAATGGTTCTGACCCGTCACGAGAACTTGTTTAAACCCCAGATCGACGCTCACTGGACTTTCTTAGCGTATGCCGGATTGTGGATGGATCCGCTCAGGGAATCATTGGAAGCGTTCATCGACAAAACACAGGAGCGGGTAGAGGGCGAAGTCCGGGTGAAGCTTTACAAAGGCGGATGCCGAGTGGTGGGCAGATCTTCTCCAATGTCACTCTATAGTTTAGATTTGGCAACCTACGACATTCAAACCACGTTCAACCAGTCATGGTCTCCAGGTTTCATCGAGCTCTGGGGAATGCAAACGACCATAGCCAACGCGTTGAAAACAAAAGTGCAGAAGGACAAGAACTGTTTGAAGCCGGCTGAAAGGGACCAAAATGTCATCGCTTCTTAAGGGAGGAAGACTGGGCTCAGTTAGAAAAGATGTTATCGACTTCACTTCATCCCTTCAAAGCGACAAAAGACTATTGAGATTTGTGGTTTCGATCAACAAGGCCCACGTAGTGATGATGATGGAGCAGAAAATCGTCGATGGGTCAACGGGCACTAAACTTCTTCAAGCTCTGAACGAACTGGACAAGGGGATGAGAACAAGACCGGGGATTGAAGACATTCATCTTGCCATCGAGGAAGAGGTGACCAAAAGAGCAGGGTCTGAAGTCGGTGGCAACCTTCACATAGGAAAAAGCCGAAACGATCAAGTATCAACGGCCATCAGAATGGCGCTACGTGAGAATCTCATAGACCTGGTCCTCTTGATAACACAGTTACAAGAGACGCTAGTCAAAATAGCAACAAAAAACCTCAAGACTGTGATCCCAGGATTCACTCACCTGCAACCAGCTCAACCCGTGACTTTCGCACATTACCTGCTATCCTATAACGACATGCTCGAAAGAAGCCTCAACCGCTTGCAGGAGGATTTCCAAAGAGTGGACCTCTGTCCAATGGGTGCCGGAGCTTTGGCAACATCGAGTTTTCCATTAGCCAGGGAACGTGTGGCTGCCCTGCTTGGGTTCAACGGAATTCTCGAGAACTCGATCGACGCTGTGGGCAGTCGAGACTTCATTCTTGAAACACTGGCCGACTTGACCATGATTGCTGTTGACGTGAGCAGATTGACAGAAGATCTGATTGTCTGGGGCTCACCCGATTTCGGAATAATCGAGTTTCCAGACGATTTTTCGTCGACCAGTAGCATAATGCCTCAGAAAAAGAATCCGGACGTTCTTGAAGTCATTCGTGCACGTATGAGCCACGTGATAGGCAACTTCATGACGGCAGTCACGATCATGAAATCTCTGCCGTCCAGCTACAACATGGACATGCAAGAAGTGACCCCATGCTTGTGGGAGGCTTTACAAGACATTTCCAGCTCACTAAGCATTCTCTCAAAATTCACGCTTTGCCTGAAGGTGAACAAGGATGTTTACAACAAACCCTTCCTCAGCTTTTCGACCTCAACCGAACTGGTCAACATGCTGACTCGCAAGTACGGAGTTCCTTTCAGAACGGCACACAAAATCGTGGGCGCCATGACAAGATGCCTGATCGATAACGGTCTCAACCTCTCCAATGTGACGTCTGAACTGATCCAGACGGCTGCGAAAGACCTTGGAGTTCCATCGCTGGATGTCAAGACTGAGGACATTCACCAGTCCGTAGATCCTTTGAAGTTTGTGGAAGCGCACAACGTCAGAGGAGGGCCATCACCCGTCGAAGTGCGAAGGATGATTCAGGCTAGAAAAGCGGGAACCGCAGTCTCCAAGAAGTGGGCAAACGACAAGAAGTCAAGACTCGCCGGGGCAAACGAAAACCTACAGGCCACTGTCAAGGAGTCCCTAACCCACAGCGGAGGACCTGCGAACTCAAAGAAATCAGAGAGAAAGTAGGTGAAGATCAATGGGACCAAATCTCCACGAGAATGAGAAAAAAGCGGTTCTAGTGCTAGAAGACGGTTCTTATTTCGTCGGTCAGGGTTTTGGTGCTGCAAGGAAGGTTACTGGAGAAGTCGTTTTTTCAACGTCGATGGTCGGTTACCCTGAGACCTTAACCGATCCGTCGTACCACGGTCAAATCTTGACCTTGACTTATCCTCTCATCGGAAACTACGGGGTTCCGTCTAAAGAGACCGAGGCTGGTATTCTGCGATACTTCGAGTCTGACGGTGTAAAAGTGACGGGTTTCGTCGTTCATGAATTGTGCGACAAACCTTACCACTGGGCGTCAACCAAGACGTTGAACGAATGGCTCGAACAAGAGAATGTTCCCGGGATACGGGGAACCGACACAAGAAGACTAACCAAGAAACTCAGAACCAAAGGCGTCATGCTAGGAATTCTGCAAGTCTGCGGTGAAGAAGAACCGATCAGAGTTGAAGAGCTACTGAAGGAAGCACAAAGGATTCCTGATCCGAATTTGAGAGACTTAGCGATGGAAGTCACGGTGAAGGAGCCTACATACTACGGATCCGGAACCCAGTCCGTCGTTCTGATAGATTGCGGTGTCAAGAATGGCATACTGAGGAACCTGGTCAAACGTGGATTGAAAGTTGTTCGTGTGCCGTACGATTTTTCATCGAAGGAAATCATGGAATACAACCCTGGCGGCGTCATCTTGAGCAATGGACCCGGTGATCCCAAGAAATGCCCCAAAACCGTGGAGACGATCCGTGAACTGGTTGAAGAAGACGTACCTACAATGGGAATATGTCTGGGAAATCAGATCCTGGCTCTGGCTCTTGGAGGAGACACCTACAAGATGAAGTTTGGACACAGAGCTCAGAATCAACCCGCGCTTGACTTGAAAACAAAAAGGTGCTACATCACCACTCAGAACCACGGCTACGCCGTCAACCCGGATTCTCTGCAGGAGACGAACACAGAAGTCTGGTTCGTGAACGCCAACGACGAGACCGTCGAGGGAATCAGGCACACAAAGAAACCTGCTTTCGCCGTTCAATTTCATCCCGAAGCAAGTCCCGGACCATATGATACCGAGTTTCTGTTTGACCAATTAATGGGGTGCCTGAAGAAATAGTGCCAAAGCTCGAATGGATAAAAAAGGTGCTCGTGCTCGGCAGTGGAGCCATAAAGATCGGAGAAGCTGCCGAGTTCGACTATTCGGGAAGCCAATGTCTCAAAGCTTTGCGAGAGGAAGGAATAGCAACCGTCCTGATCAATCCCAACATAGCTACAATACAAACCGACCCCCGTTTGGCGGGCACCGTTTACCTTCTGCCGGTGACTCCTGAACAAGTAGAGGAAGTCATCAAAAGAGAGAGACCTGATGGAATTCTCCTCGGCTTCGGCGGACAGACCGCTCTGAACTGCGGCGTTCAGCTTGCCAAAACAGGCGTCCTTGACAAGTACGGCGTCAAAGTACTCGGCACTCCCATCAAAGCCATAGAAGCTACTGAAGACAGGGAACTCTTCAGACAAGCGATGATCGATACAAAGCTTCCCATACCAAAAAGCACGTCTGCTGCTTCTGTCGAAGAGGCGGTTGTAGCCGCAAGGAACATCGGATATCCGGTGATCATTCGCGTAGCATATACCTTGGGAGGCAAAGGATCGGGCGTAGCCCGCAGCGAAAAAGAACTGATCGAAATAGTCAATCGCGCTCTGGCTCAGAGCATAATCTCGCAAGTTCTCATCGAGGAATATTTGAACCACTGGAAAGAGATCGAATATGAGGTTATGCGGGACAAAAACAACAACTGTCTGATCGTATGCAATATGGAAAACTTTGACCCCATGGGTGTGCACACCGGTGACTCCATCGTTGTGGCACCTTCACAGACGCTGTCAAACCGCGAGTATCACTTACTCCGTTCAGCTTCGATACGGACAATACAGAGCTTGGGAATAGTCGGCGAATGCAACATTCAATGGGCTCTCGACCCCAAGTCGGAAGAGATCCGTGCCATTGAAGTAAACGCCCGGATGTCAAGAAGCTCAGCCCTGGCGAGCAAGGCAACGGGCTATCCGTTAGCCTACATAGCAACCAAACTGTCCGTCGGCTACACTCTTCACGAACTGATCAACAAAGTCACCGGAGTCACAACGGCCTGCTTCGAGCCTGCCCTTGATTATCTCGTGGTTAAGATACCCAGATGGGATCTGCAGAAGTTCAGAAACGTGGATCGTCATCTTGGCCCGCAAATGAAATCTGTCGGGGAGGTAATGGCCGTCGGCAGATGCTTCGAGGAGGCATTACAGAAAGCTACGCGCATGCTGGACATCGGCAAAACAGGAATTGTCTGCAACCCGGAAGATTACGATGAGGAATCCACGGAAATCCTGAAGGATGCCCTGGCCAATCCAACAGATGAACGACTGTTCAAGATCGTCAAAGCGATCAGAGCAGGCTTCTCAGTCGAAGAAATCTATCAACTGAGTGGTGTTGATCCTTTCTTTCTGTACAAGATCGTGAATCTCGTTAACGTGGAGAAGGAACTGGAATCTCTCAAACTTGCAGATGATAACGCGGGAGAACTGATCAGGGAGGCTAAGCGTTTTGGCTTTTCAGACGAACAGATCGCCGTCTGCGTTAAGACAGACGAAAAGACCGTTAGAGAATTCAGAAAGAATTGTAGAATAGTGCCTATGGTGAAACAGATAGACACTTTGGCTGCCGAGTGGCCGGCTAGGACAAACTATCTCTACTTAACGTATGGCGGAGACGAGGACGACATAACCTTCGGCTCGGACAGAAGCAAAGTCATGGTTTTGGGCGCCGGAGTTTTCAGAATAGGATCCAGCGTTGAGTTCGATTGGTGTGCAGTAAACACGATGTGGGCGCTCAAGAAGAGCGGGATCCAAGAAGCCATCATGGTCAACTATAATCCCGAAACAGTGTCGACAGATTACGACATGTCCGACAAACTTTACTTCGAAGAGCTGACGCTGGAGAGAATCCTGGACATCTGCGAAAAAGAAAACCCCTTGGGAGTCATAACAAGCGTTGGAGGACAGATTCCGAACAGTCTAGCTATGAAACTGGCAAATTCAGGGGTGAAGCTGTTAGGAACCTCCGCCGAAAACATTGATCTGGCAGAAGATAGGTCAAAATTCAGCACCCTCATGGACAAGCTTGAAATCCCTCAGCCGGGGTGGAGCAAGCTGATAACGATGTCAGACATCAAAGGATTCGCCAGAAAGATCGGCTACCCCGTTCTTGTCCGTCCAAGCTACGTGTTGTCAGGGTCAGCTATGAGAGTCGCTCACACCGAGCGGGAGTTGGAGAATTACCTTGCGTTGGCCACCAAAGTGTCACACGAACATCCTGTGGTGGTTTCAAAGTTTGTCGGAAATGCCAAGGAAGTTGAAGTGGACGGGGTCTCTGACGGCGAAAGCTCGCTAATCGGGGCGATAATCGAGCACGTCGAGTACGCGGGTGTTCACAGCGGAGACGCCACGATGTGCATTCCGCCTCAGACGTTGACTTCGAACGTTCTGAAAACAATCGAAGACTATACACACAGGATTGCGAAGGCGCTCAAAATCAAGGGACCGTACAACATTCAGTATCTTGTGAAGAACGGAGTTGTCTCAGTCATTGAATGCAACCTGCGTGCTTCTAGATCCATGCCCTACGCCAGCAAGACCCGCGGGATCAACCTGATCGAGCTTGCCACTTCAGCGATGCTGGGTATGAAGCTAAGCAGTAACCTGATAACAGAGCTTCCACCGATATCCCATGTGGGCGTCAAGGTTCCACAGTTCAGTTTCATGCGATTGAGCGGAGCAGACCCCGTTCTCGGAGTCGAGATGCTGAGCACGGGCGAAGTAGCATGCTTGGGAGAAAACTTCGCAGACGCCTTTTTGAAAGCCTCACAGTCGGCTGAATTCAAGATCCCCCCAGCCGGAGGAGCCGTCTTGATAACGGCAGGTGGCGAGGAATTGAAAAAGAAGATTGTGCCCATAGCAAAGTCCCTTGCAGCGATGGGATTCAAAATCTACGCCACAGAACACACTGCGCAGGAGTTGGAGGCGGCAGGTCTGACAGACGTATCTGTCCTGTACAAAGTAAGAGAAGTCGACAAAAACCCTAACATTCTTGACTACCTTCGCACGCGAAAAATAGATCTAGTCATAAACATCCCGACGGCAAACGGTCACGACAACAGCGAACACTCGGGCATTCTAGAAGATGGGTACGTCATCCGAAGGGCGGCTGTCGAGTTCAACATACCAATGGTTACAAACCTTGAACTGGCTTCAGCCCTTGCTAAAGCGTTGAAACAACGCGGCTGCAACGGTCTCACAGTGCGCTCGTTGAATGAATACATGAACGGTTTAACCTGGAAACCCTGGGAAAAAATGGATTGAGACGCATTGCACGCTTTACCCAAGAACCAGCCTGAGCGGCTCATTCAGGTGCCCGCCGCTGTATACTGAACGTCCTTTGCGATCTGTGAGAATACTGGAATTAGATTCTGATTCAAATGGAAAAGCTCCTGTATTTGACTTCTCTTGCGACTCCCTCTTTGAGTAGTCTCTGCTCAAGATCCTCTAGCTGGCACTTGCACTTTGAGACATCGGCAATCACATACCACTCAGCAGATTTGCCCCTTTGAAGTGTTCTCGATTCGCTCGAGAGCAAATCGACTGCGTGACTTGCGAGGATGTCGGCTGTTTTCGCAAGGGCTCCCGGCGCGTCACCGAAGGTGATGTTGAACTCAACCAGTTTCGCTTGAGGATCAGCAAAGGGGACGATGCGAATCTCTTTGTTGTCTAGGTCGGCTACGAGCATCACATACATCCCCTCTGAAAGCATCACTGCCTCACGTATGGAGGACGGCATGGTCACCCTTCCTCTGGAATCAACTTTGACTATTTCCGTCATCCTCATGTTCTCACGACTTCGCGTGTTGTTTTCCGAAATATTTATATTGAGAGATTCCTATTTATGGGTTTCAACCCACAAATTACCCACAGAGGAGCATTTGATGAACTGGAGGTCTTGCGTTCACGAGGCTACACACACCCAAAGGAACGAGGGACTATCTACCCGTCGAAGTCAGAGACTATCGGTACGTTGAAGACCAGCTGAGAGAGATTTTTGAATCCTGGGGTTACCAAGAAATCCGGTCGTCCACTCTCGAATTCGTTGAGGCCTTGTCCACAGGAGTCGGGCAAGACATCATTGATGGCATGTTCAAATTTCAGGACTTCGACGGAAAAATGCTGGCCCTGCGAACCGAGATGACAACGCCGATTGCGAGGATTGTGAGTGCGAAAATGGCTTCATGCCCTGAGCCTATCAGACTTTCCTACGTCACAAACGTCTTCAGGCATGGCCAATCCTACGTTGGAAGCGGGAGGGAGTTCTGTCAGGCAGGAGCTGAGCTCATAGGATGTGACTCCTCTGAAACCGATGGAGAGATTCTCTCCCTGATCGTTTCCTGCCTCAGAAAGCTGGGATTGAGCGATGTACGGGTAGACATGGGACATGCTGACCTGCTCAAAGACTTGCTGAACGCAACCGGTCTAGGTGAAGAAGGCCAAGTCACCCTGCGAGGTCTTCTGGCGGATCGGGACAACGAGAAGCTGAAGAAGTTTCTGGATGGCATCAACGTTCAACCTGATCTAAGTGAAATCTTTCTGCAGCTCTCGCGTTGCAGGAAGTTAGGCGAGCTCTCATCTTTGCCGTTTAATTCCTCCGAGTATGGAAGACCAGAAAATCATGTGAGCAATCTGCTGAAGACCAGAGACGCTCTAATCGATTACGGTGTTGAAGGTTCCGTGTTCTTTGATTTCTCGTTAACAAGAAAAATCGAGTACTACACTGGGATGGTGTTTGAAGCATCCGTTCCCAACACCGGTCTGCCGCTGGGCGGGGGCGGTCGCTACAACGATCTGATTGAGAGATTTGGATGCCTGAAACTTCCGGCAACGGGTTTCGCCCTTCAAATTGATAACTGTCTCGAAGCTCTTGAGGCTCAAGGTCTTCAATTCGCCGAAAAAACGAGGTCAACCGTCCTGGTCACATCGAGTTTCAGAAAAGTTGCGATTGAAGCAGCCAGACCATTGCGCGAAGCAGGATTCTCAACGTCAATAGATTTGCAGAAAGCCGACGAGAAAAAAACCATCGATTATGCCGAGCTTTCAGGCATGGACTACGTGGTTTTCGTTGGCGCGTCAGTTGTGGAGCCTATCAGAGTTTACGATGTGAATTCAGACACTTTCAGAAACACAACGCTGGCGGCCTTTTCACAGCAGAACGGAGGTCGATTCAGATGAAAAGGAGAATCCGCATCGCCGTGCCCAGCAAAGGTAGACTCAAGCAGCCCTCTGTTCAGTTACTGCAAAATGCTGGGTTGAGCATACTGGAAGAAGAAAGAACCTATGTCTGCGCCACTTCCGACCCCCGGTTCGAAATCGTCTTCGCAAGAGTCTTCGATGTACCTGCATACGTCCAATACGGCGCCGTAGATCTAGGTATAACCGGCCACGATTTGGTTTTGGAAAGGGAGGCAGAAGTACATGAGCTACTGGATCTAGGGTTTGGAAAATGTCAGCTGGTGGTTGCGGTTCCCGAAGGCTCAGACATCAATTCCATCGACGCCATCCCGGCTTCTTCAAGAGTGGTAACCGAATATCCAAACCTCGCTAAAAAATACTTTGAACGTTTAGGAAAACAAGTGGAGGTTCTAGAAGTTGCAGGAACCACGGAACTAGCGCCCCAGCTAGGCTTGGCCAAGGTCATCGTGGATCTGACCTCAAGCGGCGAGACCATGCGGAAAAACAACCTTAAGATCGTCGGAACGGTTCTGGATTCAACATGCAGGCTTACATGCAACAAGATATCCTACAGAACCTTCGAACGTGAGATCAACGAGTTGGTTCACAGTCTAAGGCAAGTGGGGTCATAAAACTTTGCGAATCATATCCAGTCAAGAGTTCAAAGGCGAAATCCTGAGCTCCCTGATTAACAGGAGACGCCTAGACCTGTCTTCGATTTCTACTAAGGTTGCAAAAATAGCGGCTGATGTCAAAGAAGAAGGCGACACGGCGTTGTTGAGATACACAGAAGAGTTCGACAAGGTGCGGCTGACGACTTCGCAGCTAAGGGTAACCGAGAACGAGATCAGAGAGGCATACAAGAATCTGAAGAATGAACAGATAGCTGCTCTGAAGAAGACCGCTGCGAACATTGCAGTTTTCCACAGGAAACAGATGGAAACGGATTGGTCCCTGAAAACATCGAAGGGGCTGGTTCTCGGGCAAGTCATCAGGCCGCTGAAGACCGTCGGTGTCTACGTACCCGGCGGAAACGCTTCTTACCCATCCTCTGTTTTAATGTGTGTCGTGCCCGCCAAAATCGCAGGAGTCGAAAGAATCGTCGTGTGCACCCCGCCGCAGAGAAACGGATGCGTCACTCCGGCCGTGCTAGTTGCAGCCGACATTGCAGGAGCGAATGAAGTGTATAGAGTGGGAGGAGCCCAGGCCATAGCCGCCATGGCGTACGGCACCAAGACTGTGCCTAACGTAGACAAAATCGTTGGACCAGGCAACGTTTTCGTCACAGCCGCAAAAATGAACGTGAGCAGAGACGTGGCAATTGACATCCCGGCTGGACCGAGTGAAATACTGATAGTTGCAGACGAAGACGCAAACCCCTCGTTCGTTGCGTCTGACCTGATTGCACAGGCAGAGCACGATCCACGCGCACTGGCAATTCTCCTTACGACTTCAAGGAGTCTGGCTGCCTCGGTGAAAGACGAAGTTTGCAAACAGATGTCTTTGCTTTCTAGAACAAAGACGATCCAATCCTCAATCGAAACAGGCGGGCTGATAGTCACCGTTGATAACCTCGGAGAGGCAGTGGATTATGCCAACTTGATCGCTCCGGAACACCTCGAGATTCAAACGAAGGCGTCAACCGAGATCCTCGAAAAAGTTCAGAACGCTGGAGCAGTCTTCGTCGGCGAGTATTCACCTGTAGCTTTTGGAGACTACTCGTCCGGATTGAATCATGTTCTTCCGACAGGAGGCTACGCCAAGTTCTTTTCAGGGCTCTCCACGAGGGACTTCATCAAGAGAATCAACTTTTTGCAGTGCGACAAGCAAGGGTATCTGAAACTAAAGGAGACCACCGTAACGCTCGCGGAATTAGAAGGCTTAGACGGACATGCAAGGTCGGTCACCATCCGGGAGTAAGACGCAAGAATGAAAATTGAGAACTTAGTTCGCAAAGAAATGTCGACGCTTCCTCTCTACAGGACTGAAGGACTCTACGATCAGCAGCTGAATCCAAGAGCCGCGAAGCTAGACTTGAACGAGAACTTCGTCTTGGAAGATGAAGTATTGAAGAAACTTCTATCTGAGGCTTGCGCAAGAATAGATCCCCGTCTTTATCCGTCGCCCTATGGCGGCGTAGCTACAAAAGCAATCTCTGATTTTTTGGGTTTTGACGAATCTCAAATCTCCGTTGGAAACGGTGCAGATGAGGTTCTAGACCTTATGGCCAAAGTCTTCGTTTCGGAAACCTCGAAAGCCCTGATAGTTGAGCCAACCTTTTCCATGTACGCTTATTACACGTGTCTGTACGGAGGAAAGAAGGTCACAGCGTTGCTTACGCCAAGCTTTGAATTGGACCAGGAAGAAGTTCTCAAAAAGACCGATGAAAACACGTCACTCCTCTTCCTCTGCTCTCCGAACAACCCCACCGGAAATCAATTCAGAGACGCGGCCATCAAAAAGATTCTGGAAAACTTCACAGGAGTGGTCGTAGTCGATGAGACCTATGTAGACTTCGCTGGTCACACGGTTATCGATCTAGTGCGAGATTTCGACAACCTTGTGGTCGTGAGAACTTTTTCAAAAGCCTTCGGCATGGCGGGCATCCGCTTCGGCTTTCTTGTTTCTAACGCAAGGATCGTAGAATACGTAAGAAAAGTCACCTCTCCGTTCAACGTGAACACAATCACACAATCTCTGATCAACCTAGCCCTGCAGAATTGGAAATACTTCGAGCAACGCGCCCAACTGGTAATCAAGGAACGCAAATGGCTGACGCAAATGCTGACAGGAATCAAGGGAATAGTAGCCTATCCATCAGACGCAAACTTCGTCCTCTTCAACGTAGCAGGAACCGGCCTTTCCTCGTCGACCGTTGCAAGAAAACTCTACAAAAAGAACGTATGGGTGAAAGATAGAGGAGACCTTCCGCTTTTGACAAATTGTGTACGCGTCACCGTCGGAACGCGCGAAATGAATGAAGCTTTCATTTCAGCCTTGGAAGAGACTCTGGAGGATGAGTCGGTTGCTTGATCCCAGTGCAACTCGAACCCGATTACCGATCTTTCTGCTTTCAGGAGGAAGCTTGTCATGAGATCTGCCAGTGTTGAAAGAAAAACGACTGAAGTCGACATAAGGGTAGAGTTAAACGTTGACGGAGAAGGAAAAAGCAGAGTTGCCACGGGCATCAAATTCCTGAATCATCTCCTGACAACGTTGGCGAAGCATGCTCTCTTCGACTTGACCGTCAGTGCTTCGGGAGACTTGAAGCATCACGTAAATGAAGACGTCGCTTTGGCCCTGGGGGAAGCATTGGAAAAAGCTTTGGCTGACAAGAGAGGCATGATGAGATTCGGATCAGCGTATGTTCCCATGGACGAGTCTCTTGCAAGAGGAGTGGTCGATCTAGGAGGCAGAGCGTGCTGCCTCCTAGACCTCAAGCTTGCAGGTTCTCAGACGGAAGACTTGAAAACTGAGGACATCGAACACTTCTTCTCCTCATTTGCGCAGGCGTCTAAGTCCAACATTCACCTCGCAGTGATCTATGGAAGCAATGATCACCACAAGATCGAAGCTGCCACTAAAGCGTTGGCAATCGCGCTGAGACAGGCTACCGCTTTGGAGTCAAGAATTCATGGCAAGATTCCGAGCACAAAAGGGGTCTTGTAACGGATGCCTAGCATCTCTGTTGTCGATTACGGCGTTGGTAACCTGAGAAGCGTAAAAAGAGGACTTGAGAAATCAGGTGCAAGCGTTCGCATCACCCACGATTCGAATGAACTGGAAAAATCTGATGCTATTGTTTTCCCAGGTGTCGGCGCCTTTGCTCCAGCCATCAAGAACCTAGCCGCTTTGTCGGAAGCCGTCAGGCAGTGGGTTAAGGACGGAAAACCCATCCTGGGAATCTGCTTAGGCCTGCAACTCCTTTTCACGAGGAGCAACGAAGGTGGCTCAATCAACGGACTCGACCTGATTCAAGGCGAGGTAGTTAAGCTTCCAAGCAAAGTCAAAACCCCGCAAATAGGTTGGAACACGATCGACATAGTTCAGCCTTCTCCACTCTTGGACGGCGTGGAAAACGGTTCCTACGTTTACTTCGTTCACAGCTACATTCCGCAGCCAGTCGATCCTCAAGTGACTGTTGCGTGCACCGACTACGGTGTCAGATTTCCATCAATCGTCGCAAAACGAAATCTGCTCGCAACTCAGTTTCACCCGGAGAAAAGCGGGCAAGTCGGGTCCATTATGCTGAAAAACTTCACAAAATCTCTGAAGGGGTAGAACCGTTGCGCGTGATTCCTGCCGTTGACATTATGCAAGGGAAGTGCGTCCGCCTAGTTCGGGGAGACCCGGCGAAATCCAAAGTTTACTTTGACGACCCGTTTGAGGCTGCTAGACTCTTTGAAGATCAAGGCGCTGAATGCATTCACCTAATCGATCTTGACGCCGCCTTGGGTACAGGACAAAATATGAATTCAGTCAGAAAAATCATAACCGGTCTCAAAGTGGAAGTTGAAGTTGGGGGCGGAGTGAGAACGTTCGAAAAGGCTCAAAGCCTCCTCGAACTCGGAGCCAGCAGGGTGATTTTTGGAACGGCCGCCCTTCAAGACCCGGCACTGATCGAGCATGCTGTTTGTTCATGTGGATCTGAACGAATTGCCGTAGCAATAGATGAAAGGGAAGACAAAGCAACCCTCCATGGATGGAAAGATCAATCTGAGATGAATTACCTGGATTCTGCACGCATGTTCGAAAAAAGCAGCGTGGGCACTATAATTTTTACCTCGGTGAGTGTTGATGGCACACTGAACGGTCCCAGCGTTGAAAAAATCATTAACTTGGTCAAGACAGTCAAGGTCCCAATCGTGGCGTCAGGCGGTGTAAGCAGCCTAGACGATTTAGTTGCTCTCGCACGGACAGGCGCGGTAGGAACTGTGATCGGCACCGCTTTGTACGAGCGCAAGTTCACTCTCGAACAGGCTTTGGAGGCTATAGAAAAATGTTAGCCAAGAGAATAATTCCCTGTCTCGATGTAATGAATGGAAAGGTTGTCAAAGGCGTTCAATTTTTGGACTTGAAAGCCCAAGGAGATCCCGCCAAACTCGCCGCGGCATACGAAGAAGAAGGAGCAGATGAATTGGTTTTCCTTGACATAACGGCTTCATATGAGAAAAGAGGCACAATGCTGGACGTTGTCAAAAGAACGGCAGACATGGTTTCCATCCCTTTCACTGTAGGCGGAGGCATCAAAAACATCAACGATATCCAAGATGTGCTTTCCTCCGGCGCGGACAAGGTTTCCCTGAACACTGCTGCTGTCAAAGATCCGAAACTCGTAAAGAAAGGGGCGCAAATCTTCGGTAGCCAATGCATGGTGGTCGCCATTGATGCAAAACTGGCTCACGTTGATGAGCCTGTACCCGACAAGACGGTCAAACACACTTCTGGTGGCAAATGCTGGTGGAAAGTCTACGTTGAGGGCGGAAGAGTGTCCACAGGAATGGACGCCCTTGCCTGGGCCCAGACGGTCAGAGACTTGGGAGCTGGGGAGCTCCTACCTACGAGTATGGATTGCGACGGAACCCAGAACGGTTACGACCTTTCGTTGACCAAATCCATGGGGGAAACCACTGGTCTGCCGATAATCGCCAGCGGTGGCGCGGGAAGCCTTGAGCACATATACGACGTTTTGACAAAAGGTGAAGCTGATGCCGCTCTGGCCGCGTCCATATTTCATCGATCTCAGTATTCAGTCAGGGATGTGAAGAGATATCTTGCCCAAAGAGGAGTGCAAATTCGTCCTGTTTAGCGGTGGTTTAAGAAAATGGTATTGCAACTAGATGAACCTGAAATAAGTGATTTCATTGGAAAGGTAGATTTTAGAAAGGCCGATGGTCTTGTTCCCGTGATTGTTCAGGATGCTTCAAACGACAGAGTCCTACTGCAAGCGTTCATGAATGAAGACGCTTTGCAGTTGACACTAAAAACCGGTAGGTTGCATTTCTGGAGCCGAAGTCGCGGAAGAATATGGCTAAAAGGTGAAGAATCCGGACATCACTCCTTTCTTCAGAACGCTATTCTTGATTGCGATAGCGATGCTATCCTTTTCAAGGTTCAGCAGCTCGGTCCAGTTTGTCATACAAATAAAAACACGTGTTTCCATAGACCGATAATCGCCGAGGAATTGAGGGAAGTTGACGCAAGAATCATCGAGCGAGTTTTTGAAGTGTTGGAAGACAGAGTCAGGAATCCAAGCAAAGAATCCTACGTCTCAAGTCTGACTGCTGAGGGGGAGGATGCGGTTCTTCGAAAAATAGGTGAAGAATGCGTTGAGCTGATTCTTGGCGTTAAAGAGAAACAGTCTGATGAGAAAGAAGATCACATTATACACGAAGCCACTGATGTGGTCTTTCATATTTTGGTGCTATTTGCACAAAAAGGCTTGAGAGTAGAAGATATCTTCAGGGAACTCGAACAGAGGCACCGCGTAAAAACAAGAAGTTAAGGCGCCTAGGACAGAATTCCATCGATAAGCCTTGTTTAGTTGCCTTGCACTTCCAGAATTCACCTGTCCGTTGCGAGATGCCGTACAGAGGTCTTGCTGCGATATTTGTAGCAGCTTTGTTGTCTTTCATTACCTTTGGTTAGAGCTGTTACTTCAGGAGCCTCGTCATTCTTTCGCATGCTTCTCTCATCTTTTCAAGAGGTTGGGTCATTGAGAAGCGAGCATATCCCTCTCCATGATCTCCGAATCCTACACCAGGTGTTATCACTATTCCGCCCGCGCCTCGTCAGTCCCTCGCCCACACCAGTACAGGAAGTTGTGAGAGGTTTGTGGGTAGTCATCGGAACGAAATCCATGCTGATCGCGGAAGTTATTGACAATTTCAGCAATGTTTCACTAGGTCACAGACGCAACCACTCTTTGCCTGAGTTAAATATCACAAGTACCGAGTGCAATTGTACTGATCATTCATATGACCCAGAGGTGTTGAAAAAACTGTAATATGTACTTGCTGAGAAAATCGTCCACTTTGAAAATGACGAATCGGGCTATCTAAGATTGTAATATACAGAAAGAAACTGACGTGCCGGAAATCAAACATCGTGCGCGTCACAATTTCTTTCACGACCAAACGGTAGCAATTGGAGTCTTTGAAACACTTTTGAGCAATATTGAAAGAATGGTAAAAGGTAACAAGTTGTAATGCACGCGATAGAATGCGAAAGCATAATAGTCATCGTTAAAGCTTTAAGAGAATTGACCGCGCAATTTTGACGTCGAGGTCAAGTAGCTTTGCGATACATAGACTTTGTCGACTTGAAATACCAGCCTAAGGAAACTGACTTAGTCTGCACTTTTGTTGTGGAGCCTGCAGGAGTCGACCTGAAAGAGGCTGCAGGTGCGGTGGCGGCTGAGAGTTCTGTCGGTACATGGACGGAACTCACGACGATCAAGCCTTATGTTGAAAAGCTGGCTGCTCACGTGTTCAGAATAGAATCCAACGCGGCAAAAATCGCGTATCCCATCGAGCTTTTTGAACCTGGTAACATGCCCAACATTTTGAGCAGCGTCGCAGGGAACGTTTTCGGACTGAAGACACTCATGAATTTGAGGCTTGACGACATAGACTTTCCGCCACATCTGGTCAGAAGCTTCGAAGGCCCAAAATACGGTGTTGAAGGCATCCGCAAATTGTTGAAGATCTTTGATCGACCGCTAGTGGGCACGATAATCAAACCGAAGTTAGGCCTCAAAACCCGGGACCACGCAAAAGTGGCTTATGACGCTTGGATAGGAGGATGTGACATAGTCAAAGACGACGAAAACCTGAGCAGTCAGAAATTCAACCCGTTTGAAGATCGACTAGTTAGAACGCTCGAAAGCAGAGATCGAGCACAGGAAGAAACCGGCGAAAAAAAGGTCTACATGATCAACATCACTGGTGAAACCGAAGAAATGCTGAGAAGAGCAGAACTGGTCGCAAAACAAGGCGGGGAATATGCCATGATAGACATCCTCACATGCGGGTTCGCTGGCCTACAGACGTTTCGGGAACAGAACTTCAAGCTCGTGATCCACGCCCACAGAGCGGGACACGCAGCAGTAACGAAAAATCCTAAGCATGGAATTTCCATGAGAGTTCTCTCCAAAATAGCTCGAATAATAGGCGTTGATCAGCTTCACGTCGGAACCGTTGTCGGAAAAATGTTTGAATCTGGAGAAGAAGTGGCTCAAAACTGCGAAGCTTTAAACACCGAGAAGATAGGGGTCAAACCCGTCCTTCCCGTGGCTTCGGGTGGATTGTATCCTGGGCTAGTTCCGGCACTGATAGAATTCTTCGGAAAAGACTTTATCATACAGGCAGGTGGAGGCATTCATGGCCACAAAGACGGGACAGTGGCTGGCGCGCGGGCTATGAGGCAAGCTGTCGAGGCCTCGCTGAAAGGTGTCAAGCTGGAAGATTTCGCAAACACACATGCTGAACTTCAAGGAGCTCTTGAAACCTGGAAAATGCCCGATTAACCTTCTACTTTTTTTTCTTTTCGTCTTCAACCAATTTCTTGAGCTTTTTTTCCATTTTCAGTTCATACACGTGTTCTTTGACAGAGGGATACGTTCCTTTCATTTTGAAAAGCTCGCCCGGAGGTACTATCCGTTTTTCTCCAGCCTTGACCTTCACGCTTTTTCCATAGAGCTCATCCTCGAAGGGTTCAAGAGCTTTCACAACCCAATGTCCTCGGCTCTCCGACAAAACGATCACTTTGTATTTTCCTTTATAGTAACGTATCTCCTCACTCATTGCGCTTCACAAGAGAGCGCTTTGACTTTCACTGATATAAAACAAGCGCTTATCGATTAACACGAACATGCTCAGAAAACATAATAACACCTCAAACCGTCAATTTGAGTGACAAGAGATTGGCATTTTCACAGCCTTCAACCAACAAAGCGTTCTCAAACACATGGCTACACGAAGCTCTGAAAAACTGTGGCCTTCCTCAAGATGATGTCCCGACCATAACAGCACGAGCCTCAAAGAGCGGATTATGCGTTGTGTGCAAGGGTTCGAAGAATCTCTGCGGCAAGACCAGGTGCCCAATCATCGTGAAAGTCAACTATTACCTCAAGAGCGTGCCATTGATCAACAGTAAAGACATAGCTGGAGCTTCGCCTCCGAGCGTCTTCATAGGAAGAATAGGCTATCCCAACGTTTACGCAGGTCCACTGGTTCCGCCCATTGAAACAGATACAAGCATGTTCGACCTACCTGAACTCTGGTTTGGAAAATCTATCGACGAGATAGTCGCTTTCCGATCGATGCTGGTCAGAGGAAAGCAACGTGTACACGTTCAGAAGTTCCATGAGGGAGGCAAAATCATTCAAGGAACCCGAGAACTGGCCCTTGCAATCAAACCCGTCGATGTTGAACTGTTCCTCACAAGAAAACCGCATGGTTCAATATTCATGAGTGATGAAACCCAACCTTTCGGTCCCTCAGCCCCGATTCGGGACATGAAAATCAGCAACACGACATGGGATCCTCAGATCGAGAAAGCATACGGAGACTCTGATCTCAAAGCCATTCCGGCTGTTCTTGAGCTCTACAGGAAAGGCGTGTTTGAAACGAAGATTCAGAGAGCTTTCAGCGTCGGAGCCTTCGGAGTAGAGAAAAATCGTCGATTCGTGCCCACACGCTGGAGCATCACGGCAGTTGATGACATACTATCAAAGAATCTGATGACTCAAGTCAGAGAGTTGCCAGAGATGAATGAATATAGAATCTACGAATCCAAGTACCTTGACAACGTGTTCGAAGTACTCATGATGCCTCGAGAATGGAACTATGAAGCTATCGAAGCATGGTACCCTGGCACCGTTTGGAACCCAGACGGAAAAGAAACCGTTTTGTTCTCTGACTGGGAAGGTCACGATGGAAGAACGACGTACGCGGAAATTGGAGGATGTTATTATGCGGCTCGTTTGGCCGTTTGTGAACAACTCGTGAAAGAGAGGCGGCAGGCGAGTGTTGTCGTTCTTCGCGAAGCCCACCCTGGATATATCATGCCGGTAGGTGTCTGGCAAGTCAGAGAGAACGTGAAAAACGCCATGCGCCAACGACCCCTCAAATTCAACACTTTAAAGGAAGCGTTAGAGAGAATTGCCAGTCAGTTCCGAATTCCATTGCCTGCCTGGATAAGAGAGAGCGAGCTCATACGTAACGCTTTGTTCCAAAAACGGATCACCGATTTTCTAAACAAACCGAGCCTCAGCTGACCTAACCAATCTGATCAATCGCCGCAACCTGTTTCGTCCAGTTTAGACTCTGACGCGGCTGACTTGCCAGCTCGATATGTCCTTCCTGATCGTTTCCTCGTCTAGCAACGTCAACTTTCTTGCACTCTCTGCCCTTAGCCCCTTGTTGTACTCATCCACTCGCTTGTTCGTGCCAATGACTACGCCTTCAAGCCAGCGCAACTTCTCCGCAACGTGGTTGGCAGTCGTCACGAGTCTCATCGTTTTTCCAGTTAAAACGACTTTTCTATCCCAGAAGTCTAGACTTGACCACAGTTCCTGCATGAAGAGAGTGTGCCAGACATAGGAAGGCTCAGAGTCCAATGGAAGAGTCAAGATATAGGCTGCTGGGTGAAACGGGTCTTTCTGGATATCAATGTGGTTCGGGTCGACTGGATGCTTGATGTTTACCTTTTCAGCAAACCCTGCCATTTCAAGTCCAGACTACTACTCGATCCATTCCGAAATTAAAGTTTGTGTATCTACGTCGAGATCATGAGAAAAGAAATCAGCAGGACATATCGACTCTTTGACACTCGCGCATGATTACTTCTGTTGAATCCTCGCCATTTTCAGATAGTTCTCCATCCCCTTTTGCACAACGAGTGAAGCATCTTGAAGGTCTATCCATTGCTTGAATTTTACCCACTTGGTCGGCTCCAGTCTTTTGTA